>JACCEB010719459.1_pt1 | contig 10160 bp, 11 predicted proteins | sample 7454761 | NCBI WGS metagenome assembly JACCEB01 (sample SAMN15323454, study PRJNA562643) | freshwater metagenome | isolation source: river surface water | place: USA:Blue River Watershed | collected 2017-08-18
AAGCTCAGCAGTAACATGATCACTAAATTGCCTCGGGTTTTCATAGTCAGCGGTAGCGCCTAATTCAATCGCCCTTTGCTTGAATGCTGGGCTTTGTACCACCTTGGCAATCTCCGCACTTAATTTATCAATAATGGGTTTGGGTACGCCTGCGGGTGCAAACACACCAAACCATGAGGTCGCATCTACTTTGGGATAGCCAACCTCCGCTGTAGTTGGCACATCAGGCAAGCTTGGTAAACGGGTTTTACCGGTCACAGCCAACACACGTAACTTACCGGTTGCAACGTGTTGCATAAAAGGTGGCGCAGTGCCAAAGGTGATGTCGACTTGGCCTGCTAATAGATCTTGCAACGCAGGGCCAGTGCCTTTATAAGGAATATGAACCATCTTTATACCAGCCTGCTGCTCTAACATAGCACCGGTTACGTGCTGCAGAGAGCCATTCCCCGATGATGCATAGTTCAACTTGCCCGGATTTGCTTTTGCGTAGGCAATAAAATCTTTGAATGTTTTAAAAGGCAAATCTGCCCGAATCACAATAATTTGTGGCGCAGAGATTACATTGGCAACAGCTTGAAAATCTTTTTGTTCCCACTGCTGCTGCTTAGATACATGTGGCGTAATCACGTGATATCCAGAATATTGCATCATGATCATGTAACCATCTGCAGGGGCCCTCTTTACCAAGGCAGCAGCAATATTGCCATTACCGCCACCTTTGTTATCGACCACAATGGTTTGACCTAATGCGGCTCCCAATGGAGTGGCCAGCATACGTGCAGAGATATCAGTGGTTCCTCCTGGGGCTGTTGGAACGATCATGGTGATGGTGCGAGCTGGATAGTTATCAGCCTGCGCATAGACATTTATCCAACCAAAAACAAGAAGGGTCGAGAAAATAGAATGGTTCAAGGACTTACGAATATGCATACACACCCCTAATATTTAATCTTTATATTGATCTTGATAAATTAGATCCACAAATAATTGTAGGCTAATATAGATCTATATCGATCATTTTTAAACGAGGGTCTTATGAGTCGCTCATATCAGTTAGTTGTTTCTGCAATTTTCTGTTTATTTTCATCCCTGTTGTTGGCCTACCCAAATAAGCCAATCACAATTATCGTCCCCCAGGCTCCTGGCGGCACAAACGATATTGTTGGCAGAGTGGTCGCACAGCGCCTTGGCGAGCAAATGAAAAGCTCGGTTATTGTGGAGAATCGACCAGGCGCAGGTGGCAATATCGGCACCCAATTTGTTGCTAATGGCCCCAAAGATGGTCACACCCTCTTAATGACTATCAGCAGTGCTCAAGCAATTAATCCAGCACTTTATAAGAATCCAGGGTTTGACCCCGTCAACGATTTTGTGCCGATTGCCATGATTGGGGCGGTTCCTAACGTATTAGTAGTGAATGCAAATTTTCCTGCTAAGAATCTAGATGATTTCTTAAAGCTCGTGAAATCCAAACCACCTGGTACCTATCAATATGCGTCAGCTGGCAATGGCACCTTAAATCATTTGCTAGGCGAGATGCTAAATCAGAGCTATGGCATTAGCTTGCAACATATTCCCTATAAAGGGGTTGCACCCGCTTTAAATGATCTCCTTGGCGGGCAGATCCAAATTGCCTTTGCCAGTTTGCCATCGGTATTGCAATACATTAATACTCAAAAATTAATAGCTCTGGGGGTGAGTTCTGCAAAACGCTCGCCTGTTCTCCCAGATGTGCCAGCTATTGCTGAGAAAATCCCGGGCTTTTCAGGAACGCTATGGATCGGTTTATTTGCCCCTAAAGGAACGCCCAAAGCTGTAGTCGATAAATTGCAAAAGGAGATGCAGCTTACTCTCGCTAACCCAGAGCTAAAAGAGAAATTGATGGCCTCCGGAGTAGAGCTTGCTAATATGACGCCGGCTGAGTTCGCCAAACAGTTGCAAGACGATATTGCCCGCTGGGCAAAAATTGTAAAGGCATCAGGTGCCTCACTCGATTAGTTCCTAATTAAAAGGGATCGTAATCAATCCCTCGCGGGGGTTCATCGGCTGGGCTGAATCCTCCTCAAGCGCTTTAGCTTCAGCTTCACCTGGCTGATCTGAAGTGTAGTTAGGTCCAATAATGATCTTCCTAGGCGCAGTCTCGGGTGCTGAGGGCTTTGGTTTATCCAGAACCCCTTGAGGAGGAACTAAAGGCTGTTCATTAATTGCTTTGAGCTCTTGCGGTTGATATGGAGAGCTCGTTTGGGCAAAGAGTGGCAAGGCTAGGCATGCTGCTACAGAGCCAATTGAAATGAAATGGGTCTTCATGAGTCTATTAAACCACTCTTTGTGAAATGCTCCCATCTACAATAATGAGCATATTCAATACGCAACAGGAATACGAATGCCGGCTACCAAAGAACAAATAACTGATTTCTTTACTAAGGATTTCCCCCAAACCAAGTGCCAGATTGTTTCCGTTGGCAACGGTACCGCCCTTGTTACTCACCCCGTTGGTTTAGAGGAACTAAGACCAGGAGGAACAGTGTCAGGACCGACAATGATGACCTTAGCAGATGTCGCTCTTTATGTTGCCATTCTGGGAGAAATTGGTATTGTGCCGCTGACTGTAACCACAAGTTTAAATATCAATTTTCTGAAGCGGCCCCAACCGGCAAACTCGATTCGAGCTGAGAGTCGTTTATTAAAACTAGGTAAGACTTTAGTAGTTGGCGAAGTCAATATCTTTTCTGGAGATGACCCAATGCCGGTTGCACATGCTACTGGCACCTACTCCATTCCACCACAGAAGTAAGATCAGTCTTTTCGCTTAAACATGCCCATCACTCCAGCTAATATTTTGGGCGAGAGGGATAAAGCAAACAGCACGTCGACAATAAAGAACCATGATCCTCTACTAATTTCAACGATAGCTAATACAACAAATACCGCCATCATCACCCGGCGTAAGGTATCTTCTGGAAAATATCCCATTGCGCGATCCTCTTGATTAATTAAATTAGTTTAGATGATTTGTACGACCTCATCAAAGGTCAATCGCGGTCCACGAGGATAAATTCCAGCGGGGTCAGCCATGCCGATGTTGAGCAAGAAGTTTGCTTTATATCGTCCATCGGGGAAAAACTCAGTATTTACTTTGTTTGGGTCAAACCCCGACATCGCACCACAATCCCATCCCAAACTTCGTATAGCCATGATCAAAAAAGCACCTTGCAAAGAGCTATTGCGTAGAGCAGCTACCTCAGTCACCGCTGGCTTACCCTCAAAAAATGGTTTGGCATCTACTGCGGGATATAAAACCGGTAAATGTTCATAAAAGTGCGTATCAAATGCGACAATCACCGTAAGCGATGCACTCTTTACTTGTGGCACATTCCCTGGACTAAGAGCTGGCAATAAGCGCTCTTTTGCCTCATCGCTGCGGATAAAGACATAGCGACCAGGCTGGGCATTAAAAGCGGTTGGAGCCCACTTAAATAACTCATAAAGCTGCTTGATCTGTGCATCTGACATTGAGTGTTGTGCAAATGCATGGACAGTACGCGCTTCTGTAAATAGTTCTTTCTGGAAATCAATGGGCAGTGGTTTTCTCATGGTGATTTGTAACAGAATTAATGGACATTCTTACATTATCAATCCATTTTCGATGAGCTACTCCAAATCAATCGTGAGTACCTTTTTAAGGTAAACCACTATCAAATTCGGGCTTGTTTAGTGATAAAAAGTAAATATCTATAAAGATTGAGAGGTATCTGATGCGTCGATTACTTGTTTGTTTTATGGGATTAATCCTTGGTTTTGCTATCCTACCTGAGGTTAATGCACAGACCTACCCGAATCGTGCAATCAAGTTAGTTGTGCCCTTTCCTCCCGGAGGCTTAATTGATAATGCCGCTCGCTTGATTGGTCCAGAGTTATCCAAAGAGCTTGGGCAGCCTGTTGTGATCGAGAACAAACCTGGTGCGGGTGGTAATTTAGCTGCTGCCGAGGTTGCCAAAGCAAATCCGGATGGCTATACCCTTCTAATGGCCTCGGCACCACTCTCGATTAGCCCCGTTCTCTACAAAAATCTTCCCTATAACCCAGCCAGTATTGAGCCGATTGCTATATTGGGTCAACTTCCCAATGTTTTATTGGTTAATCCAGACTCTGGTATTAATTCTGTGGCGGATTTAGTCAAGCGTGCCAGAGCCAATCCAGGAAAACTCAATTACGCCTCCAACGGTAATGGCACATCACTTCATCTAAGTGCTGAAATGCTGAAGAACCAAGCGGGTATTTTTGTGGTGCACATTCCTTATCGTGGCTCGGCATTTGCAAATGTTGGGTTGGTATCTAAAGAGGTTGATTTTATGTTTGATAACCTACCTCCAGCCTTGGGTCTCATTAATGGCAATAAGTTAAAGCCCCTTGCAGTTACAACAGCTACTCGTAATCCCGCCCTACCCAATGTGCCTACCATGATTGAATCGGGTTATCCGAACTTTGAGGTCTCGGCGTGGTTTGGTGTGGCCGCCCCCAAAGGAATTCCCGATGGGGCGAGTCAACGTTTACAAAATACCTTAGAAAAAATTGTGGCACGCAAAGAAATGGTTGAGGCGATTTCACGTTTGGGTGCCACCGTTACATTTATGAACGCACAGCGATCTGCACAGTTCATGAAAGCCGATACCGAGCGTTGGCGCAAGGTTATCGACTACGCCAAGATCCAAATGGATTAATCGTCAATACAAATAATTAGGGGGTCATAGACCCCCTATTCTTACTCAGATCTCAAGAATCATTTAATGAGGCCACATGCAATGCGTGGGCCAGAGTTTCCAGCGGGCTGCGACTTATAGTCATCTGGATCGCGATGAACTACTACAGAACGACCAACAATCCCTGCTGGTCCTGTATTGACAGTAAACCCAGTTAGTTTTGCGGAATAGCTTGCATTACCATTGGCGTCCGCCTTGATATTTGGCATATCGCCCGCATGGCTGTGTGAACTACCTGGTTGTCCATGCGCCTTTCCATCTGGATTGAAATGGCCAGCGGCGCTCATCGCGTCGGGCGCAGAACAATCCCCCTTCTCGTGTACATGAAAACCGTGCTCTGAATTTGGTTTAAGTCCAGTAATCTTGGCGCTCACCAAAACATCATTGCCTTGCCACACAAAATTAACTTCGCCCTTTGTGTTCGATCCCGAGCGTGATTCCAAAGCGGCACTTGCTTTTTGGCCGGTTCCTCCGTCCGATGGGTGAGAGGCTGTTAATAGTCCAACTAGTGATATTCCTAGAATCGTAAAGACATATTTCATGCTCTTCTCCTAATTTGGGCGTAACTAGCAACACCCCTCTTTTTACAACGTTTGGAGACCCCTAAACCAAGTAATTAGGGTTTAAACCTATAAAAATAGCTTATCGAGGCTTTACTTGAGGAAGCTTTTTAGATCGACAAGCGTCTGAGCAGTACTTCACACTTTCCCAGTTCTTTGCCCACGACTTACGCCAGACCATCTCTCGACCACACGCAAGGCAGGTTTTACTAGGTAAGAAGCTTTTATTGCCTTTGAATGTGTTCAATCGTGAAATAGGCGGAGATAAGTACTGAAATAAGTGAGGCAAATAAACAGCATCGGACTGCAGGTGATTTCTTCGTTTAGACAGACGCAGGAGAAAGATGAATCAGGCTACGATTTTGTCCTTTTGAGCGGCTACAAGTTTCATTAGCGCTTCTACATCTTTTGATTCAACCCCATTATCAAGCAGAGTTTGCTCAAGGATTTGGGCTATCTCTAGAAAAGCGGGCTCTTTGATATTAAGTCGCTTATGTGCGGCTGTTAACTCACGCCCAGAATAAGTAACAGGGCCTCCCATGATATGGGATATGAACTCCGTTTGATGTTCGCGTAACTTTTCCATATTTACGCCAACAAAATATGGGGCAAGATTTTCAGAGGCAAGAATACGACCATAGAAGTCCGTGACAATCGAAGAGATTGCTTGGAGATTGTATTTATCGAACATAGCCATGCTTTAAATTTAGCATGTAATTATGGAAACTGCAGGAATTGAAGCTATAAGCTCATTAGAAAGAAACTATTAGAGGTCTGCGAGGTAAAAATGACTAAATAACTGGCGGAGACGAGAGGATTCGAACCTCCGATCCGTGTTTTAGCACAGATGCTCCCTTAGCAGGGGAGTGCCTTCGACCAGCTCGGCCACGTCTCCGTATTACTCTATAACGCTAGTTTACTTCTGATCCAGTTCAAAGGCTTTATGAAGGGCTCTTACTGCCAACTCCATATACTTCTCATCGATTACGACTGAGATCTTAATCTCACTCGTAGAGATCATCAAAATGTTGATGCCCTCCTCCGAAAGGGTTCTGAACATCTTGCTGGCAATACCAACATGAGAACGCATGCCAACGCCAACCACGGAGACCTTCGATACCTTGGCGTCCCCCAAAATATCTTTGGCTCCAATATGACTCTGCACACTCTTCTTGAGCAAATCTAAGGCTTTTTGATAATCGGCTCTGGGGACGGTGAACGTGAAATCAGTCTTAGCATCAACCGATTGGTTCTGAATAGTCATATCAACATCAATGTTGGCATCAGCAATGGGTCCTAAGATTTGATATGCAATACCAGGACGATCTGGTACATCAATCACGGTAATCTTGGCTTCATCGCGAGCGAATGCAATACCCGAAATAACTGCGGCTTCCATGGTGGTGTCCTCTTCAAAGGTAATTAAAGTACCCGACTTCATTTCTTGATCAAGGGGAATGAGTGGATCGGTCAATGATGACAAAACACGTGTCTTCACTTTGTATTTGCCGGCAAACTCCACTGAACGAATTTGTAAGACCTTAGAGCCAAGACTGGCCATCTCTAACATCTCTTCAAAGGTAATGGTATTAAGACGCCTGGCATCCTCACATACACGTGGATCGGTGGTGTAGACTCCATCCACGTCGGTGTAAATTAGACACTCATCGGCTTTGAGTGCAGCAGCAACCGCTACAGCAGATGTATCTGAGCCACCCCGACCTAAGGTGGTGACGTTGCCGTTGGGATCAACTCCCTGAAAACCTGTAATTACAACCGCTCTGCCTTCATTGAGATCCTGCATGATCTTGACATCATCGATACCCATGATGCGTGCTTTTGTAAATGCAGAGTCCGTGTGTACGGTTACTTGCCATCCCGAGTAACTCACAGCATCAATACCCTGCTCTTGCAGTGCGATGGCCAAAAGCCCTGAGCTGACTTGTTCACCAGTTGCGGCAATTTGATCCAACTCACGGGGATTAGGATTTGCGCTTAGTTCTTTTGCCAAGCCGAGTAAGCGATTGGTCTCTCCAGACATCGCCGATGGCACTACCACCACCTGATGACCAGCGCGCATCCATTTAGCGACCCGTTTGGCCACATTTTGAATGCGTTCAACGGAACCCATTGAGGTGCCGCCGTATTTATGAACAATTAAAGACATAGTCGCTTCGTACGCTAATGAATACTGAAATGCAAAACGAGTGATTTTACAGGGTTTTATTACTTGATTGGGGGATGTTCTAAGACCACTCTGGCCAAACCCGCTTACCTTGATGAACAAGATGACTGGCGCTCACCCCAAGCCCCTCTACAGCAATCAGTTCGTTATTGATAAAGAGTAAAGGAATTTGTCGTTGCCATGGAGGAATACCTGCTTCTTGATACAAGTTCTTCAGGGTCTTGCTTGGCATATTGATATTGATCTTAAAGCGCTCACCTCCCTCGCGCGGCCTAAGCTCAATTGTCTTTGCATGCAAGGCTTGTTGATACCAATCCCATGACAAACCCGCTTGTTTAGACTTTGCAGGAATCGGCAAGAAAGTCCATGCGCCGCGCGCAACCTTCTCTTTTTTAATTGGCTGGGGATCAATATGTAAGGAACCGCGCCATGCCCGAATAATTTGACCATCATGCACCCATTGCAAATGCGTATCGCTATTTACACCTGCTAGATCTTGCCACCAACCCTCCAATCGCTCCATTGAGGGCATAGCCAGTTGATGTTGCTTTAACCAATAGCGTAAGACATTATTTGCGCTAGCAAGGTCTTTTGTCTTGAGTTCTAGCAATGGAGTAATCTGCATCGCGCGGTTTTTGATGAGCGGTTTTGCATCATCATGGGCTAAACGATCAAGCAGTGTCTGGGTCTGAGCTAATAACTGAGCACTGCGCGCCAGATTTTTAATTGCCCCCGGCTGAATTGTTGCCAAGGCCGGCATGATTGTCTTGCGTAACGCGTTACGTCGATAGATCGTATTTTGATTGCTAGGATCCTCAACCCATTCCAAACGATGTTGTTTGGCATAGGCCGCAAGCTCAACACGACTTTGCTCCAATAAGGGTCGCCACAGTTCAATGCGTTTTCCAGAAGAGGTCTGTAACACTTTGTGAGCCCCCATGCCAGAGAGTCCACTTGGTCCCGCTCCTCGTAATAACTGCAGCAAGACGGTCTCTGCTTGATCATCTTGATGATGTGCAAGCAAGAGGTGATCTAAATTATGTGCCTCACATAAATCAAGAAGAGCCTCATAACGCCCTGTTCGAGCTCGGGCTTCTACATTGCCAACTTGATCGTTCAGGTTCAAAAGACGGAAATCAAACTTAATCTTGTATCGCTTTGCTAATTGCGCACAGAAAATCAACCACTCATCGGCCTGCCGCTGTAGTCCATGATGAATATGTAGAGCAAGGAGTGTGTCACGCGGGTAGGCCTTGCAAACTGCATCAAGCAAAACGACCGAATCAAGACCACCACTCAGTGCAATGCCGATGCGCTTAGCTGGCTTCTTTGACTTTGACTTCTTTGAACTGGCCATAACTCATCAGCCGTTTATGACGCCGATCGAGAAGATCTTTCTCAGCCAAATCTCCTACCTCAGAGAGAGCATGTTTTAAAGCCTTGTTCATACTGTTCATCATGCCCTCGTAATGACGATGGGCACCACCAATGGGTTCTGGCACGATGCTATCAATCAACTTGAGCTCCTTGAGACGTTGTGCAGTTAGGGCTAACTGCTCAGCAGCATCCGGCGCTTTTTCAGCGGTCTTCCACAAGATTGATGCACAGCCCTCTGGTGAGATGACTGAATAGGTGGAGTATTGCAACATCATCACAATATCGCCCATCGCAATTGCTAATGCACCACCCGAGCCACCCTCACCAATGATCGTAGTAATAATGGGTACCTTGAGTTCTGCCTGGGTATACAAATTGTGACCGATTGCTTCCGATTGATTACGCTCTTCAGCATCAATGCCAGGAAATGCACCCGGTGTATCAACAAAGGTAAAGACTGGTAGCTTAAATTTCTCGGCAAGGCGCATGAGACGCATGGCCTTGCGATAACCCTCGGGACGACTCATGCCAAAGTTGCGCAAAGCCCTCTCTTTGGTATCTCTACCCTTTTGGTGACCAATCACCATACATGGTTTGCCATCAAAGCGTGCTAACCCTCCAATAATCGATTGGTCGTCGGCAAAAACACGGTCACCATGCAACTCATGAAAATCAGTAAACAGGGCATTGATGTAATCGTAGGTATAAGGACGCTGTGGATGACGGGCGACCTGAGATACCTGCCAAGGGCTTAAGTTCTCATAAAGTTCCTTGGTTAGCTGATGGCTCTTCTCCGAAAGTGCCTTGAGTTCAGCCGAGATGTCCACTGAGGACTCATCCTGCACAAAACGCAGCTCCTCGATTTTGGTCTCAAGCTCAGCAACCGACTGTTCAAAGTCTAGGAAAGTGGTCTTCATACCTCGATTTTATGTCTTTTGGGAAATCTACCCCAAATTAGTACTCTACAGGGATAGGATCAATGCTGCGCCACATATACCAGGTAGCCACAGTTCGCCAGGGGTCCCAATTTGCAGCAACCTCTCGGGCCTCATGGCGGCTTACGGGCTCGCCACTAAAATAATTGATGGAGATTGCCCGAATTAGGCCTATATCGTCTAAGGGGAGAACATTGGGGCGCATCAAGTTAAAGATCAGGAACATCTCCGCGGTCCAGCGCCCAATTCCTCGGATTGAGCTTAACTCCTTAATCAGTGCCTCATCATCCATCTTGGCCCATTGATCGGTCTGTAAACGCCCATGATGAAAATGATCCGC
>JACCEB010744526.1_pt1 | contig 10157 bp, 10 predicted proteins | sample 7454761 | NCBI WGS metagenome assembly JACCEB01 (sample SAMN15323454, study PRJNA562643) | freshwater metagenome | isolation source: river surface water | place: USA:Blue River Watershed | collected 2017-08-18
AGACACATTTTGCAATCTTTTTCTTATTTGCAATGTTGCTAGGTGCTGCATTACAACTCACCAATGCTTATGGTGATACGTTTTTACAAGACTTTAAATACCAGGAACAATTCAAAGATCAATTGGCGGTAAAATACCCTGCCATCATTATGAGTATCTCACAAATTAGTGAAACCTTATTCATTTTGACCATTCCATTCTTCATGAAACGATTTGGAATCAAACAAGTTATGATCTTTAGTATGATTGCCTGGGTTCTTCGTTTTGCCTTATTTGCCTACGGTGATCCTGGTTCAGGCCTTTGGATGATTGTTTTGTCGTGCATTATATATGGAATGGCATTCGACTTTTTCAACATTTCAGGTTCATTATTCATTGAAACATCTATAGATCCCAGTATTCGTTCAAGTGCTCAAGGTTTGTTCACCATGATGGTGAATGGTGTTGGTGCAGTTTTAGGAAGCCTGATTAGTGGCAAAGTCATAGAGTTATATTTCACTGAAAACAATGTTAAAAATTGGCACGGTATCTGGCTTGTTTTTGCAGCTTATGCCGCCGTTGTAACAATACTCTTTATTTTGTTATTTAAGGAAGAAACAACTGAAAAAACGGCTCAGTAATTAGATTGAATCGTAAGGATTCTTTTCATCCGTTTCTTGATGAAACCATTGAGGGATTTTCCTTTGTGGCAATCGTTTTAAATAGAATTGACGATCCATTATGGCAACTAAGATTCCCGCTATTGTTCCGCTTATATGTCCCTCATAAGAAACATGAGGAATCAACGGCAGCAACCCCCACCACATTCCACCGTAAAATAAAACGGTGACAAAAAAGATGGCGAACAATTTTTTATTGGGCTGCAATAAAATGATTGTCAAAATAAATGCGGCGAAGGCATACACCCAAACAGAGGCACCAATATGTTGTGTGTTGGGTTTGGCGATAAAGAAAAACAGCTCCGAAGAAACAAGGTATTGAGAGATAAAGAACCTCAACCAATTGGTTGGAAACAAGAGCATAAAGATTGCAGACAAAGAAATGAGCGACAAAAGATTGCCGAGCAAGTGATCTAAGTTTCCGTGCAACCAAGGGCCCGTAAATGCGGAAAACGCGAACTTCCAATTTTGAGGATGGACCGCATAAAATGCAACCATCGTTGTTGTTTGGTTATAAAACACAGCCACAAGAAGGGCACAAACAAAGGAGAGAAAGTAAATCGATTTTTTGAATGCGAGAAACATTCTAATTCAATTGCTGCGTAACGTTAATCCAAGATTCATCGAAATTCACATCAAATTTCTTATAGAAATCAATTGCTGGTTGATTCCAATCGAGCACTTGCCAAGTAATTCTTTCATATTTTCTTTTCTTCGCAAAGGCAATCAGGTGATTGAGGAGTGCGGTCCCAACTCCTTTTCTGCGAGAAGATTCTTTGACAACAATATCTTCGAGGTAAAGCACTGGTCCTTTCCAAGTAGAGTAACGGATGTAACAAATAGCGGTACCTAAAATTTGATGATCGTGAACACAAACCCAGCAGAAAACAAAGGGGTTATTTGCAAGGCAATGTTGGGCTAAAATTTCGGGGGTAGTAATGACTTCTTGAGGAGCTTTTTCATAGAGAGCAAGCTCACAAATAAGTGCATGAACTGATTCAAAGTCTGGCAGTTCTGCTTGACGAATTTCCATTAATTAGCGAATCGCTAGTTTAAGCGTTTTGGTATAATCACCACTTTTGAGTTGGATGAAGTAGACACCTTTATCGAGTAGGGCATCCATCACACCAATTCTCACTCTACCTTCAGCGTAATCTGATTTTTTAATTACGTAAGAATACACAACTTTACCAAGAACATCATTCACAAGAATCACGGCATCAGGAAAATCGGTTTCGGAAAATTTAAGGTTCACATAGAAAAAAGAGCCGTTAACGGGGTTTGGATTTAATGTAAAATCGGGACCACCAGCAAGCACAGGATTTTCTAGCCCGGGAGGCGTAGAAGGGCTTTCAGCACTGAGGCTCAAAGAGAATAAAAAGAAAAAGATTGCGAGTAGTTTTCTATTCATTGATACAAAGGTGCAAAAAAAAAGGCACTTAAACAAGTGCCTTTAAAATTTTTTTAGTTGAGTTAGAATTATTTCTTCTCAGCTTTTGGAGCTTCAGCTGGAGCTGCAGTAGCAGTTGTGTCAGCTTTAACAGTAGTGTCTGCTGGAGCTGCTTCAGCTGGTGCAGTAGTGTCAGCTGTAGAATCAGCGTTAGTTGTTCCTTCGGTGTTGTTACCACCACAAGCAGCGAAAGCGAATACTACGCAAGCTGCTAAAGCGAAAGTGATTTTTTTCATTTTATTTGTTTTTCCTATTTAAGTGTGGTGCAAAAATATAACGAAGTTTAGAATATACAAAAAAAAAATAAAAAAAAATAAAAAAAAAACTCGGAAACCTAATTCGCTATCAATCAAGCCTATATATTTCCTAGGTTTTTCATTATCAAAAATTTTGCTATTTCATTCAACATTAATGGTTTAAAATTGTTATTCTACCATGATTGCTTCAATTATTGGCAGCGGAGTAGCGGGACTTTCGAGCAGCATACACCTTGCAAAAAAGGGATATTCTGTGCACGTTTTCGAAAAAAATGCGACTTATGGCGGAAAACTCACCCAAATTCAACTCGAAAAATATCGTTTCGACGCCGGGCCATCACTTTTTACAATGCCACAATATGTGACAGAAATGCTCGATCATGCCCATTTCGAAAAATTTGAATTTGAAAAGCTTGAAACCCTATGTCATTACTTCTTTTCCGACGGAACAACATTTAATGCACCATCGAATAAAGAAGAATTTTTTTCATTGGCCGCGAATACTTTTCAAGAACCGGAATCTCAAATTCGAAAATTTTTAAAGCAATCTGAAAAAACTTACCAAATTACCGCACCCGTTTTCCTTCAAAGCAGCCTCCATAAAATTAAAACGTACATCAACCGTTCCGGCATCTATGGAATTTTAAATCTGTGGCGTATTGATATGTTTCGCAACATGAATACAGCCATCTCAAAAACTTTTCACAACAAAAACATTATACAGCTTTTCAATCGTTATGCAACTTACAATGGATCCGATCCATACAGGGCTCCAGCAACTTTGAATGTCATTCCTCACCTAGAATATCACTATGGTGCATTTTTACCCAAAGATGGCATGCAAAGCATTGCCAAAATCTTGTACGAACAAGCCCTTTCCTTGGGTGTTGAATTTCACTTTAACACCGAAGTTCGAACCATTTACAAATCAAACAATTCATTAACTCACTTAGAGTTGCCAAACAATACTCTTTTCAAGAGTGATATTTTTATTGCAAACTGCGATGCCAAATTACTCTATAAAAAACTATTGAAAACAACTATCCCTCAGAAATTAAAAAAAGCAGAAAACAGTAGTTCAGCGCTTATTTTTTATTGGGGAATTAAAAAAGAATTCCCGCAACTCGATGTGCACAATATTTTCTTCGCTGAAGATTATCAAAAAGAATTTCAATCAATTTTCCAGGCTAAAAGCTGCCAGGAGGATCCAACAATCTACATCAATATTACCTCGAAAAAAATAAAATCGGATGCTCCAAATGGATGTGAAAACTGGTTTGTAATGATCAATACCCCATGTAATGATGGACAAGATTGGGACACATTCAGGGCTGAAGCCAAAGAAAAAATCATTGCTAAGCTCAGTAAAACATTGGGTTGTGATATTGCTTCATTGATAGAAGTTGAAGAATATCTAGACCCTGTGCGTATTGAACAATTTACAGGAAGTAACAAAGGAAGTTTGTATGGTTCGAGCAGCAATCACAGAATGTCGGCATTCTTTAGGCAAGCAAATTTTTCAAGCAAATATAAAAATCTCTACTTTTGCGGTGGCAGTGTTCATCCCGGAGGAGGAATTCCTTTGTGCATGTTGAGCGCCAAAATACTTTCCGACATCATACCAAATGCAAACAGTAGAAAATAGATTTATTGCAGTTATCGCCATCATTTATGCAGTAGGAATTGCTGGATTTATGATTCCAAGCTTAAATGCACTTTTTATGTGGTTGACACCAATCAACATTCTTGCAACTTTTGTTATTGCCTGGATTTTTCATAAAAAATGGGAATTTAACCATGTACTCATGATTCTGATTATAGGCATTATGGGATTTTTTGTAGAACTCGCGGGTGTGAAAACACAAGCCATTTTTGGCAGCTATGACTATGGTAAAACACTAGGCACAAAATGGCAAGGGGTTCCATATCTTATAGGTGTCAATTGGGCCGCTATGATTTTTTACACCTCTAGCCTACTTGCAGGTAGAATTAAAAACAACCTCGGTATTGCATTTTTAGGTGCTTTAATCATGACGATTTATGACTATTTCCTTGAGCCAGTGGCCATGAAATACGATTTTTGGCATTGGAAAAACGGCATCATTCCACTTCAAAATTACATTGCTTGGTTTATTGTTGCCTTTATCATGCATCTCATTTTAAACGCTGCATGTAAACCCATTAAAAATAAAATGGCTACTGCCCTATTGTTTATTCAAATGGCGTTCTTCTTGATTTTACACATTTATATTCGATTGTTCTAAAAACACATTAAACAAAAAAAAACGCCAAACAATGTTTGGCGTTTTTTTTGTTATCAAGAGATTTTTAAAGCGGACAATCTACGCTTGCATACATCGTATCGATTTCAGCAATATAACGCTCCATAACTACCTTACGCTTCACTTTAAGCGTAATTGTCATATCTCCATTTTCAACGCTAAATGGTTCCCTCTTAACCAAGAAGTTTTTAATGCGCTCAAACTTTGCAAGTCCGTTTCCAAGTTTCTTTGCATCTTCAGCCAACCAAGCTGTTAACGCTGAATCATGAATGAATTCATCTCCAGATTTCAACAAGTCAGCCTTAGACGACAATTGCTCAGCAACTGCCTCAGCGCTAGGAACGATAATTGCAGTTAAATATTCACGTTTGTCTCCAATGATGAAAATTTGATCAATTCTTGCACTCTTTAAGTAAACATTTTCAATTTGAGTTGGATAAATATTTTTACCCAAAGACGTTTTCAACATGTTTTTTAAACGGTCAGTAATTTTCAAATAGCCACGATCAAAACGACCGATATCGCCAGTATGAAACCAACCATCTGCATCAAAAACATTGTCGGTTTCTGCTTTATTCTGCCAATATCCCTTCATAATGTTAGGTCCTTTACACAGAATTTCGCCCTCCGCACATTCGAATGAAGGATTAAAGCTATCGTAAGACTGAATGGTTATGATTTCTTTGGTTTCAATATTCTGAATGGCCACCATTTGACGCGGTCCAACCCTACCAACTGTGCCATAAACTTGACGATCAAATTCATTTACAGTTACAAAAGGAGATGTTTCTGTTAATCCATAACCCTCTTGTACTTTAAGTCCTAAATTGGCAAAGAACTCACCCACATGTGGAGGTAAGGCACCGCCACCTGAAACAAACATTTTCAAACGACCACCCATTTTGGCTTTGATTTTTGAAAACACAAGTTTCTCAGCTAAATTATTCTTAAAACTTAAGAATACACCTGCCGAATTTCCAGAATCTAATTGCTTTCTGTATTTCTCTCCAACACCCAAAGCCCACCAGAAAATTTTAGCCTTTATACCGCCTGGCTCTGTGGCATTTTTAACAACTTTTTCATGTACTCGCTCCAACAAGCGTGGAACAGTTGCCATTAATGTTGGTCTGATTTCATTGATGTTTGTTGCAACTTTTTCGATGCTCTCGGCAAATGCAACCTGGGCACCAATATAAATCCCTAAATACATCGTTGCCATCCTCTCGAATACGTGACTTAATGGCAAGTACGACAAATACATGTCGGTTTTTTCGATGGCAGGACATAACTCTTGGGCATCGTAACAATCGCTCATGAAATTATAATGCGTGAGCATTGCACCTTTAGGCACGCCTGTTGTTCCACTGGTATAGATGAGCGTTGCTAAATCTTCTTTTCCAACCGATTCAAATTGTTTCTCAATGGCATCTTTATTTGAGTCAAAACTATTTTTTCCAGCTTCAATTGCCGATGTATAATTGATAACTTTCCCGGATTCCTCCATTTCTGAAGGCACAAAAATCACTTTTTGCATGGTTGGGCAAGTTGAATCTACTTTCAAATACTTTTTTAACAAAAAGGTATTTCCTACAAACAACAATTTTGAACCACTGTCGTTAATGATAAATGCTGTTTCTTCAGGAGTTAACGTAGGATAAATTGAAACGTTTACCAATCCTAATTTTTGCAATGATTGATCTAAAATATAGTATTGCGGACAGTTTTCGAGCATAATTGCGACGCGATCGCCTTTCTGCAATCCTTCAGAAATCAAAAATGATGTCACATAATCGATTTGCTCTAGTAAATAAGCATAAGTAAACTCAACCCATTGTCCTTTTATTTTTTGGAACAAATAAGGACGAGAAGGCGTATGAATGTTGTTTGCTGCATTTAGAAATAAATGATGCAAAGATTTAAATTGGGGCTCCGACTTAAAACGAGCTTCAATTGTAGTGGTATCTATCATATTTGTCATTTAGAAAAAACAAATATGAATGATAATTTTGATAAAACAAAAATGGCAAATCCGTAAAACGGAAAAAATTATTATTGATTTCCCTTAAACAGCTTCAGCTTCTACAGCTTCAACTTCAGGCACCATGCGCTTCAATAGGTTCTCGATGCCAGCTTTTAGCGTCATTGTAGATGAGGGACATCCACTGCAGCTACCTTTCATTTGCACCGTAACAACACCATTTTTGAAGCTTTTGAAATCAATGGCACCGCCATCCATTTCTACTGCTGGACGAACGTGATCTTCCAGTAACTGTTTGATTTTACGTTCAATTTCAGTTTCTTCTTCTTCACTTAATTCTTTTTTTGCTGAAACAATTTCTTTTCCGTCTTCAATCCACTCCGTAAAAAAGTTTCTCAAATCTGGAATCAAATCAAACCATTCGTAATCTGAATTCTTTGTGATACTTACAAAGTTGTTCATGATAAAAACACCTTTTACAAACGACATTTCAAACAAAGCTGTTGCCAATGCACTGTTTTTTGCCAATTCAGCATTTCTAAAATCAGCACTATCGTTTGGCAATAACATTCTATTTGCAACAAACTTCATACTTTCTGGATTCGGCGTTGCTTCAGCATATACAGTTACAATATCGTTGATGTTTTTTTCCATGGTATTACAAAATTACAACACATTTTACTCATTTTGAAATTTTATTTAGAAAGTTTCTAAATCAATTTGTCCACAACGCAAGGTTATCCCCCAAAAAGAAAAGAACTTTGTAACATGGCGAAAACAAAATCAGCTTTTTTCTGCAGATCTTGCGGGTTTGAAAGTCCTAAATGGATTGGTAAATGTCCTGGTTGCAACAACTGGAACACTCTCTCTGAGGAAGTAAAACCTACAAATTCAAACCACGCTTGGAAAAAAAGCAGCCGCAAAATTGTTGAAGCCAAAAAAATCAATGAAATTCCCGATTTACAGCAGCAAAAACTCATTCTCCCCGACAGTGAACTCAACCTCGTTCTGGGTGGTGGACTTGTTTCAGGTGCTGTAGTCTTGCTTGGTGGCGAACCAGGAATTGGTAAAAGTACATTACTGCTTCAATTGGCTTTGCGCACACCAGGAAATATTCTCTACGTGAGCGGCGAAGAAAGTGAGTCACAAATTAAATTGCGCGCGGAACGACTTGGAGCAGCGGCCTCAAATTGTGCAATTCTCACCGAAACACTCCTCGAAAACATTCTAAACTTGGTCGATGAACATACTCCAGATATTCTTATCATCGATTCTATTCAAACCATATATTCCGATGCCCTCGATGCAACTCCAGGTAGTGTTTCTCAAATTAGAGATTGCACCGGAAAACTGCTCCAATACGCGAAAGAAAATAACGTACCCGTTTTTTTAGTGGGACATATCACAAAAGACGGAGCCATTGCTGGACCTAAATTGTTGGAACACATGGTTGATACCGTTTTGCAATTTGAAGGTGATCGACACCATGCATACCGCATTTTGCGTACCCTCAAAAACAGATTTGGTAGCACCCAAGAATTGGGCATTTATGAAATGCAAGGCACAGGGTTAATTCCTGTAAAGAATCCTTCAGAAATTTGGCTCGCCCAACGCGATGAACCCCTAAGTGGAATCGCAATTTCTGGAGTACTCGAAGGAATGCGCCCATTACTCCTTGAAGTTCAAGCACTTGTGAGCACAGCCGTTTACGGAATGCCTCAAAGATCTGCCACTGGCTTCGATTTGCGCAGATTGAATATGCTCTTGGCCGTTTTAGAAAAACGATGTGGATTTAGACTCGGACAATCAGATGTTTTCATTAACCTAGCAGGTGGATTAAGATTGGAAGATCCTGCATTAGATTTGGCTTTGATGGCTTCAATTATGAGCAGTTACCACGCTGAACCACTTCCATTGCGCTGTGTTTTTTCGGGGGAAGTAGGACTTTCTGGTGAAGTAAGGGCAGTTCAAAGAATTGAACAGCGAATTTCAGAGGCCGAAAAATTAGGCTTTACCGATATTGTATTGTCGAAATACAATAAAATCCCTGATTCAAAAGACCGTAAAATAAAAATCCACACGTTTGGACGTGTGGATGAAGTATTTTCTTGGTTGTTTGGTTAAAAATTTCCGTTTAAGCAGGCATCATACGTTCTTGAACATACGATTTTGCCAACAACACAACTTTCTGAGAATTTGGAATGCGAATACGGCTTTGTAAAATTTCTTCAGCCGTGGTTCTTTCAATTTTCTCCAACAATTTCAAATAATAAATATACGCAGTATAAACACCTAATCTGCAACCAATTGGAAGCTTTTTAATTCCAATAAATGCATGGTCAAAATCTTTTTTCACATCGTGAATGATATCCATTTTTTCCATATCGGTGAAATGGGTAAAATCGATATTCGGAAAATACACACGGCCCCTCTCTTCTACATCGCTTTTGATGTCCCTCAAAAAATTCACCTTTTGAAATGCAGCACCCAATGATCTTGCGTAAGGCACTAAAGAAGAGTATTGCGTTTGATCTCCTTTACAAAATATTTTCAAGCACATGAGACCTACAACTTCAGCACTACCATAAATATATTCATTGTAGCTCATTTCATCATGAGTGGTTTTGCCTAAATCTTCTTCCATGCTGTTGAAAAAAGGTTCAATCAAATCGTTGCCAATACCAAATTGATTTGCAGCCATTTGGAAAGCATGCAAAACGGGATTGGTGCTAATGCCTTCCTCAATAGATTGGTAGGTTTGCTTTTTAAAATCGGCCAACAATCGTTCTTTGTTAAAACCGTGAAATGTATCTACAATTTCATCAGCCAAGCGAACAAAACCGTAGGTTGCAAATACAGCCCAACGATATTCTTTGGCTAATAATTTAATACCCAACGAGAAACTCGTGGAGTAATTTAGCGAGATTTTTCTGCTAATATCTTTCGATGTTTCGTCAAATAATCGGATACTCATTGTTAATTCTTTCTGTTACTAATTTTGAACCTATGACTACTATTGGCAAACCTGTTCCAGGAACTGTGCTTGCACCAACATAATATAAATTGTCTAATTTTTCGTCTTTGTTTTTTGGTCTAAATGCACCAATTTGATTCAATCCATGTGCAAGTCCTAAACCACTGCCTTTATATAAATTGAACATCTTTTCCCATTCAATTGGTGTATAAACTGTTTTGGTTATGATATTGTTTTGAATGTCGAAACCAACCCTTTTGCCTAAATCTTCAATAATTTCATTCACCAATGTATCGGCATCATCCCAATTAGGTTTCACACGACGGTCGGGCACTGGGCACAAAATGAACAAGTTCTCGCAACCTTCTGGAGCGCAATTGGGATTGCTTTTACTCGCAACCTTTACATAGTAATATGGTTTATTAGGAACAACTGAACTTCTAAAAATAGTATCAGCGTAATCTTTAAAATTATTACCTAAAAAGTAGTTGTGATGATGAATTCCAGGTATTTGACCTTTCACACCCAAATAAATTGTGAATGGAGCCAATGTCCGC
>JACCEB012166211.1_pt1 | contig 10157 bp, 5 predicted proteins | sample 7454761 | NCBI WGS metagenome assembly JACCEB01 (sample SAMN15323454, study PRJNA562643) | freshwater metagenome | isolation source: river surface water | place: USA:Blue River Watershed | collected 2017-08-18
GTCTCAATCAATATTCATTTGAAACCGGAGGGATTCTATGTACAAGGAATGGACAATTCGCATGCGTCGATGTTCGAGATCAACCTTCCTTCCGCATTTTTCGACGTATATGAGTTCGACGCGGGATCGGGAGCGGGATTCATCGTTGGTGTGAATGTGCCTATTTTCCATAAAATTTTGAATACCCGTGAGAAGCATCAATCGATCGAGATGTTGTTTAATGCCGAAAAAGATGAATTCGAGGTGACCTTTCGTGGGGAGGACAAGAGTGAATACAATAAACAAGTTGAGATCCCTCTGTTAGACTTAGAAGAGGAATTATTGGCGGTGGCGAAATTCGACTACCAAGCTCAAGTGGCGTTCAATTCAAAGGCGCTTAGTAGTCTGATTGATGAGTTGTCGATTTTCGGTTCCGATACTCTCAGTATCCATTGTGATGAGGAATTAGTGCAGTTCCAATCGCGAGGGATTCAAGGGAAGATGAAGGTCGACATTCCGATGAGTGATTTATCCGAATTTGCGATTGAAGAAGGGGGTAACATCAATATATCTTATGCGATCCGTTTCTTCCATAATATTTGTCTTTTTCATAAAATCGCGAAAGAGTGTTCATTGTATATTGCGTCGGATTTCCCATTGCGTTTCTGTTATTTCTTGTGCGATCCAGGTGAACATGATGGTGAAAAAGAAGAAGAAGAAAACGCTGAAGGAGAAGATGATGATGATGATGCTCAGAAGAAACGTCCATATGTGCAATTCTTCTTAGCTCCCAAGGTGGATGTGAATGATGATTAGGATACATACTACAACCCGAATGAATAGAATGCGTAATGTTGTAAAAAAAATATTTTGTTTAAAACTTTAACAATCCAACATTTTTTTTTAAAAAAAAACAATCCGATACATTTCTTTTTTTTTTTAAAAATACATATTTTTATTTCAAATGTTTATTAAATTGGTCATCTCGGTCTTTGTATTCGCAATCGTCTTGTTTTTTTATTTGCATATATGTTTTCATTTAAAAAAAAGCAATGACCTCGAGGTATATGAAATTATGCAACCTTCAAAGGATAAACTCGAAGAAATTTGCGATTTGCGTCAACCGGTGGTGTTTGATGCGGTTAATAAAGGAACCGATGAAAGAAGTTCGGATAATAATGATGCGTTTCAAGAGGGAATAGCTTTGAAGAGATATTTCTCGTATGATTACCTATTAAATCAATATCCTTCCTTCGATGTGAATATAGCATCCGTATCCGTATCGTCGACAGCAGCAGCAGGACAAGATTCTCTACAAAGCTTTTTCCCGTTAAAACTCGGTACAGCGGTTCATTTATTTAGCAGCTGTAGCGGTGGTGACAGCGGCTGTAGCGGAGCCGGTGACAATGGATCATCCGAAGCAGCGACCACCGACACCACCGAAGGTAAGAAACATTTCTCACAAAATAATCAAGAATTTTTGAATGAAACGGGATTAATAAAACAATTCCGATATAACGAAAGTCTGATCAAACCCTATTTATTAGCCTCTACTAAGTATGATCTATGGATGGGTTCGAAGAATATAAGAACTCCTTTGCAATATGAATTAAATTACCGCACCTTTTTCTTTGTCTCAGAAGGAGAAATAACCATCAAATTATCCCCACCGATGTATACTAAGTACATGAATGAACGAAAGGATTATGAGACCTTGCGGTTTACATCCGCGATTGATTTATGGAATCCTTCGATCGACAATGCCAAGATAAAATCATTGGAATTTAAAGTTGGAGCTGGGAAGATGATCTATGTACCAGCCTATTGGTGGTATACGGTTCGATTTGATATGGAGAAGACGGTATTGTGTCAATTCCAGTATCGAACCTATATGAACATAATGTCGATTGTGCCGCAATTGTTTTTACATATTTTGCAGATTCACAATATCACTCAGAAGAGATCAACTGGAACGGAAAAGAGTGAAGATAATAATAGATCGATTGGAGGAACTACAACATCAGCTAGTGTCATGATTTAGAAAAAAATATACTTTGTAGAAATACATTGAGAACGACCATCATATATATTTCTACTAAGCATCACTCTTCACAGAGTGACTCTTCTACCAAGTTATCACTTTCCCCTCTCATAATACTTTGTAGAAATACATTGAGTTCAATCGTCTATATATTTCTACCAAGTCCATGCCGGTCATGGCCGACTCTAACGTTTCTTTCGAATAGTTTGTCTTCTTTGTCTTTGTCTGGTAGAGGATTTGATGATGGTATGATGTCTTGTTCGTCGTCGTTGTCGTCTTCTTCGAGTATGACCACCTGATATGCCGAAGAATCGTTTCGCAGTTGTGGTAATTGAAGAGGAAGTGGTGTTTGCTTGACGAGAAGATGATGGTATCCATTGTTGTTTCATCATAAAGTCGAATAATGGATCGAGATTTCCAACACTTTTTAAAACATGGTGGACGTAATTGTTCAACAGAAATAACTGTGTTCCTTCGTATACGATCATTTTACCAAGATCCATGTATTTTGGTGAATCGAAATTAAGATCTACCTCGACTGCTTGGATGTTAAGTCCAATATATAGATATATGCGGTTTGATACATTGAGAGGATGCTCTTGAAAATCTCGAAAATATTCATTGTTTACTTGTTCCATATCGATGTTGCTACCTGTAATATATGTTATATATGGCGTTATGCGATAAAAGTAGACTCCAGTATCGTTTTGATCACTTTTCACACAGAAAATACAATTTCCACCAACTCCATCGGCATTCTTATTAGAAAAATCCTCTATTACCCTATTGACGAGTGAGGGAATTCGTCCAAGCATGTCTTTCGTATTATCATATTTATCAGATGCATCAGAATATGATTTGAATATATTCCCAACATGTTTCAATTCAATATCAGATGGATTATTATTTCGAAAAAGAAGTAAAAATTCCTTCATTTTTATTGTGACAGTATGAGAGACCCCCGTTTCATCGTTCATATTATTATAATATTGAAAGGGAGAATAGGATGAAAATAAGGTTTGAGCTAAGTAGGGTTGCACATGATTAAATAAATGTCCATATACTAAAATATTCGAAGCAGGATTATTATCCGAAAGTTCAAGATAATTAATAATTTTCTTACGAATCTTATTATATGCATCAGATCCATCTTCAAAGTGAAATTCATCGATCACATCATTATTATGCATGAAATAAATTTCGTTCGTGGTACGTCTGGTGTCGTTGAAATCGGTCATGTATGCTTCCTTGAAATTATTCTCGATAAAATCTTTCAATAACATATTCTCAGATCTATTTTTAAAGTATTTACCCAAACTTTGTATGATATCACCGGCTGTCTGCTGTTTCAATTGCTCGAATTTGGGATCAAATGCGGATATAATTTGTGAATGCAGAGTATCACCGACAGCTTGAAGGACCGTTTTCCGTGAATTGATCCATATATTGAACGATCTGGAGAAAGGTCTGAAAAATAATTCATCTATGAAGAAGGCACCTTTGGAATCGTCCAATCTTTTGTCTGCGAAATGGATTCCGTTCATTCCAAGGCCTTTCATTGTTTGCAACACATTCGTATCGCGTTGTTTACCCATTCCGCGAAAGGTTATATCATCAAAATGTGTGATTGTATTTGCCGATAACAAAATATAAAAAAGCGGATGGAAAAAAGCCATATTCAATACTGGATATGAATCAAATATACCTTCGACATCACAATAGTGTTTGCGGAAATACCATTCCATAATCATGAAGAAATAATATCTCTCCGCATCACGATTGAATGAATCAGAGAGAGAAGAATGGTTTTCATCGAGAAAGGATAAATAATCGCGAATATATTGATCAAACGGATGCTTGCGTTCTCCACCGGCAGAAACCACAACGTCGTTTAACAATGTCTTTAAAATTTTACAATTGAAAAAGGTTCCAGCAGGAATTGGCATTGACAAATCCGGTGGGTTTCGATTGTCCATGATGGATAATATTTGTTTTTTTATATTCAACAACGCATTTGTACTTCCAAACACATCGCGATATTTGCTACAAAGCATTTGAATGAATTTTACATATATTTTGTTGGGATTATTCGTATCAATCATTTCACATGAGTTGGGAACAGTTGTAGCACCAGTAGACTTAGTAGTTGTGCTAGACATGTCTTTTTCTTTTTTTTTTTGAAAGAGTTAGTGAAGAAGGGGTTTTTAGAATTATTTAATATATAATATATATATAATATATGTTTTTAATATTTTATATATAAAATAAATGAAAAAAAAACATGACAAGAGAAGAGATGAAAGAGAGAGATGAATCGGGGGTTTTCTATAATTTTGCTCTGAACAATTCCAATAAATGGTTCTTAGTATCGTAAAAAGTGAGTTCGGTTTTCTCTTTCGGAGTTTTCTTTTGATTTTCTTTGAAGAGATTCATTTGATCTTCCCCAATATAAAATTCAAGTTTTCCTTCAGAGTTTTCATCGAGTTTTGCTTTGTAGTAATTCAATCGATCTTGGGATTCGGGCTTTCCTTCCAACTCTTTTTTTATATTCGCGAATACTTTTCCGATCGGAAGCTTCAATATCCATTGGACTTCTTTTGCAGCTTCCTTTGCAGCTTCCTTTGGTTTTTCACTAACCACTGATATGTCTTCGGAGTAATTCGGTTGATGCGCAAAAATCGACGAATGGGCGCCTTTGATAATGAAACATTTGTTGAGGTCCTTTCCAGTATTATGCTTAGTACAGTCAATCGCAACAGATTGTAAAACGGGTAATACATGTTTCATTGTTTCTCGTTTGATTTCCGATACTTCCCATAAATATTCATCACTCGACACCGTAATATCATTCGCATTTGGTTTTTTGGGATCAATGCTTTTATCACTTAGTATGATATTTCGGACATTCTCAGAATAATCATCTTTTCCGATATGATTGATCTCGGACATATAAACGAAGACGGTGACATTTTGTTTATCTTTTGGTAAATCCACGTGACTGTTCAAACGTCTGGCACGACCAATGATTTGATCGATCTGAACACTATGCCAATAAGGCTCCATAATATGTACATAGCGAGTATTTTTCAAATCAATCCCTTCGACTCCTGCCTCGGTAATCATGAAAATCTTGACTATTTCCCCATAGAGGTTTTTATTTTGATCGGACACCTTACTGTCCTTGGCCAAACGAATGAGATCTTCGTAAAGTAATGGGTGTTTCTCTTTCAATCCGGCCCGTCCATTGGATGATTCCCACTGCGAATTGAAAATTTGACGGCGGATTTCTTTGAGTTCGCTGTCATCTTCCCCGGTGAATTGTAAGAATCGTTTTCCGGTTGCGGCGATGAATTGGGCGTTTTTCATATCATCCGGATGTATTCGGTATTGCTGTTGTGATTCTTTCACAAGACGGAGTTCAAAGTATCCCAATTGTTTTGATTTAATGATTTCTTTGAAAATTCCTAACCCTTCTAAGGTAAGCCATTGTGAATAGAGGAGATGGCATCCCTCGTGATTTTCGTCACCTATATTTTTTATAATTCGACGCCATTTCGGACATAATGCCTCCATCAAATCGTTCATGTTATTATTATTAGTCGATGAATCAAGTTTTGCGATATGCTCACGGATTTTCTGAAGAGCCTCTTCCTTTGAATATTTGGTTTCTGCTGGTTCTTCTTCTAATGTCGAGTCTGATTCCTTCGCAACTTCGCCTGATTTTGCAGCACGCGGACGTTCAATCGTATCCGGAAACACAAAATTACAAAGAGCACGAGAATTTGCACGAAATGAGCTGGATTCTTCCAACACATCATTCAGGTTCGGTTTTTGTGTTCTTTTTCGACTATCCAACTTAATCTCAGCAACACGCTCAACTGCGTATTTTTCTAATTGCAGTTTCGACATAGTGACTCGTTCTAAATAAATACGATAAGGGCTTCCAGCAGAACCCGATTTGTCCAATTCTTTTTGCGAGATCGAGTTTATTTTTCCATTGAGGACTTCTATGTAGGGTAATTCCGGATGGAATTCTGGATATGTGTCTTTATTGGTGTTATCGTCATCGGATCTGTCGCCATCGGATTTATCGGACATTTTAAAATAACTGACCATTCCAAGAATTCTTTGTCGAAAGATCGTTTTATAATCAACTCCACTTTCGATTTTAAACCCCGGTTTGCTAATATCATTGCTCAAATAATAGCTACTGAATTTCTCGTTGACATCGGGGAAGAGTGTCAAACATTGACAACTTGGAATATTTTTATCGTCGGGTTGCTTTGTATTAGATGATGATGATGATGTGATTAATTTGCATTTTACTCCGTTTTTCTTACTCTGAAGAATACTTAGTACATTATTGATGAATGCCTCGTCGGAAATGTGTCCTGTTTCTATGTCAAATTTCATTCCCTTGTAGTCGTCAATCGAATCCTTGGAATAGACATTCACAAACCCGAACGGATTTCGAATGATACTAAGTTCATCGTTTTTGTAATCGATGTAATCAAACAGTTTATTTGAACCCTTCAGAAGCATGTTCTTAAAGTCATCGGTTGTATACTCGGTAGGTCTTTCCGTTATTTTGATTTTGAATACACAGATGTATCCGTAGAGCATATTGAATAAGACCGACAATTCCGCGGGATTATTGATATAAGGGGTTCCTGTCAAAAAGACTAATTTCGCGTTTTTCGCCGCCATGATATCTCTGTATAATCTGAGGGCGATTTTACTATCTTCTGTGTTGGAGATATTGCACGAGGACCATTTATCGATTTTGTCTTTGGTGTTATTTTCTTGATTAATTCGATTGAAAATGCTTTGTACCAAATTATGGATTTCGTCGATAATGATTACCTTGTTGTCGAAAATGTTTTTCGATGAATCCCGTTGATATTTTTTCTTATAATTTTCAATCGACAATCCATTATAATTCATATGAGTATATTTCGATTCGATCATTTTCTTCAATTGAGCATCGATTTCTTTGCGTTGTTTGGGCTCGAGACTATCATAATTCGGTCTCTTCTTAGTAATATCCATCAACCAAAATCCATTTTTTGCTGTATTATCATCATTCGTCAAATAGATTCTCTTCAAAGTTTCGTCAAGAGGTTTTCCCGTTTTTTGTTCGATTTCCTCCTTCGTGAAAAATTTCCAATATTGTTGTCGTTTATAAATCGGTTCGCCACATATTTCCAAATCTTTGTAGAAGTTCTCTCGGAGAGATGCTTTCGTCATAACCACGATTTCTTTGCCAGATTTCATTCCTTCGGCGATGGCGATCGAAGCACATGTTTTACCAGCTCCTAAGCCATGATATAGAAGAATCCCTCGATAAGGAGTATACATATTGAGATATTCACGGACGAGTTTTTGATGGTCTTTCAATCGGACTCCATTGGGATCATTCTCAATAGGGTTATATTCTCCCATCATTTTATTGACCTGTTTGATGAATTTCAGACGATTATTGAGATAAAACGTGTTCGCATGAAGATGTATGGTCTGTGGTTTGTATGGTTCGGACGTATTTGGAAATCGATCTTCGAAATTAACCGGTGATTTTTCTTCCTCTTCCTCTTCCTCTTCCTCCTCTTCTTCATCGGATTCCTCTTCTTCTTGTCTCCTTCGATTATCGGTTCGTTGTCTCCTGGTTCGTTGTTCTGATCCGGGTTCCGATTCAAGGACACGCTTCTTGTTAATATTACGAAGATGATCGATTGCAGAATCATCATTCAAAAATGCTTGACTGATTGCTTTGTAGTAGTCTTCTTTGTCTTTCTCATGAATATCATCAATATCCGCTACCTGCATATTACATTGAGAAATAAATATCTGACTGGATTTCTTTGTAGGTTCGGGTTTATTCTGTGAACCAATTTTAAACCCCAACCTTTCTAAAAAATCGATTGTCGACATTTTTTTAATTGTGTCTTGTGTTTTAAAAAAAAATGTTCTCCAGTTAGGGTTTTTTTTAAAAAAAAATATTATATATATATATTTTATAAAAATGTGTAGATTAAATATATGAATATATATAAAAATTCGATTAAGAAACAAACATCCGACTAGGAAAATCCGATTTTCTTGAGGACATCAAGACAAGCCAATTTTTCAGCCTTTTGTTTATTCTTATTGATTCCATAGCCCATATACACAAATAGTTTATCGTCAACCTTCGAAGGCAATCCATCAGTAGCAACAGCTGCCTGTAATCCGCCCCAGACACCAACTACGTAGCCCAATTTGGATAAATGTCGATGGATTTGTTCAAAGGAAGCTGAAAAATCTCGCGAGAAGGACAATGCGGAAGATGTATCCGCATCGTGGATTTCCTGTCCAAGACACAGGAATACTCCCATACAAAATCCGTGCATATTCGTATCTGCTGTTGTTGTGGCATCTGCTGTTGTCCAACCCTCAAGACGACGAATCGTGTGATAATCGATTTCTACATAGTGAGGTGTGCAGCGGAATTCCTTCTGAACCTTGATTTGAAGGATCGTTTTATAGTTATCGTCATTGCGAATCAAGTCCATGAAATTCACGTGTTTTTCATAAATATTCTCTACAAAGATTTGCGCCATTTGAAACCCCGGACCACAGATAAAGACGTTTTGAAACCATCCCTCGCGATCATCCACGTCGATCTTATTGAAATCTAAGAAGATGGCTGCTACAAAGGATTCAAAGAGACATCCGAGTTTCTTCAGATTATTGCGAATGTACTGTTCTTCGGCATGTTTCGAGAGAACAAACCACTTATGAAGACCCATTTCGAGCGCGATCTTGCCGATGGCTTCATTTTTGATAAGGGCGATTTTCTTCTCGGTCATGAAACTCTCATTCTCTTTTGGATATCTTCTATAAAGGTAATACTTGGTAACGAGTTCAAGGACAGCATCACCGAGAAATTCCATGCGTTCATTCGATTTGGTACGAAGACGGAGACAACCCGGAGGGCAATCGACGATGCGGATATTCTTAGTAGTATAGATGATGGATGGGCGTTTGATGTAGGACCGATGGATGAATGCCCTGCGATATAATTCAATGTTGTGAACTTTGGCAGGAACACCGTACTTAGTAAGGATTTGTTGAATGTCTTCCAGACGGATTTCTTGATTTTTGGGATTGAACGGATTAAAGGAGAGCATTCGTTGACCTTGAGGGGTGGTGATATTCTCAATATCTTCCATATTCATTCTCGAAGAATTTAAATCTTGTCCTGATTTGAATTCTTCATAGTTTTCTTTTTGGAAAAGTTGTTTATCGATCGCTAATCCATCGTCGTCGTCGGACCATGAAGCATCGGAAGTTTTTTCAATTTCCTCATCCTCCACGACTTCTAGGAAAACGGGATCGGGATTCGCAAATATTTTTTGTTTCTTTTGACTTTTTTTGTTGTTGGTGGTTGACATATGGGTAACAATATGTGTTTTTGATTTTGAATTTTTTAGACAAGTGTTGAATTAAAAAAAAGAAAGCCAACCAATTTCAATTTTTTTTTAAAAATAAACCCGGCGCGACAAAAAAAAATAATATTTCCTTAGAATATAAAATTTTTCTTTTTAACATTTTTTACCTTTTTTTTATAAACAAACCTTCATTTTTTTTTCAAAATTTTTGAAAATTTTTTTTAATTTCTCCAAAACTCTCAAAATAAAATCAATCCAACAACAACAAAAAAATGCCAGCATTTAGAACACTTAACGGAAGAGGAAGCGGATTAAACTCCAGAATTAACGTAAAACAAGGAGGCGGCGACAAGAAGGGTGGTTTACCATATCAAGTCGGACAAATCCAATGGTCATTCGTTGCCAGAGGAACCAAAAGTTCTGAATTCACCGACCGATGCGCAGGAAGCCGTTGTGGATCCATTTTAACCATGAACGCCATCATACCATCATACAAGAGCACCAGTAAGGGTTCTGTTGGTGTACATATTCCTGGCTTAAGATGGCGTTAAATATATGGTCTTCAAAGCATTCCAAAATAAAAAAAAATAAAAAAAAGAACTTAGTAGAGATTTGTTGTACTGAGTGCATCTTTTTTTATTTTTTTTTATTTTATTTCTTCAACAAATCCACACTCACCTTATGTCAGCAATCTCAACCGCGACAGCCAC
>JACCEB010533405.1_pt1 | contig 10152 bp, 11 predicted proteins | sample 7454761 | NCBI WGS metagenome assembly JACCEB01 (sample SAMN15323454, study PRJNA562643) | freshwater metagenome | isolation source: river surface water | place: USA:Blue River Watershed | collected 2017-08-18
GGGGGTGGAGGCGCGGTTGCGGCGGATCGTCCGCCGAACATTGTGTTCATTTTGGCGGATGATCTGGGTTACGGGGATTTGGGATGTTTTGGCCAGAAGCGGATTCGGACGCCGCATCTGGATCGGATGGCTGCGGAGGGGATGCGTTTGACGCGGCACTATTCTGGGAACGCGGTGTGTGCTCCGTCGCGGTGCGTGTTGATGACGGGGCGTCATCCGGGCCATGCGTTTGTTCGGGACAACCGGCAGTTTAGCAAGGGGACGGAGGGGCAGTATCCGGTGCCGGAGGGGACGGTGACGATTGCGCGGCTGTTGCGGGAGCGTGGGTATGCGACGGGTGGGTTTGGAAAATGGGGGTTGGGTGGGCCTGAGACGTCGGGAGAGCCGTTGCGACAGGGGTTTGACCGGTGGTTTGGGTATAACTGTCAGGCGGTGGCTCATAACTTTTACCCGACGCATTTGTGGGACGATGGGCGGCAGGTGGCGCTGAAGAATCCGGCGTTTCCGGCGCATGACCGGTTGAAGGAGGGAGAATCTGCGGGGGATGCGGCGTCTTATGCGCGGTTTAGCGGGCGAGAATACTCGGCGGATTTGATTGCGGAGAAGGCGTTGGATTTTGTTCGGACGAATCGGGAGCGACCGTTCTTTTTGTACTGGCCGACGACGGTTCCGCATTTGGCGTTGCAGGTTCCGGAGGATTCGTTGCGCGAGTACGATGGGCAGTTTGAGGAGGAGCCGTATCCGGGCGGGAAGGGGTATTTGCCGCAGCGACGTCCGCGCTCGGCTTATGCGGCGATGGTGACACGGATGGATCGCGAGATTGGGCGGATGATGGCGTTGGTGTCGGAGTTGGGGTTGGACGAGAGAACTATGTTTGTCTTCACGAGCGATAACGGGCCGTTGCATGGAACGCATCAGGGTCTGGGTGGAACGGATGCAGCCTTTTTTGAATCAGCCGGAGGGTTGCGCGATGGGAAGGGGACGTTGTGGGAGGGTGGTTTTCGGGTGCCGACGATTGTGCGGTGGAAGGGGACGGTGGCAGCGGGCGGTGAGTCGGCTTGGGTGAGTGGGTTTGAGGATTGGATGCCGACGTTGGTTGAGGTGGCGGGGGGGCGGGCGCCGGAGGGGGTGGATGGAGTCAGTTTGCTGCCGACCTTGCGAGGAGAAGCGCGAGGGGTACGGCCGTTTTTGTATCGGGAGTTTCCGGGGTATCTCGGGTATCAGGTGGTGGTGATGGATCGATGGAAGGCGGTTCGCCGGAATCTTTCGTCGAGGAAGGGGACGCGGCCCGGGGACTGGGAGTTGTACGATGTGGTTGGAGATCGTTCTGAGGAGAAGGATGTTGCGTCTGATCATCCGGAAATTGTTGCGCGGGCGAAGGAGATTGCCGCTAGGGAGCATGTGGCTTCGGCGGAGTTTCCGTTCCCCGTGCTGGATCGGTGAGTTGTTAACCGGAGGATGTTGAGCATGAACATGACGAGGAGAACGGTTGTTGGAGTTTTGTCGGGCGCGGTGTTTGGGCGCTGGGGGATGTTGCGCGGGGTGGAGGGCACCCCGGTGGCCACGTATTCGGTGGTGGGATTTGACGAGCGAACGGGGGATTTGGGGGTGGCGGTGCAGAGCAAGTTTTTTGGGGTGGGGAGTGTGGTGCCGTGGGCGAAGGCGGGTGTGGGTGCGGTGGCGACGCAGTCGTATGCGAACACGGATTACGGTCCGGAAGGGCTGCGGATGTTGGCGGACGGGAAGAATCCGGACGCGGTGGTCAGTGCATTGACGGCGTCTGATCCTGACCGCGAACTGCGGCAGGTGGGGGTTGTGGATGCGCAGGGGCGTGCGGCCTCGTTTACGGGGCGTGAGTGTTTGGCGTGGGCGGGGCACCGGGTTGGGAGGCATTACGCGGCGCAGGGGAACATTCTGGCGGGGGAGGCGGTGGTGACGGCGATGGCGGAGGCGTTTGAGGCGGGGCGCGATTCGGGGGAGGGGGCGTTGTGCGACTGGTTACTGGCCGCGTTGGTTGCGGCGGAGGGAAAGGGAGGCGACGTGCGTGGGCGGCAGTCCTCGGCGTTGCTGGTGGTCCGGAAAGGAGGCGGATACGGGGGTAAATCGGACCGGTTTGTGGATTTGCGGGTGGAGGATCATGTTGAGCCGAACGCTGAGTTGGGGCGTTTGCTCGGGTTGCACAAACGGTTTTACGCGCAGGAGCACTCGCGAAGAGTGGCGCGGTCGATGGCTCCCTGACCGTGTCGGGGTGCGGGTTTAGGCTTTTAGCGAACCCACTGGGCCGGACATGAAAAAACGGTCGGAGTTTGGTGGACTCCGACCGTCAGAGGAATGTGCCGAGGCGAGTGTTATTTGGTGAGTTTTTTCACTTCGTCGCCGGCGATTTTCGCGGGGAGGCCGAAGTAGCCGTCTTTAATGACGACTTCCTGTCCGGCCTTCGAAGTTACGAACTTGAGGAACTCGGCTTGGAGGGGGTCCATCGCCTGACCGGGCTTTTTGTTGACGTAAATGTAGAGGAACCGAGCGAGCGGGTATTTGCCGCTCAGACAGTTTTCGAATGTCGCTTCAAATGCTTTGGAGTTGCTGCCTTCCAGCGGGACTGCCCGCACGCTCGAGGTTGCATAACCGATTCCTGAATAGCCGATTCCGCCAAGGTCACTGGCGACGCCTTGCACGACGGATGAGGAGCCCGGTTGCTCTTTGACCGAGGGTTTGAAATCACCGCCTTTGAGGGCCACGTCCTTGAAGAAGCCGTAGGTACCTGACGCACTGTTTCGTCCGAACACTGAGATGGGTTTTGATGCCCAAGTGCCGGTGAGACCGAGATCGCCCCATGTTTCAACCGGAGTGCCGCCCAGTTTGCGGGTGCTGGAGAAGATGGCATCCACGTGACGCATCGGGATGAACTTGATGGGGTTGTCTTTGTGGACGAATACGGCGAGGGCGTCGATGGCCACTTTGATTTCGAGGGGTTTGTAACCGTATTTCTTTTCGAACGCGTCGATTTCCGTCCCTTTCATGGGGCGGCTCATGGGGCCAAGTTGGGCGGTACCTTCGATGAGCGCTGGGGGAGCCGTGGCGGAGCCTTTCCCCTCAATCTGGATTTTGACGTTTGGATACAGTGCACGGAAGCCCTCTGCCCAGAAGGTCATGAGATTGTTGAGCGTGTCGGAGCCGATGGAGTTGAGCTTTCCCGTTACTCCGGAGACAGCTTTGTATTCGGGGAGCGCCGCGTCGACCTTGGCGGCTTGCGCGAAGAGTTCAGGGGCTAGCGAGCCGGCAACGAGTGAGAGACCTGATGACAGAAATGCGCGTCGGGCAATCGTGGAGTTCATTTGATGATGTGATGTGTAAGGCCGTGGCCTGATTCACAAATGAGAGGCTAACGCGCGACCGTTTTGCGGCAGGTGTGTGACAATCGTGCGACACGCGGTGGGTTTTAGAGAGCGGGTTTGGGAGTTGAGATGACCTGCGTGGTGAGAAAGTCGTTCATTCCTTCGTGTCCTCCTTCAAGCCCGATGCCGCTTTCCTTGATGCCGCCGAACGGGATTTCTGGTTTTAGCGGACGCCACTCGTTGATGCCGACGATGCCGACTTCGAGGGCGCTTGCGGTGGCGAGGGCGCGTGAGGAGTCGGCCCCGTAGACATAACCTGCGAGTCCGGAGGATGTTTTGTTTGCGCGGGCGATAGCCTCTGAGATTTGGTCAAACGGCGTGACGCAGAAGAGCGGGCCAAAGATTTCGGTTTGAGCGGCGGTGGCGTGGTCAGGCACGTTGTCGAGGATTGCGGGAGCGAAGAAACTGCCTGCGCGGAGGGTGGGGTGGAGCGAGTGGGTGCAGTTTTCGGAAATCAGGGTTGCCCCGTTGGCGAGGGCGTTTTCGCGAAGGGACGCGACGCGGTGACACGCTTGGTGATGGATGAGTGGGCCGGCATCGGTGGTGGGGGTGAGTCCGTCGCCGATGGATGCCGCTGCGAGGCGCGCGGAGAGGGCGTCGAGAAAGGAGCGGTGGATGGCCTTTTGAACGAGGATACGATTTGCGGTGACGCAGACTTGTCCTGACACGAGGAGTTTGAGGCGGACGAGATGATCTGCGGCGAGGGTGATGTTGGCATCGTCGAGGACGAGGAACGGGGCGTTACCGCCGAGTTCGAGGGAGACGCGTTGGAGGGAGCGTGCGGCGCGCTCCATGACGGATTTTCCGGTTGCGGTGGATCCGGTGAGGCTGAGGTGCCGGATTTCGGGGTTGCCGACGAGTGCGTCGAATGTGTCGGGGCCGGTGGCGGGGAGGATTTGGACCACGCCGCGAGGGAGACCTGCCTCGGTGAGGATTGGGGCGATGGCGAGGGCGGTGAGGGGGGTGAGTTCGGACGGTTTCCAGAGGGCGGTGCATCCGGCGGCGAGGGCGGCGGCGAGTTTTTTTGCGCCTTGAGCGAGGGGGAAATTCCAAGGGGTGATGAGGGCGGAGACGCCGACGGGACGGGTTTCGATACGAAACTCACGGGTGGCGTCGGGATGGGGACTGATTCGGCCGGCGTGGCGTCGGGCTTCCTCTCCGAACCATTGGAAGAAGCCGGCTGCGTAGTCGACTTCGGCTGCGGCTTGAGCGAGGGGTTTGCCCTGTTCGAGGGTGATGATGCGGGCGAGATCCTCTTTTCGTGTGAGGAGGAGTGCGGCGGTTCGTTTGAGGATGTCGCCGCGTTCGAAGGCGGACACGGACTGCCATGCGGGTTGGATTCGCGTTGCGTGAGCGGTTGCGGTTACGAGGGTTGCGGGGTCGGCGAGGGCGACGGAGGCGAGTGGTTGAGCGGTGGCGGGGTTGACGATTTCGCGTTGGTGTTCGGAGTGAGTCCACTCGCCATTGAGCCAGAGTGAGGGTTCGAACCAGAGGTTGGGGAGGGTTTGCATGGTGTCTGGGTGGGATTGAGGGTTTGCGTGAAAGTTGGCTGGAGGGATGACTCCCAGGGAAAGGCACGCTAGGAAGTGGGGATGCTCACAGATGCAATGGTCAAGGGCGCTTTGGCGCGCGTCAAATATCCGGGTTTTTCGAGGGACATCGTTTCGTTTGGATTGGTTCGGGAGGTGAAGATTGAGGGGGCGGCGGTTTCGGTGTTGATGCAGTTGACGACGGCGGACGCGAAGGTGCCGCAGCAGATCAAGGCGGAGGCGGAGGAGGCGATTCGGGGGTTGGCGGGAGTGGAGCGGGTGACGGTCCGGATTGATATTCACGCACCGGCGCAGCCTGCGGGGTCCTTGACCCCGCCGCGGCTTTCGGGTGTGCGGCATGTGATTGCGGTGGCGAGTGGGAAAGGTGGGGTTGGTAAGTCGACGGTGGCGGCGAATCTTGCGTTGGCGCTGGCGCGGACGGGTGCATCGGTGGGGTTGTGCGACTGCGATTTGTACGGACCGAGCATGGGACTGATGTTTGGGACGACGGAGCGCCCTTCGATGGATCAGCAGACGCAAAAGATTTTGCCGGTGGAGCGTTACGGGGTGCGGTTGTTGAGCATGGGATTGCTGTTGGATGACGGGGCACCTGCGGTTTTGCGGGGGCCGATGGTGACGAAGTACACGCAGCAGTTTTTGATGGGGGCGGCGTGGGACGGGGTGGATTACCTTGTGTTGGATTTGCCGCCGGGGACTGGGGATATTCAGTTGACGATTGTGCAGACGGTGGCGTTGGCGGGGGCGGTGGTTGTTACGACGCCGCAGGAGGTTGCGTTGATTGATGCGAGGAAGGCGGTTGCGATGTTTGGGAAGGTGAACGTGCCGGTGTTGGGGATTGTGGAGAACATGAGTTATTTCGTGTGTCCGTCGGATGGGAAGCGGTACGACATTTTTGGGACGGGGGGCGGTCAGCGGGAGGCGGAACGGCTTGGGGTACCGTTGTTGGGTCAGATTCCGATCGATATTCCGACGCGGGAGGCGGGCGACCGTGGGTACCCGATTGTGGAGGCGGAGGCGGACGGTGCGGTGGCGCGCTCGTTTGTTGAGGTGGCGCGTCAGCTGCGTTCGGGGCTGGAGTCCACGTAGGGCGTTGGGCTAAGGTCCGGACTTACCCAAGAAAATGAGCAGCACCCCCCGAGAGACGTCCGCCAAGGCAAAAGATTCTGAGTTGTACCGAGAGTTTCTTGCGGAGCGTGAAGAAATCTTGAAGCACAAGTGGCTTGAGAGTGAGAAGTTGGGGCAGGACATTGGCTTTGAGAAGGCGCTGTTGGATTGGGTGACCAATCACCGTTCGGAGTGGCGGCAGCGGCGGAAGGCGGAGTTGGCGCGCAGGTAGTTGGGGGAGCGATTTTTGGCTGCGGTTTTGCGAGAGGGGCTCTTCGTGTTCGATGGGGTTCCTCGGGTTGTTTGCGTGGGCTTTGGGTTGGGTTTGTTTGGTTTGAAGGAGGCGATGGATTTGGCGGTGAGGATTGGCTTCACGGGGGGCGGGGTTTCGCGTTTCATCGTTGGCCGTCATGACTGTTTCGAAAGCGATTGATTGGAAGCGTAAGGATCTTGTTGGCCTACAGGATTTGGAGGTGGCGGAGATTGAGACGGTGTTGGATACGGCGGCGGGGTTTAAGACGGCGGGGAGTGGACAGATTCGTACGGTTTCGGCGTTGGAGGGGCGGACGTTGGTGAACTTTTTTGTGGAGCCGAGCACGCGGACGAGGGTGTCGTTTGAGTTGGCGGCGCACCGGTTGAGTGCGGATGTGGTGAACATGACGGCGTCGGCGTCGAGTTTGACGAAGGGGGAGACGTTGAAGGATACGGCGTTGAACTTGGAGGCGTTGAAAGCGGACATGATTGTGATGCGGCACAGTTCGGCGGGTGCAGCGCGGTTTTTGGCGGATCGGTTGGAGGCGTCGGTGATTAATGCGGGGGACGGGGCGCACGAGCATCCGACACAGGCGTTGCTGGATCTCTTCACGATTCGGGAGCGGAAGGGGCGTTTGGCGGGGTTGCGGGTGGGGATTGTGGGGGACATCCTTTTTTCGCGGGTGGCGCGGTCGAACATCTTTGCGTTGGCGCGTTTAGGGGCGAAGGTGACGTTGGTTGGGCCGCCGACGTTGGTGCCTCGGGAGTTTGAGGCGTTGGGGGTGGAGATTTCGACCGATTTGGATGCGGTGTTGCCGGAGTTGGACGTGATTAATCTGTTGCGGATTCAGCATGAGCGGCAGCAGAAGGAGCATTTTCCTGGGTTGGGCGAGTACACGGCGATTTTTGGACTGACGAAGGCGCGTGCGGAGCGGCTGCGGGAGGATTGTTTAATCATGCATCCTGGGCCGATTAACCGAGGGGTGGAGATTGACAGTGACGTGGCGGACAGTGGGAGAAGCGTCATTTTGGAACAGGTGACCAACGGGTTAGCGGTTCGGATGGCGGTTTTGTATTTGTGTGATCAGGCGCGGGTTGCGGCGGGAGCGCGGTAAGGGTGTGTGAGGAACTTGATAGCGAACGGGATGAAGCTCATGAAAAAAGGTTCAGTGTATTTGAAGGGCGGCCATGTGTGTGATCCGGCGAATGGTCGTGATGCGGTGGGAGACGTGTTGGTGGTGGATGGGATTATCCGCGATGCGTCGGCGGGTGTGCCTGAGGGGGTGACCGAGGTGGATTGTTCGGGGCAGTGGGTGGTTCCTGGTTTGATTGATTTGCATGTTCACTTGCGGGAGCCGGGGCAATCGGCAAAGGAGACGATTGGGAGCGGGACGCGGGCGGCTGCGGCGGGCGGGTTTACGACGGTGGTGTGTATGCCGAATACGAGTCCGTCGGTGGATAGTCCGAGTGTGGTGACGTGGATTTTGGAGAAAGCGCGTGCGGAAGGGGTGGTGAAGGTATTGCCGACGGGGGCGATTACGAAGGGGATAGCGGGCGAGGAGTTGGCGCCTATTGGGTCTTTACGGAAGGCGGGAGTGGTGGCGATTACGGACGATGGGCGCTGTATTCAAAATAATGGACTGATGCGCAGGGCGTTGGAGTATGCGGGGATGTTTGGATTAGTGGTGATGGATCACTGTCAGGATTACGGGGTGGTGGGCAAGGGGGTGATGCACGAGGGGTACTGGAGTTCGGTCTTGGGATTGCCGGGTTGGCCGGCTTTGGGGGAGGAGTTGATTGTGTCGCGGAATGCGGCGTTGGCGGAGGTGACGGGGACTCCGATTCATTGCCAGCATTTGAGTGCGAAGGGGAGTGTTCGCATTTTGCGCGAAGCGCGTGCGCGCGGGATTCCGTTGAGTGGCGAGTTGTGTCCGCACCATGTGGCGTTGACGGACGGGTTGCTGAAAGATTACGACACGAACTTTAAGATGAACCCTCCGCTCCGGAGTCAGGAGCATGTGGAAGCCTTATTGGAAGGCGTTGCGGATGGTACGATTACGGTGCTTGCGAGTGATCACGCGCCGCATTGTGGGTATGAGAAGGAGGTGGAGTTTGATCACGCGCCGTTTGGGATCTTGGGATTGGAGACGGAGTTGGGGCTGTTCATTGACCTATTGGTTCACAAGCGGAAGGTGATTGGAATGAAGCGGTTGGTTGAGATGTATACGGTTGAGCCGGCGAAACTTTTGGGGCTGTCAGCGGGAACGCTATCGGTGGGTGCCCCGGGGGATGTGACGGTGATTGACGCCGGGAAGGAATGGGTGGTCGATGCGGGAGCGAGTTTTTCGAGGAGTCGGAATACTCCGTTTCACGGGTGGGAACTGAAGGGGCGGGCGGTGCGAACGGTGGTGGATGGAGAGACGGTTTGGTCGCTGTAAGTCGTATTTGAGCTGAAGTTTATGTCTGTATTGATTGTTGGATCTGTTGCGTTGGATTCGGTGAAGACTCCGATTGAGGAGCATTCCGATTTGTTGGGTGGTTCGGCGAGTTACGCCTCGGTGAGCGCGAGTTTTTTTTCTCGGGTGAACCTTGTGGGCATTGTGGGAACGGATTTTCCTCAAGCGCATTTGGATTATTTTGGTTCGCGCGGAGTGGATTTGCGTGGTTTGCAGGTGGTTGAAGGAAAGACCTTTCGTTGGTCTGGCGAGTACATGTGGGACTTGAATACGCGTGAGACGCGGAGTGTGGAGTTGAACGTATTTGAGCATTTCACGCCTCGGTTACCTGAGGGGTATGAGACAGCGCGGATTGTGCTTTTGGCGAATATTGCGCCGTCGTTGCAGGCGCATGTTCTGGATCAGGCGAAGGCACCTGGGTTTGTCATCGCGGACACGATGGATTTGTGGATCAACATTGCGCGCGGGGATTTGGAGTCCTTGTTGAAGCGTGTGGACATGTTGATTTTGAATGACAGCGAGGCGCGCCAGTTTACGGGGGAGACGAGTCTGATTAAGGCGGGGAAGAAAATTATTGGGATGGGTCCGAGGTTTGTGGCGGTGAAGAAGGGGGAGCATGGGTGTTTGCTCTTTTCCGAGACGGAGTTTTTCTCGTGTCCGGCGTATCCGTTGGAGGACATCCATGATCCGACGGGGGCTGGGGACACGTTTGCGGGTGGATTGGCGGGGTACTTGGCTTCGCGAGTGGAGGGAGAGGTGGGGTTTGCGGATTTGCGGCGCGCGGTGGTTTGGGGGAGCGTGATGGCGAGTTTCAACGTCGAGGCGTTTAGTTTGGAGCGGTTGCGGACGTTGGTTCAGCCGGAGATTGAGGCGCGGTTCGGCGAGTTTCGGGCATTGGCTAACTTTGATTGCTGACAGGTTGCGGAGGTAAATTCTGACGATTGCAGAGTTGCGGAGCGGGGGGGATTCCGACCAAGAATGTGTAGGTGATTTCCCCTCAAAATCAGCTGGGCCTCTTGGATTGGTGGATGAGTTCCTCCGGGACTGTCTGGTCCGATATCTTTGCGGCAAGTTTCGGCAAAGCGGAACGTTTGGGGCGACGTTAGGATTCAAAAGGACATGACGCTGAAAAGTCGCATTTTTTTGGGGGGTGAGGGGTGCCGGAATTCATCGGTTTCTTTGTTGCGGCGTTTTTGCTCTGTCGGTGTGGCGATGGTTTTTGGGGTGGTTTGGTGTTCAGTGGGCGCTCTGGTGTTTTGGAATCGAGTAGAGGCGAAGGAGGGGAAGAAGGATGCGGGGAAGTTGGAGCGGGGCTGCGTGGTTGAGGTGGTTCGTGAGGAGGCGTTACGATTTTATGGGAAGCCGTTTCAGACGGCGAAGGTGGGCGAGCATCAC
>JACCEB011883594.1_pt1 | contig 10152 bp, 12 predicted proteins | sample 7454761 | NCBI WGS metagenome assembly JACCEB01 (sample SAMN15323454, study PRJNA562643) | freshwater metagenome | isolation source: river surface water | place: USA:Blue River Watershed | collected 2017-08-18
GCATGGTCGCCCTGGCCGGCTTGCGCGCCTCCACCGAACGGAAGGTCGAATCCAAGGTCTGGCTGCTCGGCTCCATCCCGCTGCTCGGGAACCTCTTCACTTCCAACCAGAACGTCTCCGAAACCCGCGAACTGGTCATCCTCCTTCGCCCGACGGTCGAAGCGGGCGACAACCTTGCTCCTTCCGCGTCCAAGAAGGACGAGGCCTCGAGGAGCGCACAGGAAGCCCTCGCTCCTCGATGATCGTCGCCTCGCTCATCCTGCTGGCGGCCACGCCGGTGCCCCCGATTGAATCCGTCAACGAACGGCCTCCGTTCGGACGCGCGATCGCGACGACATCGAACGAACCGAACGCCCCGAGGTTGACCGGAGTGGTCACCACCAAGGATGGGCCGATTGTCAGCCTCAAGGATTCCGCGACCGGACTGGCGTCCTGGGTCTCCGTGGGCGGCTCGTTCGCAGGCTGGACGCTCGAGTCCGTGTCGGACGACCTGCGGTCCGCCTCCATCCGCAAGGACGGCAAGGTAACGTCCGTGTCCCTATCGAGGCCCGGAAGCCAAGGCACCAACCCCTACGTCCCGACAGCGCCTGTCCGTCAAGAACAAGTTCAACCCCGCCCGACCTCTCCACAGCCGCCCGTCGAGACCATCCAACGGCAGCGGTTGCATGTCCCCCAACGATGAACGCGACCGGCGACCGTTCCGCATTGCAGAGGCGACGCGCCCAGGAGCTCGGCGTTCGTCCCGAACAAGCCGCACCCCTCATCGCCAAGGAGGCAGGCCTGCCCTTCTCTGAAGAACCAAACTGGCATCCTGACCCGGCTTCAGTCGCCCCGCTGGCCTTCCTCTCCTCCATTCACGCCTTGCCGCTGAGTTGCGACGACGGCGTACACCTTGCGACCACTTGGGCGCCCGATGCTTCCTGTGAATCCTGGGCCCGCGCGACCCTCGGCACCAAGCCCATCTGGACGATCGTTGCAGCGCCTGCGCTCGACTCCGCCTTCGCGTCGCGGTTCGGGGTGGCAGCTGCAAACCTTGAAGGGTCAGGCGAAATCATCCCGGAGGAAACGGAAGCAGAGGACGACGCCGGCGACGATGCCGCCGCGGCCAAGCTGGTGGAAGGACTGCTCACCCGTGCCGCCGGAGAGGGAGCGACCGACATCCACGTCGAACCCTGGGGAAGGGAGTTGGCCGTGCGCATGCGGGTGGACGGGGAACTCGAACCGGTGCCCCTGCCTGCGAACGCCGCGGCCCTGCGACGCTCCGTGGTCGCACGCCTCAAGGTCCTCGCGAAGCTCGACCTCTCGGAACGACGCACCCCGCAGGACGGACGCTTCAGCGCCGAGGCAGGAGGACGACGATTCGACATCCGCGTCTCCACGCTTCCCGCGGTCCATGGCGAAAGCGTCTCGCTGCGACTACTGGAGACCGAGGCCACTCCTCCGGTCCTATCCGAGCTTGGACTGCCCTCCGCCGCGCTGAACGCCTTCTCAGAGGCGACCACTTCGCCGCATGGCATCGTCGTCGTCACCGGACCGACGGGCTCAGGCAAGACCACCACCTTGGCCGCGCTGATGCGCTCGGTGATGAGGCCAGGACTGCGAGCGGTCACGGTGGAAGACCCCGTGGAACGCGAACTTCCCGGCGCCGTGCAGGTCCAGGTGCGACCGGAACTAGGGCTCGGGTTCGCCCAGGTGCTGCGCAGCGTGCTACGACAGGACCCCGACCTCATCCTGGTCGGCGAAATCCGCGACCGCGAAACCGCCGACATCGCCGTCCGCGCATCCCTCACCGGCCATCTCGTGCTCACGACCCTGCACGCCAACGATTCCGCGGGAGCCGTCGAACGCCTACGCGACCTCGGGGTCGAGCCCTTCCTGCTGGCCTCCTCCCTTCGCTTGGCCGCATCCCAAAGGCTTGTCCGCAAGGTGTGCCCCGATTGCTCGACCAAGAGCCGGCTATCCAAGGAACTGCTGCTTGCCGCAGGCAAGGCCTTGGGGCGAACCCCGAAAGAGGATGGGCTGCGCAAGGGCTCGGGCTGCCGCTTCTGCCGAGGCGGCTACCGCGGTCGGACCGCGATCGCCGAGGCGCTACGCGCCTCGGCGTCCGTACGCTCCATGATCGCCAGCCGGGCTTCGGCCACGGAGATCCGGGCGCTGGGGGTCACCGAGGGCATGGTCACCCTGCCGGAAGAAGCCCTGCGCGCCGCCGAAGCAGGCATCACGACCTTGGCGGAAGCGGCGCTTCGCTGCGCGGACGCCCATGGCTGATTTCCGCTGGAAGGACCGTGAGTCGCGCTCCGGCACGTTGCGTGCAAGAGACCGCAGGGATGCGCTCAGGTCGCTCGCGTCACGCGGCATCGAGCCGACGGAACTGGTCGAAGATAAACCGTCCGCAGCCCGCACCGGAACGGCAGGAGCCGAGGCGGCATCCGACCTCGTCTCGCGCCTCAAGCCGCTCCTGAAGTCAGGGCTCACGGCCGGAGAAGCCCTCCGGACCTTATCCAAGCGCAGCGCCGACCCGAACACGGCTTCCTTGGCCAAGGAGATCTGGCAGGAAACCGCCTCGGGGATTCCCCTCCACGCTAGCGTCGGCGTAGGGCGCGGATTCCCGTCGCATGCCTCGGCGTTGCTGCGCGCAGGCGAAGCCGCCGGCGACCTCGCCACCGCCTTCGAATCCTTGGACTCCCTGATGCGCCGCAGGAAGCAGGCGAGGAAGGCCGCATTGGCGGCCATGGCATACCCTGCCCTGATCGCATGCATGGCCTACGCCGTGCTGGTGCTCTTCGTGACGCTGTTGCTGCCCAAGCTAGAGGAGGTTGCCATGGCCGCGTCGCAGAATCCGGGTATGCCGTCCGGAAGCTGGGCATCGACGTTCGCCCGGGCATCGGTATACCTCGCACCGGCGCTAGCCGCATGCATCGCCCTCCCCTTCCTTTGGGTAGGATCATCCCGGGCTTCAGCCAGCTCGAAAGCACGCAAGGACAGCTTGATGCTGAACCTGCCGGTCATCGGCCCGCTCATCAGTCTGACTACAAGGGCGGAAACCTGCGCAGTACTCGCCTCGCTTCTCCGTGGCGGAGTCCCCCTTTCCGAAGCCATGGGACACGCCGCGGAAGCCTGCCCCAACCTCCGTCTGAAGGAAACGCTGCGCCTGGCACGCTCCGACGTGGCCGGCGGCGAACGTCCATCCACCGCGCTCCTTAAGCGCGGCTTCCTACCTGCAAGAGACGCGGACGCCTTGGCCGCGGGAGAGGAGTCCGGTGCCATCGCGGATTCCTTGGCTGGGCTCGCCGCCGCGCTCGCGGAGGAACGGGATGCCGCCCAGTCCTCGGCGATCCGGATCCTTGCAGGCGGCCTGATGGTCGCGGCGTTCCTCGCCGCCTTGGCCTGCGCCATCGCCGTCGCCTCCGCCCTGGCCTCCGCCGGGGCCGGCATGCTTTCACCATGAAGAACGAAAATCACGTCCACCACCGCCGCGGTTTCACGCTCGTCGAAGTGCTCGCCGCGCTCGCCCTCGTCGTCGTCGTCGCCGCGCTGCTTGCGGCCAACCTGCCCGGAATGCTCCAATCCGGAAAAGTCCAGGCGGCCCGACAAGCCGTGAAGACCTCGTTCGACGGCCCCCTGATGGCCTTCGAATCTGCCACCGGCGCGGCGCCTTCGACGGAGCAAGGACTGGCCGTACTGCTCAAGACGGATCCCGCACGCGGCATCCCGGCCCCGCTGCTCCGCTCCGAAAGTTCGCTGCTCGATCCATGGGGCCGGCCTTACAGGTACCGACACCCGGGAACCCACAACGCGCATGGCTGGGACATCTGGAGTCTAGGTCCTGAAGGGCGCGAAGACGGCCCTGGGGTCATCGGCAATTGGGATGCGGGCAAGTAGGCACAGGAAGGGTTTGACCCTGGCGGAGGTCATCGCGGCCCTCGCGGTGCTGGCCGTCTTCGCGTTGGCGGTCGCGCCCCTCATGAACATCCGTCCCACGGGACGTTCTACATCGGCCGCGGTCAAGGAGACCTCTTCGGCGGCGTTCCGAAAGGCCCACGCTGAAGGGGCGCCGTCCCTGCTGCGCATCAGGGACGGGAAGTTCGAGGCCGTCGACGCCGACGCGAACATCATCGGTTCCGTCGATGCACCCAAAGGCGCGACCTTCATCTTGGCGACTGCGAGGGCATCTGCCTTTCCCGGAGAATCACGACCTTCCTTCGAACTCGTCAACTCGATGCTCATCCGCCCCGACGAGGGAGGACTGCCTTTCAGGGTCGAGCTGAAGGGCGCAGGTGACGCCTCGTTCGTCCAGGACTTCGACGCGCTCTCGGGCGAACCAGACACCGGAAGATGAGGAAAGGGTTCGCCATCGCGGAAGCACTCGCCGCCATCTGCCTGCTGGCGATCGCGGCGGTTGGCATCAGCCAAGCGCTCGCCTCGGCCAGGATGGCGCTCAAGAAGGACGCGGACACGGCCATCGCCCGTCGCGCCTTGGGGCTATCCTGCGAAGCGGCGCTGGCTTGCCGCTCGACCGAAAGACTCACCAAGGGCGGATTGGTCGAGGCCGCGCCTGACCTCTTCGCGACCTGGAGCGCACGATGCGAACCCACCCAAGGAGCTGGCTTGGTACGCATGACCGTCGTCTGCGAAACCAAGGGCCGACGGATGGAACATTCCTTGGTCAGACCTAGGCCGGAGGACGACCGATGAGGCGCCGCGGGTTCTCGCTGGCGGAAGCCTTGCTGGCCACGGCGCTCGCCGCTGTGGCGCTAGCGGGAGGCCTGCTCATGGCCTCGGGCATGATGCGCGCAGCAGCGCCGCTCGCGAAGACCCAAGCGGAAGCCGCCCATGCCGACGGCCTCCAACGTTGGCTCGAATCGGCCGTGGCCGGAAAGTCCGTCAGCGTCCCAGGAGGGTTTTCATCCGCCACCGTGGTCTCGGAACTCCGGCTAGCAGACCCCACCGGGATCCAACCTGGGAGAAGGTTGGCCTTCATACCGAACTCAGGGATTTGGACCTGCACGGAGGACGAGGAACTCAAACCCACGGGGTGGCTAAAGCTCTCGTCTAGCCCGACGGCCATGGAGGCCTTGTCGAAAGGGCCGAACGGCCGATCCGGCGTCGCGCCCTCCCGTGCTGGCGGCGAACCCGTGGCGTGGATCAAGGTCAAGTTGGGCGGAACCACGGAAATCGTCGTATCCACCGACGAACGAGACCATGCGCGCTGAAACGAAAAGACCCGGCATGGCGATGGCGGCGGCTTTGGGCATCATCGCCCTTTGCGCCATCTTGGCCACCGCCCTGCTCTCCTCCGCAGGCAGGATCCGTCGAGCCAACGACGCCGGCCCCAACCGGCCGTTGATTCGTGCGGAATGCCAGGCTGCGCTCCGATGCGCGGCGATGAAGGTAGCCGGCGGCCCTATCGATGCATCGCCCTTGGCCTCCAGCAGGACAACCATCGAAACGATCGACCTGCGCGGCCTGCTGCCCTTGCGCGCCATGGATGAAGCAGGATTGGGCGCCCTGCTGATCGCATGCGGAGCCGACAGGGAATCCGCAACGCATTCGGCTCGCATGCTGCTCGAAGGATACCGCAAGGACGCACGCTTCGGGAAGATCAAGCTTACGCCGGCGGAACTGTCCTACCTGAGCGGGCTGTCGAATCCGATCGTCCTCGGAAAGCTATCCTCATGCCTCAACGGCGCTCCCGACTCCGAGCTCAAAGTAGACCCCGCCCACTGCAACGCGACTTTACTTGCCTACATCTGTTCTACGCGCAACGCCGACCCGATAGTCGCGGCACAAAAACTCGCCGCCGGCGTCAAGTCGGAGGAATTATTCGAGCCCGGCCCTATCCCAACCCTCGGCACGCTGCCCGAAGTACACCTGATCATCGCAAGGTCCAAAAACGCTGCAGAGACACTGGAGGTATTCAAAATACAGAAAAAGCAGGGCAAGTGAGGGTAAAAAACCTTAAGGCAGGCTTTACAAATCCTTAAGCCCGGATTGAATGCACCCAGCGACCAGTGAGGTTCGGACCTGTTCCGTTCCCGAGGCTATGCCCCTGGCCGCTCCACTTTCCGGTCGGAATCAAGCCAAGCCATCATGTCGTCAAATTGCTCGTCGATTTCGACTACTAGCGTGGAAGTCATCTCCATCAGCGGATCGCAAACTGTCTTGTAGGGCAGATTCGCGCCCCTGTGCTCCGTCTGCCTGACGAAATAGGCGCACATGTCACAAAGCTGCAGAACGAGGCTTTTGTGCGACTCAATGAAGAAGCCCTTCTCGATGATACGCGCCAGACGGACGTTACCATCGGCCAACCTCAAACTCCTGATAGATTTGTCCACGTCATGCGCCACATGCCTGTTTTCGTCGAAAATAAAGATTCCAAGCGGACCCCCAGGGAGACGCTGCAAATGGTTGTCGACAGCCTTGGCCAGAAGCAGGAATGCCACTACATGCGGGTTGATCGCAACCCCAGAACCATACCGTTGAAGCAACCACTTCTGGTAGCGCTGCTTGTTAATAGCGCGATAAAGCACCTTCAGTTTGCGGCTCGCAGCAAGCCCTAACCATTCCTTCATGAAAGCAAATCTCGCATCAGGGCTTATCCTGAAAGCCTTCGTCTTTGGATTCAAAAGTTCGGACGTGTGAATCTCAAAAGCATCATCCCTAGGGCCAGGCCAGTACTTCTCGATTACCCTAGCCAAATCCAACTCCAACTGTTGCCAACAATCCTCCGGCACAACCAAGGCACATAGCACAAAAATGGGCTGACTAGGGTCTGCGAGGTTATTGCCACTGTTGCCTGACTCGTCTAAATACACCAAATGCATGCCCACATGCTGCATGGACAAAAACAGGAGGCAAGCAGCCGAATTGCTTATAACTTGCCAAAGAAACCAACCCCAGAACCATCCAATCCATGCGCATCCCCCGCAACGCAGTCATCGCCGCTTCCATCGTAGCCGTTGCGGTCGCAGCTTGGTTCGTCTTCTCGGGTGACACGCCCGCCCAACGCATCGACCCGACGACGGGACGGCTTGTCGGCGAAATCAAGCCTGCCGAACCCACCAAGGCTCCTTCCGACCGCGACGAAGGCCTGAAGACCGCCTTGGCCCAGATCGACGCGGAGATCAAGGACCCCGAAACCCGGGACATCCTTCGTCAACACGCCATCGGCACAATCAAGGGTTATGGCCGTAGCGAACCCATGGATCTTTCGCACCCTCAAGCCAAGTCCGTGGCAGAGGCCTTGCGGACCGGCACCCATCCTGAACGGCTCAGCCCCCTCATTCCCGCGCGCAAGTTCGACCGTGCAGCCTTCCTATCCAACCCCGACGACTACATGTCGGTCGCTGAACCAGGCCGCGTGTTCCAAGCCGCGCCTGCAGGCACGGGAGTCCAGGCGCTCACCGCGCTGACACCCCGAAGGGTCAACGTGGACCAAGGCTCCGCTGTGACGCTGTCCGTCAAGGCGGAGGCAGGCATGCCCGTCACTTTCACAAGCTTCGACGGCGGACTATTTGGAAACGGCTTCGTCTCCCAGACCGTCGTCGCCGGCGCGGACGGCAAGGCGTCCGTCTCCTTCCGCGGCGTCGAAGGGACAATCGCGAACTCCCAGATCCTGGCCTCCTGCCCTACCTGCTCCGGCCAGGCCAGATTCACGGTTTTCACCCGAGTCCCCGATTCCAAGTAACCCGACCGAGGCTTCTATGTGAACTAGGCCTCATCGGGTCATTTTAAGGATAAACAGTTTTTTTGTTTATATTTACTTGCCTACAACCTGTAGGGTGTCAAAAACGATGAAATTCCATCGAATTCCATGCTGTCGTCTTTCTTGATCAGGAATTTCCGGTCCATCTTGGAGCTAAAGTTGGATTTCGCCTATGGGGAAGGGAAAGCCCCTAACCGACACCAGGAGCAGGAAATCATGCCCTTCTTTGGGTGCGCCAACAAGCAGCGGCTAGTCCCCTGCATGGCCTTTTTGGGCGCCAATGCCTCAGGCAAGACCAACATCCTGCGGTCCTTCGCATACCTCAGGACATTGATCCGGGGCGAGGCGACACTGACCGAGTTGTTCGATCCGAATAGGCTCAACCGTAAATTCACGGATACCACCTTCGAACTGACCTTTCTGAACGGCGACAACACCTTCACCTACAAGATCACCTACGACTCTTCCTCCATCAAGGAAGAAGCCTTACTGAAGAACAACGTCGCGTGCTTCCGGATCCGCGAATTCAAGGCGGAGTTCTCCCCTGCCCTGTTTTCCGCCGCCTATTCGGAAGAAAAGCTCGCCGACATACTTAGGGTCGAATGCTCGGATGGAAACGGAAGGCAGACGAAGCCGTTCCTGCATCGCATCGGCCAATCCTACTCCGGCCTCCATTCGGACCTCAAGACGGCCGCGATCTACATCGGAAACCTCAACTATCAGGACAACCAGCACGGCATCCCGCTTCCCCTCTCCGTAGGCATACTTGCTTCCACGCTGAAGGGAGACCGGACCGCAGCCCTATCCGAGATCACCGATGTGGTCCGTCGGCTCGACATCGACATACAGGGCATCGACATGGCCCAGAGGGAGGTCGAGGAGTCCGAGGTCCTGCAACCGGGTTCGTTCCTGCAGATCAACCCGATGACGGGCGCACGCCACACCTTCCTCACCACCAGCACCCACAAGGACGTCGACGGCAAGACGGCCGTCTTCGACTTCATGAAACAGGAGTCCGCCGGAACACAGCGACTTGCCGGCCTCATGGGGTTGGTCCTCTACACGCTCAGGACTGGCGGCCTGCTGGTAATCGACGAGATGGAATGCTCACTTCACCCCCTGCTCATGCGGGAAATCGTCCTCATGTTCAAGAAGCGCAGCCTGAACCCCCGCGGCGCACAGCTCGTATTCAACACGCACAACACCGACATCCTGGACGACTCCATCCTGCGGCTCTCGGAGATTTCGTTGGTCCGAAAGACCTTGGCCAACGGGACCATCGTCCGTCGGCTGATCGACATCAGGAAGGACGGAGAGGATATCCGGAACATCACCAACTTCCGCAAGCAGTACCTGGACGGCCTCTACTCGGGGATACCGCACCCCGCCCTCTAACGCATGGCTACCACCCGGCACATCTTCGTCTGTGAAGGAAGTTCGGAGAGGACCTACCTGCTGCGCCTGCAAAGCTTCTTGGAAAAGCTACCGGCCACGAATGACGATGCGTGCCCACCTCTCATCTTCCTGTCGGCCGAGCGTCACATCGCAGGTAGCGGCTACTTCGGGAACCTTAAAGCCAAGTACGCCATGGCGCACAGGGAGAACCGCAACTCCAGCATCCAGATCTGGACGGACTTCGACCTTTACCACCGCAACGACAGCAGGTCTGCGGAATTCTACGCCGCCAAGCAAGGCCTGCCCGACTTTCTCTTCTCCTTCCACAATTTCGAGGACTTCATCGCCCTCCATACCTCCGGAGATGAACTCAGGGAATGGCTCGACCTAGGAAGCGAAGGCTATTTCGAGAACCCAGCCCCATCACCCGAACACTCCGAGCTCATCAAGAAGATCGTAAAAGGATACCGAAAGGGGTCACTTCCCGCTGACTTCGTCACCAAGGAACGCCTCATGAACCTCAAGGCGAACCTCTCATTTCAACCAAAGTCCAATCCTCATAGGCTTCAGAACATAGGCATATTCGCCAATTTCCTTGTCGGACAGCTGGAGCGGCACCACCCGGAAATCTTCCGGTAAGGCAAAGCACGCCACAGGGGGTAACAAGGCCTGCTTTTGTAATATAATAAACTTCTGGCATTTCCGGGGTGGACAGGTCCATGGCTGAGGCTTGTCTGTCGTCATGCGTCCCGCCCACCCCCGCGGCCTTGCCGCCCTGCGTCTGCGTCTTTCCGGCTGGTTAAGGAGGGCGACGTTCGCTCTCGTCATCCTGCCGCTCATGGCCGTGGCGGCTAGCCTGTCCTCCGAGACGCAGCCCGAACTGGCCAAGCAGGCCCTCATCGACAAGGCCTACTGGGAGGCCATCCGCATCTGCTGCAACGCCGAGATCGGCGGCCGCGTCGTCTGGGTGATCGACCTGGACGGCCCCGGCAACGTCGACCCCTGCGCCAAGCCCAGGGACGAGATGAGCGCCATCGGCGACTCGAAGGGCA
>JACCEB010560452.1_pt1 | contig 10151 bp, 8 predicted proteins | sample 7454761 | NCBI WGS metagenome assembly JACCEB01 (sample SAMN15323454, study PRJNA562643) | freshwater metagenome | isolation source: river surface water | place: USA:Blue River Watershed | collected 2017-08-18
TAACGCCAAAAACGAGACCGGGTTCGGAATCTGTCTTTAGCTGAACTTGGTAGAGCGCCCGCAAACACGAGGAAATCGGCGCTGTGCATGCCAGTATATCAAGGGGCCATGAAGGAGCTATCTAGGAGGGCTGCCAACCCAATGCCCGCTGGTGACGCCCCCGGTGATGGCCTGGCCATGGTATGCCTGGGATCGCTGACATTTGGTGCGTTCCTTGCTCTGTTTCGGTTCGTGGGCGTCAAGGGCCCATTTTTTGCACCAAAAACAGGCATTTCATCCAAGGACCCCTCATGGACGCACTCAAACAGGGCGCAGACACTTTATTTATCCTGCTAGGCGCCATCATGGTGCTCGCCATGCACGCCGGTTTCGCCTTTCTGGAGCTGGGCACGGTGCGCAAAAAGAACCAGGTCAACGCCCTGGTCAAGATTCTGGTGGACTTCAGCCTCTCCACCCTGGTGTACTTCTTGGTGGGCTACAGCGTGGCGTACGGCACCCATTTTCTGGTCAGCGCCGAGACACTGGTCGCCCGCAACGGCTATGACCTGGTGAAGTTCTTCTTCCTGTTGACCTTTGCCGCCGCCATCCCTGCCATCATTTCCGGTGGCGTCGCTGAGCGCGCGCGGTTCTGGCCGCAACTCCTGGCCACCGCCGTCATTGTCGGGTTCATTTACCCGTTTTTTGAGGGCATCGCGTGGAACCAGAATCTGGGGGTGCAGGCCTGGATCAAGGAGCTGACCGGCGATGAGTTCCATGATTTCGCTGGGTCGGTGGTGGTGCATGCGGTGGGAGGCTGGATCGCACTGCCCGCCGTGTTGCTGTTGGGCTCTCGTCTCAACCGCTACCGCAAGGGCGGCGGCATGTCGGTGCACCCGCCCTCCAGCATCCCGTTCCTGGCACTGGGGGCCTGGATTCTGATCGTGGGCTGGTTCGGCTTCAACGTCATGAGTGCCCAGACGCTGGACAAGATTTCCGGTCTGGTGGCCGTCAACTCCTTGCTGGCCATGGTGGGTGGCACCCTCGCCGCCCTGTTGCTTGGGCGCAACGACCCGGGGTTCGTCCACAACGGACCCCTGGCGGGGCTGGTCGCCGTTTGCGCTGGTTCGGATGTCATGCACCCACTGGGCGCCATGGTGGTGGGCGCCATCGCCGGTGGCTTGTTCGTGGTCATGTTCACCTTGACCCAAAACCGCTGGAAAATTGACGACGTCTTGGGCGTGTGGCCCCTGCATGGTTTATGCGGCACCTGGGGGGGCATTGCGGCAGGTATTTTTGGCTCCACCACCCTGGGCGGCCTGGGTGGGGTGAACCTGGGCGCTCAACTCATCGGCACCCTGGGTGGTGTGGCCTGGGCGCTGGTCGGGGGAACGGTGGTCTACGCGGTGGTCAAGCTCCTCTGCGGTGGTTTGCGCCTGGATGCCGAAGAAGAGTTCAACGGTGCCGACCTGAGCATTCACCGCATCAGCGCCACGGCCGAGCGCGAGATGGAAGCTTAACCGCACACAGTGGGTGCTTTTCTAGAGCTAATCCATGCAACTAATGGAAAACGCTTGGTTTTTTGTCAGTTGTATGCTTCATAATGGTTCGACCTGGGTCGCAGTGGCTTTCAGCCAGTGCGCCAGGTGTGTGCAGTGATCGGTCAGTTTCGCGCCCCCGCTTCCTCTGGTTTGGCGTTGTGCCCTGGGGCCCCATCGCTATGTTTTTGTGTTCTTAGGAGTCCCTTTTCATGGGCAACAAGCTTTACGTGGGTAATTTGCCGTATACGGTGCGTGATGGCGATCTCGAGCAATCGTTCAGCCAATTCGGTGCCGTGCCCAGCGCCAAGGTCATGATGGACCGCGACACGGGCCGCTCCAAAGGCTTCGGCTTTGTCGAAATGGGCAGCGATGCCGACGCGCCAACTGCAATTGGAGGCAGGAATGGTCAGCCCATGGGCGGCCGCAGCCTGGTGGTCAACGAGGCCCGTCCCATGGAACCGCGTCGTCCCACCCGCTCGGGTGGATTTGGTGGCGGCGGCGGTGGTGGCTATGGTGGTGGTGGCGGCGGCGGCTACGGTGGTGGTGGCGGCGGTTACGGCGGTGGTGGTGGTGGCCGACGCGAAGGCGGTGGTGGCTATGGCGGTGGCCGTCGTGACGGCGGCAACGATGGCAGTTTCCGCAGCCCCTACGGCGCATCCCGCCAAGGTGGCGGTGGTCGCGGCGGCGAGTATTGATACTCGGGATTTGCGCCTCTGACAAAAAGCTCCTTCGGGAGCTTTTTTGTTGTCAGCGTCCGGTGGTTCGAGGCTGAATCTGGCCGCGCACGCGGCCTGTCAGGCGCGTCACGCCGAGGTCGTGGTCATAGTCCAGCGCATCGGCCGAAAAGCGGTCTGCGCCACGCCGCATTTCCACCGGCCGATCGGTTCGCATGCGATCGTGTTCGAGGTCGATAAACAAGTAATCGCTGCGTAACTCGAGGGGCGGGGAACGGCGTCCTTGCGCATCGGCAGGCGTCGACCGTTGGACCACGACCTGTCCCTTGAGTTCGAGGCGCTGTCCTTCGGGTGTGGTAACGGCTTGTTGCGCCACGGCATCGGTGACGCGACCGGCACCATCGAGCTTGGTCAACTGAGGCCGCGTCACCTCCAGCGTATCGGTGTCGGGAAAATGCTGCGCGTGCTCACCTTGTACGCGAAACTCCAGCCGCCCATCGGGCGTGTAGACCTTGAGAGAAAAGTCGCGCATGAAATAGTCGGGCACATGGCCAGCCGTCCTGGTTTCCTGTACCGCCACGGGCTCGGGGGTGTAGCGCGCCAACCAGTAGGTCAACATGGCCAACACACCCATGAGCAAGACGGGCAAGTAAGTCACCAACGGATCGAAGTAAAGCCGCACACGCTGCGACAGCGTGTGCGCAGGCGCGGTGGCGCGCATCGAAAAGACACTCACCCGAGCAACTCCCGCCACAAACGCGCATAGTGGCCCGTGGACATGAGCAGCAAATCGCAGACATCGCGCACCGCACCCTGTCCACCCGCACTGGGCGTCACCCAGTGCGCCAAAGCTTTGACCTCCACCTGTGCATTGGGCGGCGCCACCGCAAACGCACAGCGTTTGAGCACCGGCACATCGGGCCAGTCATCTCCCATGGCGGCGGCCTGGTCCCAGGCCAGTTGTAGTGTCTCCAGGGTACGTTGCGCCGCCGGCAATTTGTCCTCGGTGCCATAGTGCACATGCGTAATGCCCAGTTGCGCGATGCGCAAGCGCAAGGCCGGACTGTCGCGCCCAGTGATCACGGCCACCTGAATGCCACAGCGCTGCAACAACTTGATGCCATGGCCATCCAGCGTGTGAAAGCGTTTGGTCGTTTCGCCGTGCTCGCTCATGAGCAGACCGCCATCGGTGAGCACACCATCCACGTCCAGGAACAGCACACGCACGGCCTGGGCCTGCAACAACCGCTCGGGAGGATGGTGCAACACCGGGGTCATCAGATCACCTTGGCTCGCATCAGGTCGTGTGTGTTGAGCGCGCCACACAAGACACCATGCTCGTCCACGACCAGCACACTGGTGATGCGGTGGTGCTCCATCAACTCCACCGCCTGAGCCGCCAGGGCATCGTCGCGTACCGTTTTGGGTTGCGCCCGCATGACCTGCGCGGCGGTGAGTGCACGCAAGTCCGCACCGGTCTCGATCAAGCGGCGCAAGTCGCCATCGGTGAACACGCCGACGGGTCGACCCGCATCATCGACGATGGCCGAGGCACCAAGACCCTTGCCACTCATTTCCTGCATGAGCTGCCCAAAGCTGGCGGAGGGGCTCACGCGCGGAATCTGTTCGCCAGCGCGCATCACATCACGCACCAGCGTCAGCAAGCGACGGCCCAGCGCACCCCCGGGGTGCGAGCGGGCAAAGTCCTCCGCACGAAATCCGCGTGCATCCAGCAACGCCACCGCCAGGGCATCGCCCCAGGCCAATTGCGCCGTGGTGCTGGCTGTCGGTGCGAGATTGAGCGGGCAAGCTTCTTTGTCCACACTGCTGTCCAGCACCACATCGGCGTGCCGGGCCAAGGTGGACTCTGCGCCCCCCGTGATGGCAATCAGCGTGACACCCAAACGCTTGAGCACGGGCAGGATGGCCGAGAGCTCTTCGCTTTCGCCGCTGTTGGACAGGGCCAGCACCAGATCATGCGCCTGCACCATGCCCAAGTCGCCGTGACTGGCCTCCGCCGGGTGCACAAACAAGGCTGGGGTGCCGGTGGAGGCCAAGGTGGCGGCGGTCTTGCGGCCAACATGCCCGCTCTTGCCCATGCCCATCACCACCACGCGCCCCTGGACTTTCAACATGGCGTGCACGGCCTGGGCAAACGCCGGGCCCACACGCCCCACCAATTGGCTCACGGCCTGCGCTTCGATACTCAAGGTCTCGCGCCCCAGAGCCAGCGTTCGTTCGCTCGCACCAGGTGCGAGGGGTGATGAGAGGGGCTGCGTCATGTGATGATTTTACGGTCGGGCCGACCCCCTCGCCAGGCCCACACGCCATGAGGATTTGATGAAAGGCATTACGATCGACCCATGACCTCCCTGGACCTTGCCTTGCTCTACTTGCTGGCTGCCGTGCTGGCTGTGGTGCTGTTTCGGCTGCTGAAGTTGCCCGCCATGCTGGGCTATCTGGTGGCCGGCATTGTGCTAGGGCCGCATGCGCTGGCCCTGGCCGGCGACGCCCAGCGGGTGAGCTACCTGGCCGAGTTCGGGGTGGTGTTCCTGATGTTTGTCATCGGGCTGGAGTTCAACCTGCCCAAGCTGCGCAGCATGCGGCATCTGGTCTTTGGTCTGGGCCTGGGTCAGGTGGTGCTGACCCTGCTGGGAGCCTTGCTGGGTCATGTGGTCATCGGTGCCGCGATGGTCTGGTTCGGCCAGTCCTGGGCGTTGAGCTGGCAGGCCGCCATCACCCTGGGAGCGGCGCTGGCGATGTCGAGCACAGCCATCGTGGCCAAACTTTTGTCCGAACGGCTCGAGCTGTCGACCGAACACGGGCAACGGGTCATGGGTGTGCTGTTGTTCCAGGACCTGGCCGTGGTGCCCTTGCTCGTGCTGATTCCGGCGCTGGCCGCACCGGCCGACGCGGATTTGCTGATCACGCTGGGCGTGGCCCTGTTCAAGGGTGCCGTGCTGGTGGGCGTGTTGCTGTGGGGTGGACCACGGGTCATGCGCGCTTGGCTCACCGTGGTGGCCCGGCGCAAAAGCGATGAGTTGTTCATGCTCAACCTGCTGCTCATCACCCTGGGCCTGTCCTGGCTGACCGAACATGCGGGCCTGTCCATGGCCTTGGGCGCCTTTCTGGCCGGCATGCTGATTGCCGAGACCGAGTACAAACATGTGGTGGAGACCGACATTCGTCCGTTTCACGATGTGTTGCTGGGCCTGTTTTTCATCACCATCGGCATGAAGCTGGATTGGTGGGCCGTCTGGGATCATTGGTGGCTGGTGCTGTTGCTCACCCTCATCCCGGTGCTAGCCAAGGCCCTGCTGGTGACGGTGCTCGCGCGCGCCATGGGGGCGACACCCGGGGTGTCGCTGCGCACCGGTTTGTTCCTGGCACAAGCTGGTGAGTTCGGGTTTGTGCTGCTGTCACTGGGAACCCAGCACGCCCTGATTGCGCCCGAGTGGTTGAGTCCGGTGCTGGCCGCCATGGTGCTGTCCATGTTGGCCACGCCCTTCATCGTGGAGTTCAGCGATCGCATCGTGCTGAAGGTGGTGGCCAACGAGTGGATGATGCAATCGGTTCAGCTGACCCAGATTGCCACGCGTGCCATCCGCAGCCAGTCGCATGTGATCATCTGTGGCTATGGGCGCAGTGGGCAGCAACTGGCACGTTTGCTGGGGCAGGAGCACATTGCCTACATGGCGCTTGATCTCGACCCGGACCGGGTTCGCCAGGCTGCAGCCGCGGGACACAGCGTGGTGTTTGGCGACGCTGCGCGTCTACCCAGCCTGATGGCCGCCGGACTGGCACGCGCGGCCGCGGTGGTGGTGAGCTACCACGACACGCCCTCGGCGCTGAAAGTGCTGGCCCATGTGCGCGAGCACGCGCCCCAGGTTCCGGTGATTGTGCGCACCCCGGATGAGCGAGATCTGGATGTGCTTCGTCAGGCCGGCGCTGCCGAGGTGGTGCCCGAAACGGTTGAGGGCACCTTGATGCTGGCAGGTCATGCCTTGGCCTTGGTGGGGGTGCCCATGCGTCGCGTCCTGCGCGTGGTGCAGGCACAGCGCGAGGCGCGTTACCAATTGCTGCGGGGCTATTTTCACGGCCAGGATGATGACACGCTGGAAGACCTGGAAGAGGAGCGGTTGCACAGCATCACCTTGCCGCTCGGGGCTTATGCCGTGGGGCGCTCGCTGAACGAGTTGGCCTTGCATGCCTTGCATGTAGAGGTCTTGCAATGGCGCGCGGACAACGGCGCCACCATGCACGAGATCGACGAGCAACGCCCGCTCGAGGGGGGCGACACCCTGGTGCTGTTTGGCCGACCCGCCCCGCTGGAGTTGGCGCATGAGAAGTTGCTCAAAGGTTGAGTCAGCGCGCCGTGTTTTACTTGCCAATGCAGAAGCGTGAAAAAATCACGCCCAGCAAATCGTCCGACGTGAACTCGCCCGTGATCTCTCCCAATGCCTGTTGAGACAACCGCAACTCTTCGGCCAGCACATCGAGTGCCGGTTGTGGTGCTTGCAGGTGGTCTTGTGCGCAGCTGACGTGGTGTTGCACGCGCGCCAAGGCCTGCAAGTGACGCTCCCGGGCCATGAACACGCCCTCGGCTTGTGACGACTGCCAGCCCGCCACCTCGAGCAAGCGCGATCGCAAGGCTTGCAGACCGTCGCCCGTGTGCGCTGATACGCACAATGCCGCCGCGGGCTCTGTCGGTGCAGGCCCCGCGGCGACATCGCATTTGTTCCACACATGCAGGACAGGAATCTGGGCACGCATGATGGCGTTGACGTCCGTCTCGAGTCGAGCATCTGTGGCCTGGTAGTCAGCTTGCGCCTGGCGCGTCAGGTCGTGCAGGAACAACACGGCGTCTGCTTGCGCAATCTGTCCCCATGCACGCTCGATCCCGATGCGCTCCACCTCGTCCACGCCGGGGCCGTCCGGTGCGCGCAGGCCTGCCGTGTCAATCACATGCAGTGGCACGCCCTCGATTTGCAGCACATGCGAAATGACGTCGCGTGTGGTCCCGGCCTGGGGTGTCACGATGGCGAGCTCGGCCCCCGCCAGGGCGTTGAGCAACGAGCTTTTTCCGGCGTTGGGTTGTCCAGCAATCACCACCCGGATCCCTTCCCGCAACAAACGACCCTGGCGGCTACGCGCTTGCAGCTGTTGCAGTTGTGCGGCCAGGCCGTCAAGTTGCCCGCGCGCGTCAGCTTGTTGAAGAAAATCGATGTCTTCTTCCGGAAAATCCAGCGTCGCTTCCACCAGCATGCGCAAATGGGTCAGGCCTTCTTGCAAGGCCTGAACCTCGCGTGAAAACGCCCCTTCCAGCGATCGACTCGCGCCTCGGGCGGCTGCTTCGGTGCTCGCGTCAATCAGGTCCGCCACCGCCTCGGCTTGCGCGAGGTCGAGTTTTTGGTTCAGGTAGGCACGCTCGGTGAACTCGCCTGGTCGGGCCATGCGCGCATGTGCCAACAACACTGGCGGTGGTGTGTCGGGGTGCGTGTCTGTGATCGCCACGCGTTGACGGGCCACGTCCAGACAGCGCTGCAAGATCAGCTGCAACACCACCGGACCCCCATGGGCTTGCAACTCCAGGACATCCTCGCCGGTGTAGCTGTGCGGCCCAGGGAAAAAGAGGGCGATCACCTGATCGATGGTGTGGCCCCCACTGTCCTGGATCGGCACCAGGGTGGCTTCCCGGGGCCGGAGATCGCGCTGGCACAACACCCGGATCCAGGGCGCGAGACCGGCTCCACTGGCGCGTACGATGCCCACGGCCCCCCGCCCGGGGGCGGTCGCAATGGCGATGATGGGCGCCGTGCGGTCGATCATGTCCTCAATTCAACACGCCCAGCTGCTTGTTGATCACCCATTGCTGGGCGATGGACAGGATGTTGTTGGTCAACCAATACAGCACCAGACCCGCCGGGAAGAAGAAGAACATCACGCTGAACGCCAGCGGCATGATCCACATCATCTTGGCCTGGATCGGGTCGGGCGGGGTCGGGTTGAGCCAGGTCTGGAGCATGGTGGAGAGGGTCATCAACACCGGCAGAATGAAATAGGGGTCGGGGGCGGCCAGGTCATGAACCCACCCAATCCAGGGCGCGTTTCGCATCTCCACCGTGGACAGGAGCACCCAGTACAGCGCGATGAACACCGGGATCTGGATGGCGATGGGCAGACAGCCGCCCATGGGGTTGACCTTTTCCTCGCGGTAGATCCGCATCATCTCCGCTTGCATCTGCTGCGGGTTGTCTTTGAGACGCTCACGCATTTCCATGATGCGCGGGTTGATGGCTTTCATCTTGCCCATGCTGCGGTACGCCTGGGCATTGAGCCAGTAAAACGCGATTTTGAGCAGGAACACCAAGGCCACAATGGACCATCCCCAGTTGTGCAGTTGGTCATGGAGTTGGTCCAACAGCCAGAACAGCGGCTTGGCAAGGATGGTGAGCCAGCCGTAATCCTTGACCAGTTCCAGCCCCGGGTACAGGGCCTCCAGGTTGTGCTCTTCCTGCGGCCCTACAAACAAATGCGCAGCCAGCGCCTGGCTCTTGCCGGCTTCCAGCGTCGGCAGGGGGGCGATCATCCCCACGGCATACAGGTTGTTGTCGATCTTGCGCGCAAACAGGTCGCGCTGCAGGTTGTTGGGCAACCACCATGCACTTGCGAAGTAGTGCTGCACCATCGCCACATAGCCATCCTGGCTCTGCTTTTCCATCTCGACTTTGTTTTTCTCGATGTCACTGAACTCGATCTTCTGGTATTTCTTGGCGTTCGTGTAGACCGCCGGGCCGGTGAAGGTGGAGTAAAAGGACGACTCGCCCTCGGGCTTGTTGCCGTCACGCACCAGCTGCACATAGAGTTGTGGCGTCACAGCCGTTGCGCCCTGGTTGATCACCTCGTGTTCCACCGTGATGTCATAGGCGCCTCGGCGCAGCACATAGGTTTTCGCCAGCTTCACGCCATTGACCGTGGCCGACTCAAAACGCAGTTTGAATTCTTTGGCCCCATCCGCCAGCCGTCGCTCCTGTGTCACGAGGGTCATGGGCGTTTTGTGGGTCGGGAGGGCGGGGGCGCCGGCCGAGGGAATCAGCCCGGATTGCGCCAGGTACACGCGCTCGCGGCTTTCATCCAAGAGGACCACGGACTGCCCCGCGTGGTGAGCATCGGCATGCTTGAGCAGTTCTGCACGAAGAACGGTGCCCCCTTCGGTGTCGAGTCGCAATTTGAGAACGTCGGTCTCTACCTCGATCAACTCACGCGCGCTCTTGCTGGCATCGTTCGATGCAACACCAGGCACCGATTGCGGTGTGGCCGTTGAACCTGTGGTGGGAACAGCGCTCGAGCCCGGCACCGATGCTGAACCAGCGGTTGTCGCGCTGGCTGGCGCGTCAGCCTTGACGGGCGGAGCAGGAAAGAAGGTTGCCTTGTGTCCGTTGTAGATTTGCCATTGATCCCACAGCAACACCATGGAAAATCCAAAAACCACCCACAGGATCGTGCGGCGAATATCGTTCATGTCGATTTCTTCAGGGAAAGTGGGTCCGGCGATGGACCCGAAGGCAGGAGTGGGCGAAATAGCGCAGCGCCTGGCACAGGATCATGACCGCCCGCGCACCAGGGGTGGCAGCGGGCCAGTCGCCGCACGGTCAAATAAGAGCCTTGTGCTGCACCATGCAACTCAAGGGCTTGCAACGCATATGCAGAGCAGGTGGGCTCAAAACGGCATGCACTGCCCAGCCATGGACTCAGCAAGAGCCGATACCCTTTAACCAGCGCGATCAACACACGCTGCATCATGCTTGAACCACCCGCGACAGCAATTGTTCCAGCTCCTGCCGGGCAGCCTCTTTGAGCTGAGGCGAGGTGGCGCTGACGAACTGAGCACGGTCAAACGGCGCGCGCAGTCTGACCACATGGTCCCCCAGGGGCAAATGGTTCTCAAACGCGGTCATGA
>JACCEB011373184.1_pt1 | contig 10151 bp, 11 predicted proteins | sample 7454761 | NCBI WGS metagenome assembly JACCEB01 (sample SAMN15323454, study PRJNA562643) | freshwater metagenome | isolation source: river surface water | place: USA:Blue River Watershed | collected 2017-08-18
TTGGAATTATTCATTTTTAAATGATAAACCCACGTATTTTTATCCATTTGGTAAAGAAGCCAGAAGTAATATAACATATACAACTGGTGAATATGTAGGGAAAACAGGTGGTGTAATTCTAGAATCATTAACAAATGAATCGAGAAAAGTCCAAATCGTATTTAATTTGTAATTAACAAAAATCAAACAACAAACAATAAACAATATAAAAATAACCTCCAGTATAAAAATAAAATATAATAGATATATATACTATGGCACAAATTTTAAGTTTTAATTTTTCAGTTAAAGACCCTGAATTTAAAACATGGGCAAACGAAGTTAAAAATCCTATTCCTAATAACTTTATTGAACATGCTTTTATTTCCACACCTATTTATGATGATTTTGGTGTTAAAATTGGTTATAAGGTATCTGATGATTATGTTCAACAAGTCAGTGAAAATGAATATATGGTACGTATTTCTAATACATATTATATCCAAAATAAAGGTACAATTAGTTGGAATTATGCTTTTTTAAATGATAAACCTAGTTACTTTTATCCTATTGGAGTAGCTAAAAGTAATATTACTAGTACAACTGGGGAATATCTTGGAAGAACCGGTGCTGTCATTCTTGAACCTTTTGCTGATGGTTTAAGAAAAGTCCAAGTTGTTTTTAACCTATAAAATCTTCAAAGATATACATTTATACTATTCTTCCTTTTCTTCTTTTTGGTTCATTTCTTAATCTAGCTAATTCTTTTTCATGTTCAAGTAATAACATTTTATCTCGAATGTCATTATAATTATATTTGTTATATTATCAAGTTTATTATTGATAATATAAAATAACTTAGTATTTTTTAAAAATTAACTCTTTATTTTTTAGTCCATGTGATTTGAGCAACTGCTTGATTTTGATCAGGATTAGTAGTACTAAAACCAGATTCTACATAATATCCTTCAAGTACAATTGGTTTTTTATGTCCACAATCACAAGATTCTTTTATAGTAAGATTAATAACTCCAGTATCATCAAAATCTGCTATGGTTATTTGCCAAAAATCTCCTTCTTTTGAATATACTTTATTTATTAAACCAAGTTGATATCCTTCTACTGGTCTTAATGGAGGATTAGCTGGTACTGTAACGATTATAAATTTATTTTTTTGTTCAACTAAAACATCATATTCAGAAAAAATAATATCTGAAAATTGTGGTTTGTCTGTAGGATTTTTTCTTCTTAAATTTTCAATTCTGTAACTCCATGTTCCGCTCAAGTCTGGATAAAAATTGTTAGTCATGTATATATATATATACTATAAAATTAATTTTTATAATTTTTCCCCCCACTACCACTAAAAATAAAATAGTCTAAAAAAATTGAAAAAACTATTTATTTCAATAATCAATCCCTTATATATTCGAATTTCTCTTTGGTTTCTAATACCAGAAATTTTGAATATATTACTATTTTCTAGTGATAGTATAAATACTAGACAAAAATGAGCACAGATATAAATAAAACTGAGAGCCCAGCTTTTATTAACACAAAGAGTGTTAATAACACCTGTATCTTTTCTGAGGATAAGTTACATCCAGACCTGATACCTAATGTATTAAGTTTTTTGGATAATATGGATATACACAATCTATATGAAGTTGACAAAGGAGTTCCATCACCTTATATTTCTATTGATGATTGGAATTTTGACGAATATAGTAAATTGGATACTATAAACGCAACTATACTTATGATCAAAAATTTATCTTTAGATGATACTAAAGTAATAATATCCAAGTTATCGAACAAGTTTATTAAAAATCTTACATATGAATATCATGATTCAAATATAGATTTTGAAAAAATTTCTTGGCCAAAAAATTTAGACAGTTTTATGGTCGAAAGTAGTAATATTAATGTGCCTGATAACTTACCTGAAAATTTAACACATCTTACACTGTGTTATTATCTAGATACTCCAATAAAATATTTACCGGCTGGACTGAAAGAACTTTATCTGGATGCCAGTATTGATGTAGGTGGTTACAAAACGAATATAAATAACTTGATCGATCCAGCTGTTTTACCACCTAGTCTTGAAATAATAACCGTCCCTTATAATTGTTCTAAGAGTTGGTTAAATAAATTACCTAAAAGCATTAAAATCATTAAAAAAGGTGATCCTTGGGATAACGAAGAGGAGGAAGAAAATGATTTTGATACTCTTTTAGATAACTGGTTGAGTTCAGGCGCGGATGGTAATTTTGGAGGAGTTATTAAACTAAATTCATTTTTGAAATATCTTAATGAATATAGATTTGATAATGAAATCAAAACATTAAAAAATCTCCAATATCATTTTGAAGATTACATAATTCTCAAGTCAAGTAGGTATCCAGGTATCTATTGAATTTTATAATGTACATTTTGTTTATAGTTATTTTCTAATAACAGTTATTGTTGGACGTAATCCACTTAAATCGTGAGGATAATGTTGTGATATAGTTAAGGTTTGTAAAGACTCTGGTAAAACTTCATTAGTAAGTGGAAGATTAAATAGAGGAGCACTCCAACCATTTCCAAAAGTTTGTCCTAAAGTTAAATTAATTAATCCATTAGGTAATGCTCCAGGTTCTAGAGGAACATCTCCATTATTAAACATATTACCAAATGTTAAATGAGTAAGACCAGGTGGGAAAACCACGTGTTGTATAGGTGTATTAAAACGAATACCAAAAGTTAAGTGTGTTAAACTGGGTGGAAGTATGTTTTCACCAATTGGAAAATCAAAATTACCTCCTAATAATAATTCTGTTAAATTTGGTGGTAAAGTACCTTGTTCTAGTTGTTGATTAAACACATTACCTAAATTAAGATATCTTAAATTTATTAGTGGGGATAATACTCCAGGATTAATTGGATGTATATATCGCATAAAAGTAAGATGAGTTAAACTTTCAGGAAATAATCCTGGTGTTAAAATAGGAATATCTCCAGGTAAAACCAAATGAGTTAAACCTAAAGATAGTACTCCAGAAGTTATTACAGCAATATTTGGTAAAATTAATATTCTCAAGTTTTCAGGAAAAATACCAGGAGTTAGTGGTGTTGTTATTCTACTATCTATATTAAATTCTAATCTTTCTAATACTGGAGTTGTTCTTGTTAATAATTCTCTTATTTGTTCACTTGTAATACCTGTATTATAATCTATTTTTATTATTATTTCACGCACATTTAATCTATTTGTAGTGGTATAATTTGTTATTATAGAATTTAGTTTTGTTCTGTTAATAGTTAAACTTGAAATTGGAATTTCTTCACGTAATGAAGGTGATGTTAAACGATATCTGTCTAAATCTAGTGTATCTAATAATTCTCTGATATTTCTTTCAATATCTCGACCAACAACATCTTCCAAACTTCTTTGAGGAGCTGGTGGGGCTGGTGGGGCTGGTCTACCTGGAGTATTACCTGCTCCTTTTTGTTTATCTATTACTTTTTTTAACTCAAGATACTTTTTTTTATATTTGATATATTTGGTTTTCCAATCCATATGTATTTATATATATTTATAAATAAAATATTATATTTTAGTTAAAATTAAAAAAATTAAACTTTGTTTTTATCATATAGTCCAGTAATTCTTATGAAAACTGGATCAGAACCTTCATATCTATCAAATTTGAAATACCCTGTTCTTTCTAATTGGAATATTTTTGATATGTTTTCAGGTTCCAACGCATATTTTTGTATAAAACCTTTTACCACAGTCTTACTACCAGGATTGAATACTCCACCAGGTGCTAGATCTGTAAACAATTCATAAATTACTGGGACAGCATCTGTTTCTCCAATCCATCCAATACAACCCTTAACTTTTTTAGGATTAGATGGTTCTTCCTTTTTTATTGTGATAGAATTTTCATCCCATGAAACCATCTTGCTAAAATCATTATAACGTAATCTCACAATGTTTTCTGGCGTGTATCTGTAATATGATTTATCATGAGTTTCTCTAAAATCTTCACGTTCAATATAAAGTTTAGAACAAAATGTTAACTCATGGCTAATCGAATTAGGAGTATTAAAGTCAGGATGTGATGATTTTTGAGTAAAAGTATCAGGGTTTTCCACATGAACTGTTATTGGGTTTATTATTCCGAATACTCTAGTAGCAGTATTTCCTAATTCATTTCTCATTACATGATCAATATATTCAGTATTTACAATTGTTTCATGACGCTCCATACTTGAAGTTTCAACAATAGACTTGATCATTGAAGGAGTAAAACCTCTTCGTCTTAATCCTTTAATTGTTAAAAGCCTTGGATCAGAATAATCCGAAACTAATCCATCACCAACTAATTTATTGATATTTCTCTTTGATAATATATTGTTTTGAATTGACAACTTACCATATTCATAAACTTGAGCAGGTTTTAAGTCAATACCAAGTTCAATAAGTTTATTTACAGGCCAATAATATTGTTCTCTACGGATAAAAAATTCGTCAGTACAATAAGAATGGGTAATACCTTCAAGTGCATCGATTATACCATGTGAATAATCATATGAAGGATACATTTTCCAAGTTAACCCAGTTTTATAATGGGGTGTATGGTTAATACGATATGCTATAGGATCTCGCAGAGTATGGTTAAGGTGTTGCATAGAAATTTTTAGTCTTAGTACACATTCATTTTCTTTGTATTGACCGGACTTCATTAGTTCAAATTGTTCTTCATTCCAACTAACGGATTTAGACCGATATTCATTTTCAATTCCCTGATGTCTTTGTTCTCTCATAGTTTCTTTATTTGTAAAATCAACATAAGCATAATTATTAACAATGAGTAATTTAGCAAACTCATAAAGTTTATCAAAATGATCAGATGAATATGTTATAGTTCCAACATCAAATCTAAGCCAATTAACGTCCTCTATAATATTATCAACATATTCTTTTTTTTCAGCAGAAGGATTAGTATCATCAAGTCTTAGATGACATGAGTTACCTTGTTCCCAATTAATAAAAATAGATTTACAGTGGCCAATATGTAGATAACCATTAGGTTCCGGGGGAAAACGTGTGATTTTTTTGGAGGACATAATTTATATTATTAATATTTAATAATATATTGTTTAATCAACTTTTTATTAAATTATATATAAAAATTACTTTGAACAGATTGAATTTGTTGAATAGTTTGAATTTTTAACAAGCTCGATGTATTTTCTCTTTTTATCTTTATTCAATCCTAACCAAAATTTAGTAAAATTTGTTCTCATTAAAACCATTTTTTCTTGAGTTTCAGCATTAAATTGACCATCAAAAAATTTTTCTATAAAATCATACGCTTCTACATTTAGAGAATATAGTAAAAAATTATTAAATTGTTCGAGTTCTTTTTCCATTTAGAAGTTTTTTATTTAGAATATATTTTTTTTTTATTAAATATTATGAAAATCAATTTTTCTTAATTAAATTACAAATAAAGGCTTTTGTAAATTTTATTGGATAAAGAATTATACACTCTAATATAGATAAGTGATTAAATTCTTTAGTTTTAGAAGAATAATTTCTTAAAATATTTGTTACAGGGATTTTTTTGGTTTTGTTTGCTAAAAACATTTTAGATACTTAATTATAATAATTAAGTATTTAATTAAATATTCAATTTTTATTTATTTAACAACTTTTTTATAGCGTCTTCCTTATTTTTTTTTTCATTTTCCTTATTTTTTTTTTCATTTTCCATATCTTTGAAATATTCTCTACACCATGAAGCATGAGAAATATAAGGATAATTACCATTTGGATTAACTATATTTGGATGTGTAAACATAACAGGATAACTTTTTTTAGGATTAGGATTTAAGCAAGTTCTAAAATCAGGAGATATAAGTTCATCAGTACCTTCATACATAGCATCTTTTTTACTTGCCCTACACCATTCTTGTTGTGTCATTCCTTCATAAGAACCATCTGGAAGCTTTTTATCAGGACGCGAATATATTTTTCTAGTATTATCTTCAATACCACCACAGTTTTTAGGTTCTTTTAGAACTTTGGTTTTAACTATTTTTGGATCTTTTCCTCCATAAATAGTACTTTGTAAATCTAAATATTTTTGTTTGTATTTGAGATACTTGTGTTTGTAAACTTCATCAGTCATTTTTATATATATAATATTCTATAATAAAATATTTTAATTTATAAAAAAAGTTGTATTTAATACTTAATATTTTTATATTAAATATTAGATAAGATGGATGAAGTACAACAAACTAACTTAATGTCAATAGATGAAATTGAAAATAAATACAATATATCTTTTGATGGAATGGAAGAGTACCATGAAATTATCATAAAAATGTTTAATTATGTAAGTATTGTAGAAGAAGAATATGACTTAACTAATAATAAAATACTAATTTTAATTGCAAATTATTATGAACTTGTTCAAAATAATATAGACTTGGCTATTAGATTTTATGAATTATCAGCAGAAAAAGGAAATGCTTCAGCTATGGTAGAATTAGGTGATTATTATAATAAAATTGGTAATGAGGAACTAATGGTAAAATATTATTCAATGGCTTTAACCAATAATGAATTCGAACCATTAATTAGTTTATCCAAGTATTACAGAAACAAAAAAGACTATGCACAAATGAAAAAATATTTAGAATTAGGAATAGAAAAAAATATACCAGATGCAATGTATATATTAGGTTACTATTATTATCTTCAAGAGAAGAATAATGAACAAGCATTAAATTATTATTTAATGGCAGCAGAACATTTACATCCAGAGGCATTATTTGAAATAGCAAAATACTATAGATTTATAGATAAAAATCCAGAACTATTTACAAAATATTTAGAATTAGCAGTAGAAAATGGCTCTGATCTAGCAATGTTGTTTGCAGCAGAAAAAGAAAAATCATATTCAAAGAAAAAAGAATATCTTGAAAAAGCAGTTAATTTAGGTAATAGATCAGCTATGTTTGAATTAGGAAAAATAATTTGGTTAAAAGAAAAAGACAAAGAAAAAGTAAAAGAGTTATGGGGTAGATCTGCTGATTTAGGTCATGCAGAATGTGCTTATCAATTAGGAGCATTTTATAAAGAAATAGAACCTAATGTAGAATTGTGTATAAAGTATTTTACAATAGCAGCAAACCAAGATTATACAGAAGGAATATTTGCTTTAGGTTCTATTCACATGGAAAAAAAGGAATATGATATTGCAGTAAAATATTATGAAAAATGTATGAAAAAAGGTCATGCACGTTCAATATACAATTTAGGTGTATATTATCAATCAGTTGTAAATAATAAGAGTATGTATTTGTTATATTATCAGATGGCTTCAGACAAAGGAATAATACAAGCAACAAAAAAACTTTATCTTCATTATAAAAATACAGAACCTAATGAAAAACTAAAGAAAAAGTATATGGATATTTTGGAAAAATATGAAAAGGAAACAATGATGAAAAATATGATGGGACATAGTGCAAGCTCAGTAATGTCTCTCTTTGGAATGTTTATGGATTGAAAATTTATTTAAAATATTCGGATATCCGAGTTATTTATTTAAAATTATATTTATATATAGAGTTATTAAATGAAATCTTTAAAAGACCAGATAGAATTTATTGATAAAAAGCTGATAGTGTTATTTGGGTTTAAGGGAATAACCGATTACGCCCATACAATTAACATAACAGACGTAGATACAATCAAAATAGATTTGACCAAGTTAAACGAACTAATTCCTGAATTTAGAAAGGTTTTTCATGCTAAAAACTTTTCTTTACATAAAACCGATTACAAAATCCAAACTGAGGTTCAAGCAGTATGTTTACTAAAAACATGTTTGGAAGTAACTTCTATTCCATTTGACGTTTCTCTTAAGAAAAATAAACGGACTTTGCGGTTAATCTCCAAAAATAATGTACTAGAAGATTATATAAATACACTAAAAATGTCGGAAAACGGAATTTTACAACAAAATCCTAACCAAGTTTTAAGATCAGGATTACCTGATCCCAAAGCTGTAGTAAAACCATGGATCCCTGGTGAACAAATTGGTGAAAATTTATTTTTTTTAGGAGCAGATAAACCAGCCCCAGACACTATTGTAAGTCCTTGGTTGGGTGAAACAATTGATAATAATAATAATAATGACAACTCAATTTATACATTAAATTCTGATATACCTAATCCAAAAGCTATTTTAAAACGTTGGATACCTCAAGAAAACAATACGACACAAAAATATGTACAAAAATATGAAACTATTACTAAAGAAATGCTCAACCAATCGATCAAAACAACTTTACAATATAGTTTTAGTGTAGATTTAAATAACAAATTAATTACAAAAATGCGCAACTCTGGTATTCCATCAATTGAAATTGACTTGAAAAAATATGAAATGTCAGATAAATCTGTTAAAGGTTGTGTAGTTTCTATCAAATCTAAAACAATTAATGGAAACCCTATTGTTTCTCAAGATTTTATTAATGGACTTTTATCTGATGTTACTTGGGATTTATGTATCGGTGGTCAGCAAATTTATGAAGACAGATTTGTTAACAACCAAGAAATAATAATTTCAAATATTATAATAGTTTGTAAATGTTTATCTCTTCATAATGTTGTATTCAGGTTACAAAATATTAATAAGTTAATGAATTATTTGGATATGTTAGAAATTGAATTTGATGTAACCTACGTTAAATTTTATACCGAACTTGATAATATATTAACTGAAAAAAATTGGATATATCAACAAATTGAACATCATAGTTTATTTAACACATTAAGAATAGGACATGGTATGGCTGGTCTTGCATATTCTCCATATCAAACCAAAGAAGACTATTTGGTATTAGAAAGTGGTAAACTTCCTTTTAAATCCTTCGAAGAAAAATATCAAGATGAATTAATTGAAAAATTAGAAACTAAACCCTATAAATGTGTATCTATGCCAAATTTAAATGGACTAGAAATTATTAAATACGATCATAAAATGTTTAAATCGGTTGAAAATGGATACATGTCTAATAAATATGATTATATCACTTGGAAAGATACATTAGATTTACCTATAGATTTTTTACAATATTACAAAATAATTAAAGGAGACAATAGTTATATACATTGTTATGAGATTCCTTTATCTGGAACACATGACACAATAAAAGAAATTTCTTTACAAATTTCCGATTTTACTTTTAAAACATGCTGTATTGGAACAAGATCTGAACAATCTGAACCTCTAGATATTGAAATTGAGTTTTTAGATTTTTTTAATAAAAAAGTACAAGAAGGACCAATTAATAAAAATATTTTTTATCATAATTGTACAAAAAGTATAAATATTATTGACAATATATTTTTAGAGGATCAACATTTATTAACTCATGGAGGAATTGGTGCGCTTAAACTCAAAATTAAATCTAATAGTTCTGAAAGTCCAATTAAATCTAAAAAAAATATTAGTTTAACTGCTAGATATTATTCATGGAATCATAAATATATTTTAGCTCTTAGAAGTCAATATTGTGGAAAATATGATTTTGTTTATCCTAATAAACTAAATAAACTCAATTAAATATAAAAATTTATTAACTAAAATATATTATAAAATGTATAGAACACTACAATTATTAAGTAAATTTAAGCCACCATGTATCAATATTGAATTATTTAATCCAATAAATGATTTTTCAAGTAAAAATATACAATATTTTACTAGTCTTAATATAAAAATTCTAAATCCTAAAAATGTATCACCACATACAATTTTCTCCACACATATATTTCAAGCTCGAATTGATTTTGAAAAAGATAATTTATCAGTATCAAAAGAATTTAAGAATAATGATTTTAAAAATCTTTTAGAAGATATAAATAATTTTGTTAATGAAGAAATAAAAATATAAAAATTATATGGTTAATTTGTTACTCTTATATTCATCCATAATAATTAAATTATTACTTTTGAGCAGATATAATATAATCCCAGTTAAATCATTTTTAGTTTCATCGTGTTTTATTAAATTGATATCAACATTTTTTAAACTTGATACAAAATCATTATAACCAGAGCATTTATCAATATCTTTAATGGGTATTTGAACAA
>JACCEB011958316.1_pt1 | contig 10151 bp, 2 predicted proteins | sample 7454761 | NCBI WGS metagenome assembly JACCEB01 (sample SAMN15323454, study PRJNA562643) | freshwater metagenome | isolation source: river surface water | place: USA:Blue River Watershed | collected 2017-08-18
AACACCCCTCAGGATCCATCCCCAACACCCACCGCCCCAGGAACCTCGAGCGAGGAAGACCTCGCGTTTAATGTCGCCGAAGCACTGTACGCCAGAAACCAGCTCGAAGAGGCAAAAACCGAACTCCAAGCCTTCGTCACCAAGTTTCCCCAGTCGCCCAATCTGCCCCTCGCACTCTTCCATCTCGCCGAGTCCTACCGCCGCACAGACCTCAATAACTCCGCACTCCTCTATTACAAAAAATACCTCGAAGCCTCCAAATCCGAAGGCCCCTTCGCCGGCCCTGCCGCATTCCGTCTCGCTGAAGCAGCACACGAATCAGGCAACAGCGCCGACGCCATCACCTACTTCCAGACCGCCGCAAAACACCTCACCGATCCAAACATCCTCCTCGTCATCAAATTCTATTCCGCAAAATCGCTCCAAAACCTCAACCGCCGCGCAGAAGCCCGCGCCGCTTACCAAGAACTCGCCGACGCCAAAGAACCACACCAGTTCCGCGACGAATGCAGACACACCCTCGCCCTTCTTCTCAAAGAAAACGGAAAAGATCAGGACGCCATTGCGCGGATGAAAGAGCTCGCAACGGGTAAAACCGCCGCCTCCGACGAAAATCTCGCTGCGCGCAGCGCCGCAATGGCCGGCCTCTGGCTGTCCGACTCCAACAAAGTCGACGAGGCCACGCCCCTCTTGGAAATCGCCGTAAAAAGTCCGCATACCCAAGAATGGCGCGACATCCTTCACCTCGCCCTCATGCGCGGAGATTTCTTCAAGGAAAAGTTCGATGCCGTTCTCACCCGCTACAAGCAAATCGAAAACTCCATCGACGCCGCTAAAATTCCTCAATCCCTCGTCCTCGTCGCAAACGCCTACCGCCAACTCAACAAACACGCTGAGGCACTCGCGGTCTATGACCGCATCATCCGCTCCGCTCCGGAAACGCCCGCAGCCAAAGAAGCCGCCTTCGAACGCCTCCGCTGCCTCTACCGGACCGATAACCCGAAAACCGCTGAGGAAATCGACGCCTTCCTCGCAACCCAGCGCGACCAAAACAACCGCCTCACCGCGCTTCGCATGAAGGCCGAGTTCCTCCGCGCGAAAGAGGACTTCGCCACCGCGCTCACCGCCTACCGCGACATCATCAAGATCAATGTCCTCAAAGGCGACGAGCTCGGTGACGCCCTCATCCGTCTCGCCGATTGCGCCCGACGCACCAACAACCACGAGGAGGTCATCAACGCCACCCGATCCCTCATCACCAGCCAACCACAGCATCGCCTCATCCTCAACGCCCTCATCTGGAACGCAGAAGCCCTCCAGCGTACCGGTAAAAAAGCAGAAGCCGAGAAAACCTATACGCTCCTCATTGAAAAACATCCAAAAGCCGAGGAACGCGAAAGCGCCATCCGCCTGCTCGCCCTCATGCGCGGCGAATCGGACGACCTCAAAGGCATGGTGAAATGGTACGACACCCTGCTGAAAGAATACCCAAAATCTGCCTTCGTCGGCGAAGCCCACCACCACATCGGCAGCACCGCATTCCAATCCAAGGACTATAAAACCGCAGCAATCCACCTCGCAAAATCCCGCGAACTCAACGGCGATCGCTTCTTCGAAGAGGACAGCATGCAACTCATGCTCTGCGCCTACTACCAAGAGGACACCGACGCCACCCTGCAACGCATCAACGATTATAAAGGCAAAGGGAAAGGGAAAGTGCCCTCCGACGTCCTTCGCTGGATTGCATCTAAGTTCTTTGATCAGAAAAACTTCAAGAATGCCCAAGAATCCCTCGAACTCCTCTCAAAAAATGAGGATGTCCGTCCTGCAGATTGGTTCTTCCTCGCCCAAGCCCAAGTGGAAACCGGTAACAACCGTCCAGCCGTCCAATCCATCGATCACTTCCTTCAAGAAGCCCAAGAACCGCCCGTTCGCGCGAAAGGCCTCCTCATCAAAGGTCGCGCGCTCGTCGCCGCCGGGGACGAAGAGTCGGCGCGAAAGACCCTCGACGAGGCGATTCGCCTCCAAGCCGAAGGCCCTCTCAATGGGGAAGCGCGAATCCTCCTCGGAGATCTCGAACTCGCGAAAGGCAACCCCGACGTAGCGGCAAAAGCGTACATGACCGTAGCCGTCATCCTCGACGACGAGACCGTCACCCCAAAAGCCCTCGAAAAAGCCCTCGCCGCCTACCAAAAATCAGGCAAAACCAAGGAAGCGGCTGACACCCTCAACCGTCTGAGAACCAAATACCCCGAGTACGCTCAGCAACGGAACCTGCGTTGACCCCATCCGCCCGCCGCGGGCATCAGACAACACCGTTAGCCATCACAGAAAAGGATGCGTGCTCGCATCCAAACCCCAGCGCGTTAACATGCCGGACTAACACTCCGTCACCCGCCATGCTCACCCTCCGCGGTTCCGCCGCCCTCTCCGACTTCCGCAAAAACGCGCTCCTTCGCTCCCTCCAAGAGACCGGCATTCCTGTCGTAACCCTCACCTCGACGTTCCTTCACCTCGTCAACACCTCCACACCACTTTCCGACGCTCAAACCGACGTCCTATCCCGCCTTCTCTCCTACGGCCCGCGACGCCACTCCTCCGACGTTGCCGCCGATCAAATCATCCTCATCGTCACGCCACGTCCAGGCACCATCTCGCCCTGGTCCTCCAAAGCCACCGACATCGCCCGCATCTGCGGTCTATCGAACATCCTCCGCATCGAACGCGCCATCGAGTTCCAAGTCTCCCTCGCAAACCCCTCCCCACAACAACTCGACGCCATCAAAGCGCGCATCCACGACCGGATGACGCAAGCCGTCTTCACGGACCCCTCCTCCCTCTCCATTCTCTTCTCCCAACAATCGCCCCGACCACTCGCCACCATCCCCGTTTTGGAAAACGGACGTGCCGCACTGGAAAAAGCAAACCGCGACCTTGGTCTTGCCCTCGCAGAAGACGAAATCGACTACCTGCTCACCAACTTCCACGCCCTCGCTCGCAACCCGAGCGATGTCGAACTGATGATGTTCGCTCAGGCAAACTCCGAACATTGCCGTCACAAAATCTTCAACGCGACGTGGGAAATCGATGGCCAACCAGCCGACAAATCCCTGTTCCAGATGATCCGGAACACCTTCGAACTCCATCAGGAAGGCATCCTGTCCGCCTATAAGGATAATGCCGCCGTTCTCGAGGGAACCCGCGGTGGACGCTTCTACGCAAATCCGCAAACAGGAGAATATTCCGCCCATCCCGAAGACATCCATATCCTCTGCAAAGTCGAAACCCATAATCACCCCACCGCCATCTCTCCCTTCCCAGGCGCCGCAACCGGCTCCGGCGGCGAGATCCGAGACGAAGGAGCAACCGGACGCGGTTCCAAGCCCAAAGCAGGCCTCACCGGATTCACCGTCTCAAACCTTCGTATCCCCGGCGCCATTCAACCCTGGGAAACCAACTCGGGAAAACCCGCACGCATCGTCTCCGCACTCGACATCATGCTCGAAGGCCCACTCGGCGGAGCCGCCTTCAACAACGAGTTCGGACGGCCCGCCATCAATGGCTACTTCCGCACCTACGAAGCCGAAGTCCCCAGCGCCAACGGCACCGAAATCCGAGGATACCATAAACCCATCATGCTCGCCGGTGGTCTCGGCAACATTAAAGCCGAGCACGTTCAGAAAGGATCCATCAATCCCGGCGATAAACTGATCGTCCTCGGCGGACCCGCCATGCTCATCGGTCTCGGTGGCGGTGCCGCAAGCTCCATGGCCAGTGGCTCCGGACACGAGGACCTCGACTTCGCCAGCGTCCAACGCGAAAACCCCGAGATGCAGCGCCGGTGCCAAGAGGTCATCGACCGCTGCTGGGCCCTCGGCGAAAACAACCCCATCGCCTTCATCCACGACGTCGGCGCCGGTGGCATCTCCAACGCTCTCCCCGAACTCGTCAACGACGGTGGACGCGGCGGCGCATTCGAACTCCGCACCGTCCCAAACGACGAACCCGGCATGAGCCCCGTCGAAATCTGGTGCAACGAATCCCAAGAGCGGTACGTCCTCTCCGTACCCACGTCGCATCTGCCCACCTTCATCGCCATCTGCCACCGCGAACGCTGCCCCTTCGCCGTGGTCGGTGAAGCCACCGAAGAACGCCGCCTAATCCTGTCCGATTCCCATTTCAAAAATACCCCGATCGACCTTCCACTCGATGTTCTGCTCGGAAAACCTCCGCGCATGCACCGTCGGGACACCTCACTCAAACGTCCGCTCAAACCCCTCGACGAAAGCACGTTTGAACTCAAGGAAGCCATCCATCGGGTCCTCGCTCATCCCGCCGTAGCCGATAAAACGTTTCTCATCTCCATCGGTGACCGCACCGTCACTGGCCTCGTCTCCCGCGACCAAATGGTTGGCCCGTGGCAAGTCCCCGTCGCCGATTGCGCGGTCACCACCGCCGCCTTCGACGTCTTCACCGGAGAGGCCATGTCGATGGGCGAACGCACACCCGTCGCCATCCATTCTGCAGCAGCATCAGCGCGTCTCGCCGTTGGAGAGGCCCTGACCAACCTCGCCGCGGCCCAGATCGGCGCCATCGGCAAGGTCAACCTCTCCGCAAACTGGATGGCCGCACCCGCTGTCCCGGGCGACGGTGCCGACCTTTACGCAGCGGTCAGAGCCGTTGGCATGGACCTTTGCCCCCAACTCGGCATCACCATTCCCGTGGGCAAAGACTCCATGAGCATGAGCACCGTATGGGAACAGGATGGACAACATCGGCGCGTAACTGCACCCGTAAGCCTCATCGTCTCCGCCTTCGCACCCGTCCGCGATGTCCGCCTCTCCCTCACGCCACAACTCATTCGTGACGAACAAGATTCCGAACTCTGGCTCATCGACCTTGGCCAAGGGAAAAATCGTCTCGGCGGGTCCATCCTCGCCCAAACCCACAACCAGACCGGGACAGATTGTCCGGACGTCGACCAACCCGAACTCCTTCGCGCCTTCTGGGACGCGACGCAGGAACTCGGAGCAAAACACCTCCTTCTCGCCTACCACGACCGATCCGACGGCGGCCTCCTCGCCTGTCTCACCGAGATGGCTTTTGCCGGAAACACCGGCGTGAATGTCCACCTGAGTCCCGCGACTCCCGTTTTCCCAGCTCTCTTCTCCGAAGAACTCGGTGCCGTCGTGCAGATCAAGAAAACAGACATCACCACATTCACAGAGGTGATCACGAAGCACGGCTTAGCCGCTCACTCTCAGAGAATTGGCTCACTCAATGTCAAACGTAACGTGACCATCTCCCAAGGCGAGACAGTGCTGTTTGACCAGTGCCTAGGCGAACTCCGCGCGAAATGGTCCGATGTTACCCGAAGAATGGCCACGCTCCGCGATAACCCCGAATGCGCCGAACAAGAGTTCCAAGGCAAACTCGATGCAGGCGACCCAGGTATCTCTCCCAAAATCACCTTTGATATCTGGATCGGTGACGATTACGCGTCCCGACCACCCATTGCCATTCTCCGCGAACAAGGGGTCAATGGTGAAGTCGAGATGGCCGCCGCGTTCACCAAGGCAGGATTCACCGCCGTCGACGTGCACATGTCCGATCTCCTCGAAGGGCGAATCTCGCTCCGCGACTTCCGCGGCCTCGCCGCATGCGGCGGTTTTAGTTACGGGGATGTCCTCGGTGCAGGGGAAGGCTGGGCGAAAAGCATTCTCTTCAATGCCCGAGCTCGCCATGAGTTCGAATCGTTCTTCCAACGCAAAGACACCTTTGCACTCGGCGTCTGTAACGGATGCCAGATGATGAGCAACCTGCGATCCATCATCCCCGGCGCGGAAAACTGGCCCCGCTTTGTCCAGAACCGTTCCGAACGATTCGAAGCACGCTTCTCCTCACTCAAAATCGAAAGCGGCCCGAGTATCCTCTTCAACGAAATGGCAGGCTCCGTCCTTCCCGTCGCCGTGGCGCATGGCGAAGGTCATGCCGAGTTCGAATCGAGCGACGCCGCCCGCGCATTCAGTGAGTCCGGACTCGTCTCCGCTCGTTTCGTGGATAATCACCACGTCCCCACAGAGCACTATCCGCTCAATCCAAACGGCTCCCCATTCGGCATCACCGCCCTCACGACTTCCGACGGACGCGTGACGATCATGATGCCTCACCCTGAACGTGTGTTCCGTACCGTCCAACATAGCTGGGCACCAAAAAGTTGGGGCGACAATGCCCCTTGGCTCCGCCTCTTCCGCAACGCCCGCGTCTGGGTCGAGGATCACCCCGCATAACAAACCGCCCCCATCCACCCCGCATGCGCTTGCTCTTCCTCACCCCCGGAACCGGCAGTTACCACTGCGGCGTGTGCATGCGCGACAACGCCCTCGCCAAACACCTCGTCGCAGCAGGCCACGACGCCATCCTGCTCCCGATGTATCTGCCGCTGACACTGGACGAATCAGCCGCCACGCCCTCAGCTCCCGTTTTTTTCGGAGGCCTCAACGTCTACCTTCAACAACAGTTCGCGTGGTTCCGAAACGCCCCCCGATGGGTGGACGATCTCTTCAACCATCCCGCTGTTCTTAAAATCCTGAGCGGCTTCTCATCCATGACCCGCTCCGCGACCACCGGCGAGCTCACACATTCCATGTTGCGTGGTGAGCACGGGAACCAAACCAAGGAGATCGAAAAACTTCTCGAATGGGTGCGATCTCTCCCCAATCCGCCCGACGCAATCTTCCTCTCCACCGGTCTCCTCGCTGGCCTCGCCGCTCCCCTCCGCCGCGCCACGGGTGTACCCGTGATCGCCTCGCTCCAAGGGGAGGACAGCTTTCTGGACGGTCTCCCCGATGGTTGGAAAGAGCGCTGCTGGACCACCTTCAAAGACGCGCTCGCCCACTGTCACAAGTTACTCGCTCCCAGCGCATTTTTCGCAAGACTCATGGAACAGCGCATGGGGCTCCCCGCAGGAAGAATCCACGGAATCCTGAACGGGATGGACTTCACAGGATACCCAGCTGTCCCCCGGGCACCTGGCTCTTTCCCCAATCGCCCTGTCACCTTGGGATACTTCGCGCGACTCAGCCACGGAAAAGGCCTAGGCCACCTCGTCGACGCATTCATCGCAATGCGCCCCGAATCCCGCTCCCAAGTGCGCCTCCTTTGCGGCGGGTCCATGACCGCGGAAGATCAAACGTTCGTCAGTGACCTCCAACGCAAACTCGGACAAGCCGGCGTTCTCGCGCAAACCGAGTTCCGCCCCAACCTTTCGCGGGAGGATAAGATCTCGTTCCTCTCGGAACTCGACGCCCTGTGTGTCCCAGCACATTACGGCGAAGCGTTCGGACTCTACCTCATCGAAGCGATGGCCTGCGGAGTTCCCGTCATCCAACCCCACACCGCTGCATTTCCAGAAGTGCTGGCAGCGATGGACGGTGCGCCTTACGACCCAGAAACCTCCCACGGATTTCTTTACCACGACCCCAATCCCGATTCCCCGCATGCGCTCGCCTCAGCGTTGGAAAACGCCCTGAGCAACCGCACGCGCCTCCAAGAAAAAGGCCTGCGATGCCACTCAACCGTACGATCCAAATTCTCAATCGCACGGATGGCGGACGATTTTCTCAAATCCGTGCCCGCGTCATAACAACCCGCTCGCTCACTTTGCGGAGTTAGCGTTCAAATCCTCCAAGTAGGCGATCAACGAAGCAAAATCCTCGATGCTCAATGCCCCAGCCAAACCGGGCGGCATCATCGAAACATCTTCGCGGACTTCCCGCGCCTGAATTTCAGAACGACGCACCGTCACCTCCTGCGCGGCCATCGTCCGGAACGTCACCAACTGCGCTGCCTCTCGCACCACAAATCCCATGTGCTCCCGTCCATCTTTCATGCGGAACACGTTGGTCGCAAACCCCTGCGCAATCGATCGGCCCGGCTCCAAGATCGCTTCCGCTAAGGCCGACCGCCCATAGGTCGCTGCGATGTTACCCAGATACGGTCCCTTCAACGTTTGGTCCGGCTTCACAGTGTGACACGCAACACAACCCTGTTGGGTGAACAACATCTGCCCCCGCCTTGCATCCCCCTTCAACCCGCTCAGCGCCTCAACCACAGCCGGCAATCCCATGACCCCCACAAACCTCTCCGGTGGCGTCTGTTGACCGACCTTCGCAGCATCCATTCCGACCGTCTTAAAATACTGCACCGCTGCCTCAGCCAACTCCTTGTTCTCATCCTTCACCAGTGGCGCGATCCGCGCGGCCCATGTGGTCAACTTCGTCTCGCGCGCAGCCGAAACAATCATCCGCTGCGCCTTGACACCCCGCGCCCACAGCTCCTCCAATGCTTTCTCACAGGCAACTCGCGCCTCCGGCGCACCAAACATCCGGCCAGCCAGCAACGCGAGCGCCTCCACCGCAGATCGCGCATGAGGCACCTCACGCCCCGCCTCCTCAATGAAGAGATCGTAATGGTTCTCCAAATGACGCGCCTCTTGAAACGCACGACGCGCCAAGTGCGGTCCATCCCCCTTCCCCGGCAAATGCAAGGACCGCAACACCGCGTAAAAAGCCTCGCGTGAATCCGTCCGCGCCAAGGCAACCGCCGCCAGATGACGCAACTCAGCATCAACCTCTCGCCCCGTTGCCGTCTCAACAAGTAACGACAACGCCGCCTGAGGCACGTCCTCAGCCTGCGCAAGCTGACGAACCAACGCCGGCACCACGGATGCGTCGCGAGCTGCCATTTCAAGAAGCTTCCGAGTGACCTCCGCAACGTCCACTCGTTGCCGCGCAAGCTCCCCACCGAGCCATGCAACTTCGCTCGCCTCCATCCCGCTCAACGCCTTTGTCAGCGCCGCCGCAATCCGTGTCGATTCCGCCCACGGCTCCGGCTGGTAATACGGCCCACGATGGTCGGGACGAGTCCCCCAACTGTCCCCCGCCCAAACTCCCTCCACGTGATAGAGCCGGCACAGTGCCCCCAATAATCCCCGCCGCCTCCCGCTGTCCGATTCAGTCTGAACCCGCGCGATCAACCCCATGACCACGCGCGGCTCATGGAGCGATTGCAAAACACGCAGTGCCCGCTCCCGGAGTGATGCCGACGAGCGCGCATCATCAACAGCCTGAAAACAAACATCATCTGCACGCAATTCCGTCAGCGCCCGAACCGCCGTATGCGCGACCAGCAAATCCTCATCCTCCAACAACCGAACCATCGCAAGCCGCGGAGCGGCGGTTACCATCCGCGCAGCGGCAAACAAACCCTCACGACGCACCCGCGCGTCCCGCGCTGACAAAGCACCCTCCACAGCAGAGCGCGAAACCCTCTCCGCATGCCGCCGATCATCTGCCATCGCACGCAATGCCCAGGGCCCCAATGCGGGATCTGTCGCCCATTTTTCCAACGCGCCAAAGGCCCGCTCGCCCTGTTGCAATGCCAAGGTAAACATCCCAGCCACGCGCGATTCGATGCGGAGCATCGGATCCTCGACCAACTTGTGAAGCGCCGCCGTGACTTCCGGCGATTCCGGCCGACGCAACAACTCCCGCTGCGCGGCCAACCGGCTTCGATGGCTCGCCGACCTCAAGACCTCCACCAACGTCAACGGCTGCACCTTGTCGAACAATGCAACCGCCGACGGCGAATGCCCGCGCGGACGAACCCGAAAAATCAGGCCGCAGTTGGGGCTCGCCCCAAAACCACCATCCCGCCAACTCGCAACAAAGAGATGTCCCCTCGCATCCACGTCAGCATCTGTCGGTCGAAAAGCGTTCACCCGCTTCACATCCGCTTTTAACGCCACGAGATCACGGGGAGCTTCCGTCTCAACGAATGTCGCGCCATTCGCGCGCACCGAATGCGCCGACATCATCTGACGCCCCCAATCAATCGTGTAAGGACGACCATTCCACGCACTCGGCCACCCAGCCTCCTCCACCCAAACAGCACCACAACCCGAGCCGCCACCATAATCCGCAATCGGCGCAACTGCCTCATCCGCAAAGTTCTTGTAAAGACGAGGATACCCGTGGTCCTCCAAGCCGCTGAAGTGATGAAACCGAGTTTTCCATCCGCCGCCGTCATTGGTGTTGTCCCGCTCAAACCCATTCAGAAGCGGACTGATTGCCGCCTCCAGAATGTTTCGC
>JACCEB010195230.1_pt1 | contig 10147 bp, 10 predicted proteins | sample 7454761 | NCBI WGS metagenome assembly JACCEB01 (sample SAMN15323454, study PRJNA562643) | freshwater metagenome | isolation source: river surface water | place: USA:Blue River Watershed | collected 2017-08-18
CAATCGGCCCAAAGTCCACCTCGCCAAATCCCGGGCCTTTGAGGTTCGCATCATTGGCGTGGAAGTACTCAAACGCCCCGCGGGATTCTCGGATGATGTCAGCGATTGGGCGTCCCTCAGAACTCATGGCTTTGACATCGAGGATAATCGACATCGCCGGGCTTCCGATTTCTTGCGCGAACCGCCGGCCTTCAGCGGCCGTGTTGACGAAGTTCGTCTCGCTCGGAGCGAGCGGTTCAAAACAAATCACAACGCCTCGATCCTCGGCACGCTTCACGGAATCCCTGAACGTCCCCTTCGCAAAATCCCACGCCTGCTCGTAAGAAACTCCGTCCATCAAGTTCCGTTGCTTGGGCGATCCCACCACAATCCGCGTCCCACCGAGGTCCGCGCAACAATCGACCAAATCGACGAAGTAACGCCCCGTTCGCTCGCGCACCGATGCATCGGGATGCGTGAGGTACATGCCTTCCGCTTGAACCAAGACCCAATGCAACCCCGAGATTCCAACTCCGGCACGCGCCGCCGAATCACGAATACGAATGCGTTCCGCAGCCGAAATATCGGTCACGGATTTTGCGACGGTGAAAGGCGCGATTTCGACCACGTCGTATCCCGCTTTTGCGGCGCGATCGAATGTGTCGTCAATAGACCAACCTTGAAAAATCTCGTTGCAGATTCCGAACTTCATCACACCACCCTAACGCTCTGCGCCCCCATCACAAGCCAACGCCCCCGCCTCCACCTCCTGATGACGAATCACGGGTTTTTCTCGTGGTTTTTTCGTTCACCGGAGTAAACGCCGGACAAGTGCATCCAACTGCTTCGGCGTTGCCTAAAAGGGGGTGGCGGAATACCTTTCCGCCATGCGGGAAATCATCTTCGAGGTACGAGAAGACGAGGTGGACGGTGGATTCGTTGCGTTGGCTTTGGGGCACTCAATTGCGACGCAGGGCGATACCTTGGAGGAGCTTCGCTCCATGGTGAAGGATGCAGTGCAATGCCATTTCGGAGATGGTGCTGCCGGCGAGGCGCCCAAGATTATTCGCCTGCATTTTGTCCGAGATGAAGTCCTGACCGCATGAGGGTTCCGAGGAATCTGAGTGGCGCAGAAATCAGCAAAGCGCTCCGAGTTTTGGGTTATCAAAAAGTCCGTCAGGACGGATCTCACATCCGTCTAACGACGACAAAGAACGGAGTTCATCACGTCACGATTCCCAATCACGCACCCCTAAAAGTGGGAACACTTCTAGGTGGTATCCTCAAGCCGGTCGCAGCCCATCACGGCATGAGTGTCGAAGAGCTGCTGCAGACAATCGCCTTGTGACGATTCCGTTAGTCGTTCCCTCATCATTTTACTCGCTGCCCAGCAGCTAAACGAAAGTGCCCGGTGCTCTTCCTGAGATTTTTAGAAGAGCGAGCAGGTTATCTTCACGATAGTCCCACTGTTACACCGCCGCGTTTCCGGCATTAGCGCGCCCCGCGAAAATACCGCGCCGCGACTGGCAGAAACCGGGCAAAAGCAAGTTCCCATCATTCGCGCCTCACTCCCTGCGGTGTGCACGTTCCCAGTCGGGCCGCCGAAGCGCATCCACCAAAAAGCCGATTCCAATGAGAATCAGAAAGAGGGACAGGAAAGTGCCGCGACTCATCCCGAAGTTGAAGTCCTCCGGTTGGCGGAACATTTCCCCCACCATCCGAAAGCCGGCATAGCAGATAAAAAACACCGCGGTGCAAACCCCGCGCGGCACCACAAAGCGGGTTCGCAGAACCCAAAGAATCGCAAACAACGCCACGCCCTCCAACAGGCCTTCGTAAATTTGTGACGGGTGCCGCGGCGTGAGCACCTCTCGGAGAACCGGCACCGCTTCCGCCGAGTGCACCGCACGGTCAATCAGTTCCGAACCGGCATCCATCGGCAGACCCATCTTGGCCAAGAACCGCTCCAACACAGGCAGCGAATCCTTCAACTCCCCCGGGAACTGCACCGCCCACCCCACCTGACTCGGCCGGCCGTACAACTCACCGTTGATGAAGTTCGCCATCCTCACCAAAAACAGGCCAACCGGCGCAACGGTCACCAAACTGTCGCCAATACCCGTCCACGAAACGCCGTTCCGACGCGCGTACCAGTAAGTGTAGGCCACAAGCCCGAGGATTCCGCCATGGCTCGCCATCCCACCTTCCCAAACCCGAACCAAGGAAACTGGATCCGCCATCAGGTTATCCCAATCGTACAGCAACTTGTACCCGAGACGTCCCCCAAGCAGCACGCCGAACACGGCAGCCCACGTGATGAAATCGTCCACTTTCTCCGGCGCAATCGGGTTCAGTCCGCGCGCCGACAAATGACGGTAGAGCCGGTAGCCCAAGACAAAGGCCGCGACATACATGAAGCCGTACCACCGCAAACCAAACCCTTCACCGAGACGGATGATAAAGGGACTCAGCTGATGCAAATAGTAGGTCGCCGGTTCCATCAGACAGAGAGCAACTTTTCAACCCCAGTGGGCATCCAACCGTTCAAGTCCGCTCGCCACGGCGCAGCGCCTGAAATCAGAGCAAAAGTTGGAGCAACATCGACGACGCTTCCTCACAACGAGGAATGTCCACCATCACACATCACGCCCGCGCTGTTGTGCTTGCAGCCGCAAAAGTAAACCGTCCCGTCCGACTCGGCCTTGTAAGGCTTCGGCGAAAACTCGGACCCCTTGTGCGCTCCGTCACAAAACGGTTGGTTCGCGCTTTTTCCGCACGAACACCAGTAGTACGTCTTACCGGCCTCCACCTTAACGGGATATGGGCCCTTCTTGGGAATCTCAGGAGTGCTCATGATGGATAAAGTCGACTGTTCTTCGGGCGCCTATTTCTTGCCAAACTCCGTCCCACGCGCGTCGATCAACCGTTGAACGAATCCCGTATCGTACTGCCCACGCACGAAATCCGGATCGAACATGATGGCCTGCTGGAAGGGAATCGTCGTCTTAATCCCGCGCAAAATGTATTCGCCCAGCGCGCGCCGCATCCGAGCAATCGCATTTTCGCGCGAAGTCCCCATCGCAATCACCTTGCCAATCATGGAATCGTAATGTGGCGGCACGGTGTACCCCGTGTACGCGTGCGAATCGATTCGAACGCCCCGACCGCCGGGCGCGTAATACAAATCAATCCTTCCAGGGCACGGAGCAAACCCGTTAAACGGATCCTCCGCATTCACCCGCACCTCAATCGCGTGATACTTGCGCTTCGCATTCTTCACAAAGTGCGAAAGCGGCTCGCCCGCAGCCACCTTGATTTGCTCCTTCACCAAATCAATCCCGTACGCTTCCTCGGTGATGCAGTGCTCCACCTGAATCCGCGTGTTCATCTCCATGAAGTAGAAGTTCCCAGAGTTATCCACCAAAAACTCCATCGTCCCCGCCCCCTCGTAGTTCACCGCCCGTGCCAACCTCACCGACGCCTCGCCCATCCGTTCCCGTAACTCCTCCGTCATCAACGGACTCGGACACTCCTCGATAATCTTCTGATTTCGACGCTGCATCGAACAATCGCGTTCTCCGATGTGCACCACGTTCCCGTGAGAATCCGCCATCACCTGAAACTCGATGTGGTGCGGGTTCTCAATCAGTTTTTCAAAATACACGCCCGAGTTGCCGAACGCTTTGTCCGCTTCCATCCGCGCGCCACGGTAGCCTTGAACCAACGACCCCTCGTTGTGAGCCGGTCGCATCCCCTTCCCTCCTCCACCCGCAACGGCCTTGATCATCACCGGATAACCAATCTCCCGCGCAATCCGCATCGCATCCTTCTCCGTCTCCACCAAACCATCCGAACCCGGCGTCACCGGAACCCCCGCCGCCCGTGCCGTCGCACGCGCCGTATTCTTGTCACCCATCGCCCGAATCGCCGACGGAGGAGGCCCAATAAACTTGATGCCGCAACTCGCGCACACCTCCGCAAAATGGGCGTTCTCCGCCAAAAATCCGTACCCCGGATGAATCGCGTCCACGTTCCCGATCTCCGCGGCGGAAATAATCCGATCGATTTTCAGATACGACTGCGCACTCGGGGCTGGCCCGATGCAAATGGCTTGATCCGCCAACTGCACATGCAGCGAGTCAACGTCCGCCTCGGAATAAACCGCCAGCGTCTTAATTCCTAACTCTTTGCACGCACGAATCACCCGAAGCGCAATCTCGCCACGGTTCGCAATGAGAACTTTGTTGAACATGGTCTTGAAATGAACGCCCCCAAAAACAAGCGTCGGAGGAACCGTCCGGACTCACATCACTTCACGCGAAACAGGGCCTGACCGAACTGCACCGGTTTGCCGTTCTCCGCCAGCACCTCCGTGACCACCCCTGACACCTCCGCCTTGATCTCGTTCATGACCTTCATCGCCTCGATGATGCAAATCACCGTGTCTGGAGTCACAGCCTGACCCACCGACACAAACGAAGGCGAATCCGGCGAGGGTGCCGAATAAAACGTTCCTACCATGGGTGAGGTGATTTCCTTACCCGCTGGGACTGCGGCCACCTCAGGAGCAGCAGCCGGCACAGCAGCAGCAACCGCCACTGGCGCAGCAGACAATGCTGGAGCGGCAGCGACCGGTCCCCCCATCACCGTCATGGCTCCATCCGCACCCCGCTTGAGCGTGATTTTTACCCCTTCCTGCTCCAGCTTGAAAACCGACAAATCATTGCGTTTGAAGAGGGCAATCAACTCTTTGATATCCTTCAGGTTCATAGAAAACAGCTTTTCGGAAGGCTTCGAGACACCTCAGACCCGTCCCCCGGGCACAGCCCAGACTCCAAATCGTCCAGTCCGTTCATTGGTGTCTCTGATGCTCACGTTTCTCACGTTTTTGGGGGGAACAGGCACTCTCCCTGCATCCGGAAGGACCGGTCGCCCAGAGAGCGCCGTGAAACTACCCCCCCCAACCTGTTGGGTCAAGAACCGGAAAAACCACGAAAAACCCCAACCCGTCGACATCCCACGCCCAAATCCGGATTGGCTAACGTCCCCTTTTCGCTTTCATCTCAACCCCATGCGCCGCTCCCTCCACCCGTTGCCCTTGCTCGCCGCGCTCATCGCCGCCCTCCTTTCCGGTTGCTCCAACGACCCGAACGTTCCGCCGTTCCAAACCCAACGTCCCGACGGTTCACCCTGGCTCGTTCGCTACGGAGCCACCCCCGAAGACCCGAGGTCACTCGACCCCCAAGTCTCCTACGACAACGTCAGCCGGCGCATCCTCGAACCCGTCCAAGAGTGCCTGCTCGAGTATCACCCTTTCAAAACTGACCCCTACGAACTTCAACCCTGCCTCCTCGAATCCCTCCCGCTGCGTGAAGCGCGCGCCGACGGCAAAATCGCCTACCGGTGCACTCTCAAAAAAGGGGTTCGTTTCCACGCAGACCCGTGCTTCGGCAACAACGCAGCCAACCGAACCGTCACCTCTGCCGACGTTCGCTACGCTTTCCAACGCATCGCTGACCCCGTTGTGGAGTCCCCAGCACTCGCAAACCTCGCAGATTATGTGACCGGTCTCCAGGCGGCCTCCGACGCCGCAAAAAAAGCCGGAAAGTTCGATTACGATGCCCCCTTCCCCAGCATCGAAATCGTCAGCGACCACGAGTTTGTTCTGCACCTCGACCGCGCCTACCCCCAAATCCTCTACTGGCTCGCCATGCACTTCACGGCTCCAGTCGCTCGCGAAGCCGTCGAGTATTACGACGGGAAAACTCACGACGGCGTCGCGCGCGACCTGTTCCGTTTCCATCCCGTTGGCTCTGGCCCCTTCAAAATTGGAGAATGGGTTCGCGGAAAACGCATCCGCCTCGTCCGCAACCCAGGCTACAACACAACACGTTTCCCGACCGAAGGCTGGGAACCCGCCCGCGAAAATGAGCTTCGTCCCCTCGCCAATCTCCCGCTGCCGCTCGTCGACGAAATCCAGATGACCATCTTTCGTGAAGTCATCCCGATCTTCCTCCTGTTCCGTCAGGGCTACCTCGACGGCATGGGCGTCGGCAAAGACGCGTTCTCCAGCCTGATGACTCCCTCCCGCGAACTTTCCCAAAAGTACCGAGATCGAGGCGTCACGCTTCACCGCGACATCGAACCCAGCACCTATTACATGCACCTCAACTTCGAGGACCCCGTGCTGGGCAAAAACAAAAAACTGCGTCAGGCGCTCTCCTCCGCATTCGATAAAGAATCCTTCGTCAGCATCTTCTTCAACAACGTCCCCGTTCCTGCAGAGCAACTTCTCCCTCCGGGGATTCCCGGCCATCAGCGCGATTTCAAAAATCCTTACGGCTTCAATCTCGAGCGCGCCAAAAAGCTGATGGTTGAAGCCGGGTATCCCAACGGACGGGACGCCACCGGCAAACAGCTCGAAATCGCCATCGAAACCACCGCAAACAGTGCGGACGAAAGAACGTGGGCGGAGTTCGAGCAGCGCCAGTTTGAGGAACTCGGAATCAAGGTGAAAATCAACGAGAACACCTTTGCGAGGATGATGGAGAAACTGGATCAGGGGAGTTTCCAGATTGCCTCGGGAAGTGGTTGGGGCGCGGACTACCCAGATCCCGAAAACTTCTTCTTCCTATACTACAGCAAGAACACCCCGCCTGCGGGCAAAAACGCGGGGCGCTACAACAACCCCGAGTTTGACCGCCTTTTCGAACAAATGGCCGTGATGGAAAACTCCCCCGAACGCGTGGCGATCGCGCATCGGCTGAATGACATTCTCAGCGAGGACGTTCCGCAGATCCTGACCCAACACAAGTCGCTCTTCGCCCTCGCCCAACCGTGGGCTCCCCGAACCCAGAGCAATCCCATGCTCGAGGGCGGCCTCAAATACGCCGTGCTCCTCCACGCCCCACGCGAGGCCTTGCGCAAGGAATGGAACCGCCCCTCTTACACCGTGCCAGCTGCACTCGCCGTTCTCGGTTGCGCGCTGGTTCTGGGGCTCGGTCTCGTCCGCCCAAAGAACTAACTTCCTATGTTCGCCTACCTTATCCGTCGTCTGCTCTACGCGGTTCCGATTGTGCTCGGGGTGATGCTGATCACCTTCGTGCTCTTCTTCGTGGTGCAAAGCCCCGAGGCCCTCGCGCGCCGCGTGCTCGGTCCAAAAGCCTCCCCCAAGACCGTCGCGAACTGGATGCACAATCGGGGGTACGACAAACCGCTCCTCATCAATCGCAATGTTCGGGTGACCTTCGGAAAAGATACTCCCGCCGAAGCAGGGCGTCCCGGACTCAAGATTGGCTTCGTCAACGGATCATCACCGGAGGAAACCGCAGGCCTCCTTCCAAACGACCGCCTGCTATCCATCGACGGAAAAACCATCGCGTCATCCCGCGAGTTTGAAGCCCACAGCAGTTCCCGTCAGTCGGGACAGACCGCGACCCTGCAAGTTACGCGTGAAGACAAAACACTCGACCTCACCGTCTCTTACGCCGAACCCGCTCCATGGCACGACTCGCTCTTTTTCGCTCAACTCCAAAAACTGGCGCGCTTTGAGTTCGGCAAGTCAGACATCACGAGCCGCGACCTCTCCGAAACGTTCAAAGCGGGCGCGATTCCCTCGCTCCTCATCACGGTGCCTGCATTTCTTGTCGGACTCGTCACGTCGCTCGCCATCGCGTTGTTCCTCGTGCTGCTCCGAAACTCGCTACTCGACACGCTGAGCACTGTGGCCTGCGTTGCCCTGATGAGTGTCCCGTCGATGGTTTACATCATCACCGGACAATACCTCGCGGCGATTCAGATGCGCCTCTTCCCTGCGTTTGGATTCGATCTGGCGGGCCTATCCACCGCCAAGTTTTTACTCCTGCCCGTGCTGCTGATGGTGGTGAGCGGGCTCGGCGCTGAAGTGCGAATTTATCGCGCCATTTTTCTCGAGGAAATCGAACAGGATTACGTTCGCACCGCGCGGGCGAAGGGACTCTCCAACCGGCGCGTCCTCTTCGTTCACGTGTTGAAAAACGGGCTCATCAACCTGATCACGCTCGTGGTGGCTTCCCTTCCGTTTCTCGTGATGGGATCGCTCGTGGTTGAAAATTTCTTCGGCATCCCCGGGCTCGGCAACGTGCTCTTCAGCGCCATCCTCGGTCCAGACTTCGCGGTGGTCCAAGCCTCGGTGTTTCTGGGATCCCTCCTTTATCTGGCCGGCCTCGTCGCCACCGACGTTTGCTATGCCCTCGTCGACCCCCGCATCCGCCTCCAATGAATCTCTCCGACACACCCTGGCTCCAAAACAGCCTCGCCGCGGCGGGCCTGCTACTGCTCATTCAAGTCATTATCCGCTCCTTCTCCGGCGAACGCGGCCAACGCGCGTGGCTCAATCTCAAAGCGAACCGCACGGGGATGGCTGCCTGTGCCGTCATCTCCCTCTACCTGATGGTGGGGTTACTCGACATCGTGACCTTCTCCAATCCGGAGGGAAAACGCGTTTCGCTTCTCGACAAAATCGCGCTGCAAATCCCGAAGGAGAAGAGTTACAGCGCGCCACTGGCCAGTACCACCCTCTCGCTGGCAAACCCAAAGCCGCTCAACGGAAAACACCTTCTCGGAACCGATTCCCTCGGTCGCGACACCTTCATCCAAACGCTGAAAGGCACCCGCACCGCCCTGCTCATCGGAGGCCTCACGAGCGCCATCTACGTCCCCATCGGCGTGATGCTAGGCGTCCTCGCAGGCTACTTCCGTGGACGTGTCGATGACCTGATCCAGTACCTCTACAGCACCATCGCCTCCGTGCCCGAAATCCTCATGCTCATCGCCATTCTCATGGTGCTGGGTAAAGGCATTGGCACCATGGCCATCGCCCTCGGCGTCACCGGCTGGGTAGGCCTCGCACGGCTGATTCGCGGCGAAACCCTGCGCCAATCAGAACGCCCCTACCTGAGCGCTGCACGCGCGCTCGGCCAGTCCCACTGGAAAATCATCACCCGCCACCTTCTCCCCAACGTGATGCACCTCATCTTCATTCGTTTCGTTCTCGGATTTTCAGGCCTCGTCCTCGCAGAGGCGACCCTCTCCTACCTTGGGGTCGGTTCTCCCGTTGGCGTAGCCAGCTGGGGCTCCATGATTGATGCGTCGCGGTCAGAACTCTCACGAGAACCACTCGTCTGGTGGAACCTCGCCGCGTCTGCCGGAGCGCTCTTCCTTCTCGTCCTCAGTCTCAATCTCTTCGGCGACGCCCTGCGCAAGGCATTCGATCCCCGCGCACGCTAACTCGCCTCAGGCCATCCCACCCCTCTCCACGCCATGTCCCAAAAACCCTTCCTCGAGGTCAATAACCTCACCGTGAAATTCCGCTCGAGCGCTGGCGCTACCGACGCCGTACGCAACGTTTCCTTTCATCTCAATCACGGCGAAACCCTCGCCGTCGTCGGCGAAAGCGGCAGCGGAAAAAGCGTCACCGGACTCGCCCTCACACGCCTCCTCGCCCCAACCGCATCGTTCTCCCCGGAAAGTCGCATCTTCCTCGACGGAAGACCCATCCTTAGCCTTGCTGAGGACGAACTACGAACCATTCGAGGCAAGGAAATCGCCTACGTCTTCCAAGAACCCTCGACCTCGCTGAACCCCGTTTTCTCGATCCGCCAACAAATCGGAGAAGCCATCCGACTCCATCGGCCCGAAGTAACAGACGTCAACGCAGAGATTCTCCGTTTCCTCGACATGGTAGGCATCGTCGACCCCGCAAAGCGCATTGATGATTATCCGCACCAACTCTCGGGCGGAATGCAGCAGCGCGTGATGATTGCCATGGCGCTGAGCTGCCAGCCAAAACTGCTAGTGGCCGACGAGCCAACCACCGCCCTCGACGTCACCATTCAAAAACAAATCCTCGATCAGCTTCGTCTGCTGAAACAACAACTCAACATGGCGATGATTCTGATCACCCACAACTTCGCAATCATCAGCGGGATTGCGGACCGGGTGGCAGTCATGTACCGAGGCGAAATTGTTGAATCGGGCCCCGCACGGGAAGTGTTGGCAAACCCCCAACACCCCTACACTCAGGCCCTCATCAAATGCGTCCCAAAACTCGGCCAACGCATCCACCGGCTGCCGGTGATTTCAGACTTCCTCCCGTCCTGAAGCCCTATCCCGCGTGCTGATCGCCGAC
>JACCEB010294823.1_pt1 | contig 10144 bp, 9 predicted proteins | sample 7454761 | NCBI WGS metagenome assembly JACCEB01 (sample SAMN15323454, study PRJNA562643) | freshwater metagenome | isolation source: river surface water | place: USA:Blue River Watershed | collected 2017-08-18
AGGAAATACAGAACATCACGTGCGAAATCACAATTGTCCAGAATCCTGGATTAACTCGTAAGTTCAAGAACATCGCAAGAAGCGAGGCGCCAAGGACAACTTCTGGAGTTGCCATGGGTAGGAAGATCACAAGATTAGTGCTCGAGCGACCACGGAATTTGTGGCGTCCAAGTGCGAACGCAATCATCGTGCCCAAGACCGTGGCAATTACTGTGGAGATCACGCCGATCTGAAGTGAGTTTGAGACTGCTTGGCAGACTTGTGGTGCGCCACAAGGATTCTTCCAGTTATCGAGCGTAAATCCCTGCCAGACAAGATTGCTCTTTCCCGCATCGTTAAAGGAAAAAACGAAGGTGTATGCGACAGGAATGAAGAGGTATATGAAGGCAAGTGCGGCATAGATTCTGATCAAATTTCGCGAGAACCAACGATTAGCACGATGGCTCAAAGAAGGCATGGGAGCGGTTTGGTTTGAACGAGTGATTGTCATACCAATTCATCCGTTCCGGATTTGCGGATATACAGGGTGACCAAAATGAGGATGGTTGCCATCAAAGTAAATGAGAGCGCAGCTGCTGTTGGATAATCAACGACTGCAAAGAAACGAGATTCAATGACGTTGCCAATCATCTTCGTACTGGGATTGCCGAGAAGCGCTGCGTTAACATAATCGCCAGCGGCTGGGATGAAGGTCAACAATGTTCCAGCAACAACACCTGGCATTGATAATGGAACGGTTACTTTTCTAAATGTTGTAAAACCGTTGGCGTAGAGGTCACCTGCTGCTTCAAGAGTGCGCGGATCGATGCGCTCGAGACTTGCGTACAGAGGCAAGGTCATAAATGGCAGGAAGTTGTAAGTCAATCCCGAGACAACAGCAATGGGGGTTGCGGTGAGTCGAAGAGAATCGTCGAAGAATGGTAGAAGTTTGAGCGTAGAAACAATCGGTCCTTCGTCGCCCAGAATCTGGGTCCACGCCACAGTGCGAAGCAGAAACGACGTGAAGAATGGAGCCACAACCAGAACAAGAAGAATGTTGCGATACTTTCCTGATTTGAAAGCAATCATGTATGCAAGCGGATAGGCGATTGCCAAAGCAAGAATCGTTGCAATCCCTGCGTATACAAATGAGCGAACGTACTGTTCTTGATTCGCAACGAAGGCATCGACGTAGTTCTGGAAGCGAAGTTCTTGAACATAGGTGCCGATTTGTGCGCCTTCAGGGCGAACCATGGTTGAGGTACTAGCAAGAGAGAAGATCGGAATAATGAAGAATGTGACGAGCCAGATTAAGCCTGGGGCAAGAAGCAAATAAGGGGTGTACGAACGCGATTTGAGTCCACTCTTTGGACCCGAGTGGCTACTGGTGGCGGCGTGAAGAAATGCCATCTACTTACTCGTCGTCAAGATCTGCGCCGGCGTTAACATCTTGGGCGCCATCTAAACCAAAGGTGTGCTCAGGATCCCACTCGAGTGAGACCTTATCCCCCACGCGCAGATCATGTAGACCTTCATCGTTCTGTTCGAATACAACCAGCTCGAGATCCCATGGAGTGCGAACCAAATATTGTGTTGATGTTCCAACAAACGAGCGATCTGTTACAACGCACTCTTTAATTGAGTTAGTGCCCTTGTCATCAAGTCGGAGTTTTTCAGGGCGAACGCCGAGCAGAATCGAATCGCTATCAGTTGAGACTCTTTCTAGCGGAACTTCAAAGGTATGTCCTTTGGCAGTCACGACTGCTTTTCCGCCGGCGCGCGATTGGACTTTTGCTTTGATGAGATTGCATTGGCCAAGGAAGTTGGCGACGAAAGCGGTCTTGGGCGCTTCATAAAGATCAGTCGCAGAACCCATCTGTTCGATCTTGCCTTGATTCATGACCGCGATTGTGTCGGCCATTGTCATGGCCTCTTCTTGATCGTGAGTTACGTGAATAAAGGTGATTCCAACTTCCATCTGGATGCGCTTGAGTTCAATCTGCATCTGACGACGGAGTTTGAGGTCTAGCGCTCCTAATGGTTCATCGAGCAGAAGAACTTCTGGGCGATTAACAATTGCGCGAGCAACAGCAATGCGTTGTTGCTGGCCGCCTGAGAGTTGTCCGGGTTTTCTCTCAGCTAAATGTCCAAGCTCGACAAGGTTGAGTGCATTCTCAACTTCAGTCTTTACATCTTTAAGGCCACGACGACGTAATCCAAAGGCGATGTTTTCGAAGATGGTGAGGTGAGGAAAGAGCGCGTAATTCTGAAATACAGTGTTGACGTTTCGGCGATATGGCTTCTGAGTAGTGATGTCATTGTCGCCGATTTGAATAGTGCCCTGTGAAGGCTCTTCAAGGCCCGCAATCATGCGCAGAGTTGTGGTCTTTCCACATCCTGATGGTCCAAGGAGAGCAAAGAATGAACCATCAGGAACGGTTAATGAGAGATCATCAACTGCGCAGAAATCTCCATAGAACTTGGAGACACGATTAAGTACTAAATCGCCAGTATCTTGCGAGACCTTGGAGTTCGCCATCACAGGCTACTTACCAAACCCCTAGTTGCCGACGGCTTCGTCGAACGCGGTCTGGAACTTCGTGCTCTCATCAGCAGAGAGAGAACGGAAGACCTTGACCTTCGCCAACGTGGCTTCATCAGGGAAAATGTAAGGACTGGAGGCAAGATCTGGATCGATCTTCTCAAGTTCTGGTTGTGCTGCTTCGACTGGGCAGATGTAGTTGACGTATGCAGCTACTTCAGCCGCAACAGCTGGGTCGTAATAGTGATTCATCAGCAACTCAGCATTCTTCTTATGAGTTGAGGTTGATGGAACCAACATGTTGTCGCTCCAGAGCATTCCGCCTGATTCTGGGATAGCAAAGTCAAACTTGCCATCGTTTTCAGACTTCAAGATGAAGAGGTCACCTGACCAACCAATAACAGCAACAGCATCGCCATTAACGAGGCTCTCAGAGTAAGAGTTTCCTTTTACCTGTCGGATAAATCCATCAGCGATCTTTCCTTTGAGGAAATCAATCGCGTTCATGTACTGGTCTTCAGTGAAATCACCAGATGGGTCTACACCCTGGTAGAGCATGATGATTCCGACTGTGTCACGGAGCTCAGAAAGAACCATGATGCGTCCCTTGTTTGCGGGCGCAAAGAGATCTTCAATGGTGCGAACGCCTTTAGGAATCTTTTCGGTATTCCATCCAAATCCACCAAAACCGGATTGCCAGGTCAAGGAGTAATTACGGCCTGGGTCAAATGAAACATCATTGAGAAGGGGGCGAATATTTGACTTGTTAGGGATATTTGCGGCATCGAGTTTCTGGGCATATCCGAGTTCGATCCAGCGCGCAGCCATCCAGTCAGTTGGAGTAACTACGTCATATCCGATATCGGAACCGATACCAAGTTGTCCCTGAACTTTGCCGTAGAAAGTGTTGTTGTCATCGATATCTTCGGTGTAGGTCGCAGTAATTCCTGTCGCGCTCTCGAAAGCCTTAAGAGTTGGGTATTCCTTGGTGTCCTCGTTGTAATCAAGATACAGAGGCCAGTTCGCCCAACGAACAATCTTTTCGGTATCACTTACGTCAACGACGCCTTCAGCGCCAGTTTCAGATGAACCAGTGCCACATGCTGCAAGTGTTGTTGCACCAGCGATTGCACCTGCTCCGACAAGGAGTGAGCGACGTGTCATTTGCGCGCGAATAATGGCGCGCGCTTCGGGTGAGAGGGATTGTGGATCTTTCTTCATCGTTTCACTTTCTCGAGTCGGTTACTAGGACTTGAATTTGGGGAAATCTATCAGGCGTTGAGATTGGTCATGACGTGTTTGATGCGCGTGTATTCCTCAAATCCATATCCTGAGAGGTCTTTTCCGTGTCCGGAATGCTTGAAACCACCGTGTGGCATTTCAGCGACCATGGGGATGTGGGTATTGATCCAGACGCAGCCAAAGTCGAAGGCTTTGGCCATGCGCATCGCGCGACCATGATCCTTCGTCCAGACGCTTGAGGCCAGACCATACTTCACGCCGTTAGCATGACGGACTGCTTCAGCTTCATCGGTGAACTTCTGAACCGTGATAACCGGAGCGAAGATTTCGTTCTGAATCATCTCGTCATCCTGACGAAGGTCTGCAACAACTGTTGGGTTCCAGAAATAACCTGGACGATTAATTGCAGTACCGCCTGCAGTAACGCGAGCGTGTGCGGGAACTCGATCCAAGAATCCCTTCACCCGTGCGAGCTGGTTAGCGTTATTCACTGGTCCAACGAGGACATCTTCGTCTGGCATACCTACTTTGATGACGTTCTTGGCTTGCTCGCTCAGCAGCGCAACAACATCGTCATATGCGCTCGCCTCAACCAGAACACGTGTGGCGGCGGTGCAATCCTGTCCTGCGTTGAAATAGCCGGCAACAGCAATCCACTCGCAAGCTGCCTCAAGATTGGCATCATCGAAGATAACGACTGGCGCTTTACCACCGAGTTCGAGGTGAACCTTCTTCAAATCTTTTGCGGCGCTTTGTGCAACTTCCATACCAGCACGAACAGAACCGGTAATGGATACGAACTGTGGGATCTCATGTTCGACGAGATACTTTCCGGTTTCGCGATCACCGACAACTACGTTGATGACGCCTTCAGGTAGAAACTCAGACATAAGTTCTGCCATCCAGACAGTTGAGACAGGAGTCGTATCACTTGGCTTGAGAACTACCGTGTTACCGGCAGCGATTGCTGGAGCCCACTTCCATACGGCCATCATCATTGGGTAATTCCATGGCGTTACCTGCGCGCAAACTCCAATTGGTTCGCGGCGGATAAATGATGTGTGTCCTTTGAAGTATTCAGCTGCAGAGCGACCTTCGAGGTGGCGTGCTGCTCCGGCAAAGAAGCGGATCTGGTCAAGCATCGGACCAATTTCTTCCGCACGTGTAACCGCGATTGGCTTACCGGTGTTTTCGCTCTCAATCTGAATCAATTCTTCGGAACGAGCTTCGATTGCATCTGCGATCTTGTTGATTGCTTTCTGGCGCTCTCCTGGTGTTGTCTCTTTCCATACTTCAAACGCTTTTTCCGCAGACTTCATCGCTTTGTCGATGTCAGCTGCGTTTGAGACTGGAGCCTTTGCAAAAACTTCTCCCGTTGCGGGGTTAATCAAATCTTGAGTTTTATCGGATGATGATGAGACTTTTTCTCCGTTGATGAAATTCTGCAACGTTTTCACGCATGACCTCCAGGTTGGATGAGGGCTTGAGTTTAGTTAGCGAGCCACCTGGGTATCAAGACTTCTCGACTTCGGCGGCCGCGAGTTGGCCACATGCGCCATCGATCTCCCGTCCGCGAGTATCACGGACCGTTACCGGAACTCCATAGTTTTCTAAGGTTCTGACAAAAGTTCTCTCATCCTCTTTCCGTGACGCAGTCCACTTGGAACCAGGCGTTGGGTTCAGGGGAATGAGATTCACATGGGCATGGCGATTCTTCAGCAAGCGACCCAAGAGATCTGCGCGCCATTGCTGGTCATTGATATCTCGAATCAAGGCGTATTCAATTGAATAACGTCGACCAGTCCGATCTGCGTATTTATCGGCAGCGGCCAACACCTCTTTGACTTTCCATCGGGAGTTAATCGGCACCAATGTGTCGCGAAGTTCATCGTCAGGGGTATGCAGTGAGACAGCCAAAGTTACTTGGAGATCTTCCTCCGTTAACTTCTCAATTCCAGTCACCAGGCCAACAGTCGATACTGTGACCGAGCGTGCACCAATTCCGAGTCCATCAGGTTGAGGCGTGATGATATTTCGAACAGTTCGTAGCACCGCGTTGTAATTAGCAAGTGGCTCACCCATCCCCATGAATACAACATTAGAGAGACGAGTTGGGCCACCAGGAAGTTCGCCGGTTGCACAAGCACGAGCAGAAGCGACTATCTGGGCAGTGATTTCACCTGCGGTGAGATTTCTCGTTAGGCCTGCTTGGCCAGTTGCGCAGAATGGACAATTCATTCCACATCCCGCTTGTGAAGAGATACAGACAGTTGTGCGATCCGAATAACGCATCAAGACCGACTCCACTAGAACTCCGTCGTGCAGGCGCCATAGATCTTTACGCGTCTTACCGTTATCGCAAGTAATCGATCGAACAAGAGTGATCAACTTCGGCAAGAAATGTTCGGCAACAAGTGGGCGCATCGCGGCGGGAATATCAGTCCACGTGTCTGGTTCATCGCTGTAATGCGTGAAGTAATGGGTTGAGATCTGGTTGGCGCGAAATGCAGGAAGACCAAGAGATTCGGCCTTTGCTCGGCGTTCTTCCTTTGAAAGATCAGCTAAGTGCTCCGGTGCCTTTTTACGTTGCTTGGGCTCATCAAATACTAATTTCAATTCGGTCATGCGAATCTCTTTAGTAATTCAATGCAGCACCAGAGAATCGGTGCGGTGATCAGCACGGAATCAATGCGATCCAACATGCCACCATGGCCCGGAAGAAGTGTTCCCATATCCTTAATAGAGAGATCACGTTTGATTGCGCTCTCTACTAAGTCGCCAACTGTGGCGGCCAGAACTCCAGCGAAACCAGCCACGGCTCCCATAACTGGGTGATAATCCAGCAGGTAATAAAACGCCAAAGCGCTTCCGATCGCAGCAAAAATTAATCCACCAATGAAGCCTTCCCACGTCTTCTTCGGTGAAATCTTCGGAGCAAGTGGATGCTTTCCGATTAGAACGCCAGAGATATAGGCGAATGTGTCATTGCATCCCACCAAGATAACCAGAGTTGCAATGTATGAGAATCCTTCACCCGAGCGAGCAAGAAGAAAGATAAAGCCCGCGACAAATCCTGGATACATCAACGCAAATGCACTTGCAGTCGCATTCTTGATAAAACCATCTGTGCCTTTGAGAAGGACAAAGAAGAGTATGGAAATCAAGCCGATAACGATTGAGACCGATAATCCTGGCAAGCCACCGACCCACGCACTCACAAGAACAAGTGCGGTAGCAATGCTTAGGTGGAGATAGTTTGTTTCTATATCTCGCGAGCGAAATGCTGAAGTCAACTCTCTTAGGGCAATCAAGACAGCAATGCCAACAAAGAGTGCAAAGAGCTCAGGGACAAACGCCATTGTCGAGAAGATAATGGCTAGAAGTAGAAGTCCAACTGCAATTGAGGGAATGAGTTTGCGACCAGCGCGCTTATTTATCGCCTCATTAATGGCGTGAAGGTCACTCATGAATTCTTCTCAAAGCTAAACTTCGAGAAGTTCCACTTCTTTATGCTTCAAGAGCTCATCGATTTTTGCAACGTGATCAGAGGTAACCTTCTCAAGTTCCTTTTCACCACGTGTGAGATCGTCTTTACCAATCAAACCGTCTTTTTCTAGCTTCTCCATAGCCTCTTTTGCAGCGCGACGAATGCTACGAATAGAGATCTTTGAATCCTCGGCTTTGGCTTTTGCCACCTTGATAAATTCTTTACGTCGCTCCTCAGTCAGCTGTGGGAAATTCACGCGGATAACGTTGCCGTCTCCACCGGGGTTGACTCCTAGATCGGATTCGCGGATCGCCTTCTCAATAGAGGGAATCGCAGACTTATCAAAGGGAGTTACTAGCGCGGTTCGAGCCTCAGGAACCTGGACCGTCGCAAGCTGAGAAAGTGGAGTTGCAGAGCCGTAGTACTCGACCATGATCTTGGCAAACATTGATGGATGGGCGCGACCAGTACGGATTGATGCAAAATCTTCTTTTGCCACATCAACAGCCTTATTCATCTTGGTGTTGGTATCAGCAATTACGGTCTGAATTGTCATGACGCTCTCCTGGATTGGTTAGTTGACTAGAGTTCCGATTGATTCACCGCGCACTGCGCGAGCGATATTGCCATTTTCCATGAGGTTGAAGACAACTATAGGCAACTTGTTTTCGCGGCAGAGGCTAAACGCTGCTGCGTCAGCGACGGCAAGTGACTTAGACAAGACATCGTTATAGGAGATGAAATCAAATTTAGTGGCGTCCTTGTCTTTACGTGGATCTGCTGAGTACACACCATCGACTCCACTTTTAGCGAGCAAGAGTGCATCTGCTCCGATTTCAAGTGCGCGTTGAGCTGCGACTGTATCGGTTGTGAAGAATGGCATTCCTGCACCTGCGCCGAAAATTACAACTCGTCCCTTTTCAAGATGACGTATCGAGCGTCGTGGAATGTAAGGCTCAGCGACTTGTCCCATTGCGATTGCAGTCTGGACCCGAGTATCGATTCCTTCTTTTTCTAAGAAATCTTGGAGTGCAAGACAGTTCATGACTGTTCCGAGCATTCCCATGTAATCAGCCCGTGCACGGTCCATGCCACGTTCCTGAAGTTCTGCGCCGCGGAAGTAATTACCTCCACCTACAACGATTGCGACTTGTACGCCGCTTCGGACTACCGCAGCAATTTGGAGCGCCACATCATGAACAACATCGGGATCGACTCCGACGCCTTTTGCTCCCCCGAAAACTTCGCCAGAAAGTTTAAGGAGCACTCGCTCATAGCTCTTACGAGGCTCTGTCATGCGAATGCTCCTTTTCTAACTTCTGGTCTACCGATAAAGGTTACTGTCCTACTCGGAATCGATAGAAGGCAGACACGGAATTTCCTGCCTCTGTGAGTACCTGTTGGACTGTTTTCTTCTGGTCCTTAGCGAAAGCTTGCTCAAGAAGCGAGACTTCCTTTACGAACCCTGTTACACGTCCCTCGACAATCTTGGCGATAGCCGCATCTGGCTTGCCTTCATTGCGAGCAGTCTCTTCTGCTACACGACGCTCGTTTTCAATAACGTCGGATGGAACAGATTCGCGATTGAGGTACTGAGGTGCAAATGCTGCGATGTGTTGGGCGACATCTTTGCCGACAACAGCATCAGCTTTTGCTAGCGCAACGAGTACGCCAACTTGTGGAGGTAGATCTGGGCTAGTGCGGTGTAGATAGAGACCGTTTGCAGATCCATCGATCACTGCGATGCGACGAAGTTCAACCTTCTCACCGAGAGTTGCGTTGGCTTCATCAATCGCTTCTTGAACGCCTTTTCCTGAAGGCAACTTTGAACCAATGAAGGCAGCAAGATCGCTCTGCTTGGAAGCAAAGAGGTGTGTCAGCAATTCATCGGCAACTGCTTGAAAACGATCGCCTTTAGCAACGAAGTCTGTTTCGCAATTGAGCTCGAGCATGACTGCAGTATTTTCATCAGCCTTCGCCGCGATGAGTCCATTCGAAGTTGAACGCCCTTCACGCTTAGTGACGCCTTTCTGGCCTTTAACGCGAATGATTTCGACAGCTTTATCGAAATCTCCATTTGCTTCATCAAGAGCCTTCTTGCAATCAACCATTCCGGCCGCAGTGGCCTCGCGGAGACGCTTTACATCTGCTGCTGTGTATGACACTTATGCTCCTGCGCTTTCAGTTGGCTTTTCTTCTGTACCGCTGATGAGTTCCTTCTCCCAATCAGCAAGTGGTTCTCCGGCTGCGACTGTTTCTTCTCCGGCTTTGGCTGCTGCAGCTGCTTCCTTAGCAACATTGGCAGAACGAGCTTGGAGACCAGCGGCAATCGCATCTGCAATAACGCGGGTCAACAAAGTGACTGAACGAATTGCGTCATCGTTACCTGGAATCTTGAAATCAACTTCGTCTGGATCGCAGTTAGTGTCGAGGATTGCAATGACGGGGATTCCTAGCTTGTGCGCTTCAGCGACAGCGAGGTGTTCTTTCTTGGTGTCGACAACCCAGACAGCTGAAGGCAACTTGGTCATATTACGGATACCGTCCAAGTTCTTATGTAGCTTCTCGCGCTCACGACGGAGCAAGAGCAATTCTTTCTTGGTGAGTACTTGATCATTTGATGCTTCAAGTGCTTCGAGTTCCTTGAGGCGCTGGATTCGCTTGTAGACAGTTGGGAAGTTGGTGAGCATTCCACCAAGCCAACGCTCTGTTACGAATGGCATGCCGACGCGAGCCGCTTGAGACTGAATTGGCTCTTGTGCTTGCTTCTTAGTTCCAACAAATAGGACATGGCCACCCTTGGCAACTGTGTCTTTAACAAAGTCATATGCCTTATCAATAAGAGCAAGTGACTGTTGGATATCGATGATGTAGATACCGTTGCGCTCAGTGAA
>JACCEB010384840.1_pt1 | contig 10144 bp, 7 predicted proteins | sample 7454761 | NCBI WGS metagenome assembly JACCEB01 (sample SAMN15323454, study PRJNA562643) | freshwater metagenome | isolation source: river surface water | place: USA:Blue River Watershed | collected 2017-08-18
AAGAGTGCTTGGGATGAGTACAGCGCGGGTGCATTGAAGTCACAGGATGCCGTGATTGCTCTACGTAGTTACGCGCAAGCCTGGATTGAGGATCATCCAGACGGTAAGCAAACGGACTTCCTCAAGTCAGTCAACTCCTATATCGCCCCCATCATGCTCCAAGCGGATGAGGATTACAAAACGGAGCAGCAGGCGAAGAAGGACGCGGAGGAGAAACCGACCCCGCAACCACAACCCCAGCGTGGAACCATCGGGAAGATCACGGATAGCCTGGGAATCACCAAGCCACCTGATCCTGTCCCAGATCTTCCACCGAAGAAAGAACCTCTCCCGAAGTTCACCCCGCGGCATGTCAGCGAACTGATGACGAAACCGCAACGGGATGAAGTCACGGGGATGATTCAGGAACTACGTAAGGACAAAGATGTGAAGATCACGGAGCGTGACCTACGGGACCGCCTGGTACCGATCTTCACGGACATCTACACGAAACATGGACGTGATGTACTCGATGCCCTTGAGGGGGTAGACGAGTTTGTACAAACCTTGGTGAAAACCAAAAAGAAACCTAAGGAATAAACATGGCCCAAGACCTGTTCGGTATGTTGGATGAAGCGGAGCGCGAAACCGCCGCCAACCAGAACACCCAGCCGCCTGTCATTCAACCCGCCCCTGAAAACCCTACCGGACAGGTTCAAGCCGCACCCCCTGGTGGACCAGCAGCCCCACAAGAAGAGTTCAGTGTCCTCAATGCCATGACCGATTTTGGGAAGGGTGTGGTAGCCGGTGCGGAGAAAGCCGTCATTGGTACCCGCAAGACCATCCGTGAGGTTGGCCGTGCGATCCTCCCTGAAGCCTTACAGGATGACGCATTCAAGGCTGAGAATGATTCTAAGATCGAAGCCCACGCGGACAAACCTGAAACCCTCCTGGGAAAGATCACTTCAGACATCGTGCAATTCGGTCTGGGGTTTGTCGGTGGGAGTGCGATCCTAAAAGGGGCTGGGGTGGCTACCAAGCTCCCCAGCGTGGTCAAGGAAATCGTCGCTAGTGGTGTGGGTACGGGCATTGTGGCCGATCCCAACGAAGCCCGATTGTCGAACATCGTACAGGAGTACCCGTTTCTGGAGAACCCTGTCACGGAGTTCCTAGCCGCGAAGCCTGAGGATGGGTTAGCCGAAGGGAAGTTCAAAGCAGCCCTGGAGGATATGTTGACCACCCCTGTGGCGATGATCCTCTTCAAGGGTGTCAAGGCGGTGAAGAATCAGGTGCTCCCAGGGAAAGCAGCGGGGCAACTGGATGGTGTGGCTGACGACATCATGAAGGATGTGGAGTCAGCCACGGAACAAGCGGGGAAGCCTCAGGAGAAGTTTGCTGAGAATATCATTGAAGTCCCTGAGGTGAAAGTCACCGCGGATGCTCCCCAGGTCAAGCCTGAGTCAGTTGGTGCGGGTGATGTGGGGCCTAGCCCTCAAGCCCTCCAGCAAGTGGAGAAGGAAGTCCTTGCAGCGAACTCCCGCGGGGAGTCTGTCTTTGCCCTCACGAAGGAAGCCAAGGAAACATTCCATCGTGACCTGGCTGACCAGATCGGACGTGGACACCTCGACAACCTGTTTCAGCCGGTGAACGGGGCGTTCAACTATTCCAAGATGGACAGCCCTACCGAAGTCAAGACGACCTTGGAGTTCATGGCTGAGACCATCAAGCCCATGCTCGATAAGAACGTGGGTGAAGTCCAGACCTTCCAGCAGATCAAATCCCTCGCAGCCCTGGTGGGCAGCAAGCCCGAGCAGATGGTCGCGAACCTCAAGACCTGGGGTGTCGCGGATAAGCAGATGGCCGCTACCGTAGTGGCTGCGAAGAACTGGATGCAGTCTCTCTCCACGGACATCTACAAGCTCTCCCGAAGTATCCACATCGATGGGACTGGTGGGAACTCTGCCAAGGTGGAGATGGTCCGTCTCATTGACATCCTGGCTGATGTCGAAGGGATGACCAAGAGCCTTCAGAAAGCCGCCGCACGAACCACCGCCGCGGGACGTATCCGCACCACCGCGAAGTACAGCGGTGAGGATATGAAGAAGATGATCGATGCCTACGGTGGGCCGGATGCCCTGGACAAGGTGGCCGAACGGTTGGCTCTCACGGAAGGCGATCCTGCTTCGATCATCAAGACCATGCAGGCATCGGGACTGCGTAAGTTCATCGATTCCCATAATGAACTCTGGATCAACGGAGTTCTTTCCGGTGTCAAGACCCATGTGATTAACGTGATTTCAGCCACCGCCAACACCCTGGCCCAACCCATGAACATGATCGTGGGCGGGACACTACGTAGGGAGTGGGACGATGTACGGGAAGGGATGGCCCTCTATCGTGGTCTGAGGCAGCACATCGGTGATAGCCTGGACCTGGCGCGGCGATCCTTTGCCACCGCCAAGCCGATTCTCGATGGTAAGCCTCAAGTCAAAACAGGATCACAGAAGTCTACCACCAAGAATGTCCCCGCGATCTCTTCCGCCAACTACAACCTTGACCCGAACTCCTGGGTCGGGTGGGGGACTGATGCTTTGGGGGCAGTCATTCGCTTCCCAGGCCGCTTCCTCACGGCGGAAGATGAGTTCTTTAAGCAGATCAACTACCGTTCCAAGCTCATGGCCCAAGCCTCACGAGAGGCGTCCGACATGGTGAAGAACGGGAAGCTCGATCCGAAGAAGATGGTTACAGCCGCGGATGGGAAATCCATCTCCCAGGTGGAGCAGTACATTCAGGATCGTTTCCAGGGTGGATTCACCATGCAAGCGGTTCCTGGCGATAAGGCTACCGCCCTCAGACAAACCTTCGGGACTGATGAGAATGCCCTGAGGTATGCTGAGGAAGCCACGATGACCCAGGATCTCAAGACCTCTACCTGGCTGGGAAACCGATCCTTCGGTGAGACCATGCAGACGTTCGCCAACACCCATCCCGTACTCCGCGGGACCATCCTTCCGTTCATCCGTGTGCCTGTCAACCTCTCGCGTCAGGCGATTGATTACAGCCCTCTCGCGCCTACACAGAATCGATATTGGGCTGAGATGGCCGCGGGTGGGACACGGCGATCTGTGGCGATTGGGAAACTTGCCATGGGTACCAACGTCTCCATCATGGCTGGGTTCATGGCTATGGAAGGGATGATTACAGGACGTGCCCCAGGGGACAAGGAACTGAGAGATGCCAAGCTCGCCACGGGCTGGCAACCCTACAGCTTCGTCTTCGGGGATGAAGGGAATAGAACCTACGTATCCTTCAACCGCCTTGATCCTATCGGGATGGTCTTCGGGTTAGTCGCGGACTTCTACCAGATGACTAACCATGTCTCTGAAAGCCAACGGAACAGTATTGGACTGGCGATCCCCTTAGCCTTGGCTGAGAACCTGTCCAGCAAGAGCTACCTCAAGGGTGTGGTGGAAATCGCGTCCATGATGGGTTCAGGGTACGCCAAAGAGGAGATTGCTCAACGGCTCATCAACATGAGAGCCGCGTCTTACGTACCCAACTGGGTTGGGGGCTTCCGCCCTGATGACGAAATGAAACACGTCAGGACCATGATGGATGCGATCATGGCGAAGATCCCGTTCCTCTCGGAAGACATCGAAGCACGGCGGGACTACTTAGGGCAGAAGAAAGAGTACCCGATGCAGTACCCGTGGAGTGCCGTCAATCCGTTCACGGTGAGTGATGAGAAGGCCGATCCTGTGATGAAGGAACTCGCACGGCTGTCCACCTCGGACATCCAAGCCCAGTTCACCCAACCACGGGAAACCCTCGGCACCCTGGATCTCTCTATGTATAAACTCCCGAGTGGGCAGACCGCCTATGACAGGTGGTTAGAGAAGATCGGGACGGTGACGATTGGGGGGCGGACCTTCCATGACAAGCTCCAAGACCTGTTCAAGTCGGAACGCTACAAGCTCGCCAATGATGGTACCTCCGTGTACCACACAGGGAAGCGCGTGACGATGATTCATGTGGAACAGGAGCGGTACCGCAAGGAAGCCCTGGACGCGATGTTAAAGGACTTCCAGGCCGAAGCGAAGGCGGGTCGTCTCCCGTACAACCTGTACGAGATGGCCCACCAGGACCAGAAGAACGCCAAGCGGGTGGAACGCAACAAGACCCCACTCGAAATCCTCCGTGACGTAGCGCAATAGCCCACCAGCAGATTCACTTTAGGGGACCATGGCCTCACGGCTGTCGCTGAGACAGCTCCCGCTGTGGTCCCCTTTCTATTTTCAAGAGCGCTTTCCGAAGCGAAAGCAAGGGGTTCAATGTCAAACTATTCCTTTGTCCAGTTGCCTGGAAACGGTGTCACCGCAAACTTCCAGTTCAATTTTCCGTACATGCAACGGGCGCATATCTCAGTCAAGGTGAACGGTGTGGCAGCATCCTTCACCTGGTTGACCTCTAATATCGTCCAGATTTCTCCTGTACCGCCCAACAGTTCCGTGGTGGAGATTCGGCGGAACACCCCCATTGATACGCCAGTGGTGGACTACTTCAACGGATCGGTCCTCTCCGAGTCAGACCTGGACGCCTCAGCGATTCAGGAGATCTATATCGCGCAAGAGCAGGCGGACCAGCAAGGGAACTCCATCAAACTCGATTCCGATGGGTCGTACAGTGCCCTCAACCGCCGCATTAAGTTGGTGGATGCACCGACACAACCGGATGATGCCGCGACCAAAGAATATGTCGATGCCCAGTTTGCGAGTTCCGGTGGGGGACATGCCCTCACCACGCACACGGACATGAACTCCGGTGCAGCGATCAACCCTGGGTCACTCATGGTGGCGAACGATGACAGCCCATCCAAGATGGACACCCTTCCAGTCGGTGCGAAGGGGAGTATCCTCATCGGGAAACCTACGGAGTCAAAGAAGATTGCCTGGGTGCCGGTGGGGGCTGACTACGCCCATCTCATCGCTGACTCAGGGAAAGCGGATGGGCTTCGCTGGGTACCGTCCCATACGTACTCCTCCCAGGAGATGGAGATGGTGGCCGATGGTGCAACCGAGAATTATAGCAAGCTGAACGCTGGGATCACGGCCCTTCCCGCTGCGGGAGGTCGATTGTTCCTTGGACCTGGCACCTTCAATATGTCAGGGATGTACACGGTGAATAAGCCGTTGATCGTGGAAGGGTGCGGGATGGGTGTGACCATCCTCCAAGTCACCTCCCTGGTCAACCTGCAACACCTCTTCGCCCTCTCCCGTTCCGCGATCTTCAGGAACCTCACGATCAAGATTCAAACCCCTTCCTCCACCGACTACGCCATGAACGCCATTCGGCTGGATCTCAACGGGGGCGGTGTCTCCAACCAGTTCCTCATCTGCGAGAACGTAGAAACTCTGGACTTTGATATGGGCATGTTCGCGGATGGTGGTGGAATCGACACCGAAGCGAGTTTGATTGACTACGTATTATACCGCGGATGTAGGAACCGCATCATGAGCGCGGTAGACATCCCGCGGGAACCGTTGACGGCCCACCGCTGTACGGATGTGTTGATTGATAGCTGCTACTCCGACAACAACGGGGATGGAGACCACGCAATCTACGCGATTCGGAACAAGCGGTTGCGCGTCCTGAACTCGCGTCAGGTGAATACCCCGTATCACGGGATCAAAGCGATCACCAACCCTGGGGATGCCGGTACGCTGGAACAGTGGCGGTTTGAAGGGTGCCGGTTCGACACGAACGATACCCATATCGTGGTGTCTATTACTGATGCCCTGGTGCTCCCCCAGCTCACCATGCAGGGAATCACCGGAAAGACCAGTGCTCCCCGTGACGCCTCCCCTGCGGGGATCTGGGTGGTCGCGGCCAATACCGCGGAGATTGAGCAGATCGATTTCCAAGACGTGCATCTGAAGAACATGACCAAGGGCGGGATCGTGTTGGATGTGGGGGCTACCGCAAAGATCCGTCATGTCACCTGTGACAACCCCAGGTTGATTAACTGGAGTACCTCTTCGGCTGGGACCTACTCAGGTATCCAGAAGAACGGGCCTGGCCTGGTGGAATCGGTGATGATCGATAACGGGTACTTCGATGGGAACAACAATGGGAAGAAGCCGTTCAACCTGGTGGGCAACGGGGTGATTCCCTACATCGGGAAGATCTTTGTGAAGGGGTGTACCGATATGGATAACTCCCTCTCACCTCCCACGGCCCAGGTGGGGAAATCCTCAGACCAAGCCAACGTGGTGGGTGTGGTGGCTCGACATACCACCCAGAACGGGACCACGGCTGTCACCACGGAGGAGACGCTGTTTACCTACCAGGTCAAAGCGAACGCGCTTGGCCGTGTTGGGGCAACCTTCAGGATGAAAGCCAGTGGTCGGTTTGCTGGAAACGCGAACACCAAAACCCTGAGAGGGAAGTGGGGAAGTACCGTCCTCATCGTCAACGACACCTCAGCAGCCCCTAACAACCTGCATTGGGTGATGGAGGTGGCTGTGACCCGTATCGGGACGGCCCAACAGCGATGCTATGGGACACTCAGTTGCGGCTCTGCCCTCCAGAGTACCCTGGTCTCATTCACCACCCTGGATGAAACCGCCGCGAACAACCTCACCATCACTGGACAGAACGGCACCGCGAACGTGGATGGCATCATCCTCAGCACCGTGGAAGTGACGTTCTCGGAGTAGTCATGTCCTCTATGTCGGACTTCGATGCTGGGCGTTTAATTGAACGTCTAGAACAACTGAATAAAACCGTGGAACGACTCTCAGATGAAGTCGGGGAACTGAAGGCTCAAGCCAGCTTCGGGAAGGGTGCCCTCTGGGGCGTCCTTCTCGTTGCGGGGAGTCTCGGTGCCCTGAGTCTGTGGGCGCTCCAGAAACTTTTCGGAGTGCATTAAGTAATGACCAAAAGCACCAAAGCCAACAAGCTCCATGACAAACTCTGTGATGTCCTCTCAGATCTCATGGACAACGGTGAGGTGGTGGAGGTGGAGGGGGTGATGCGTAAGCGTCCCCCCTCTGCCGCGATCCTCAACGTGGTTCGCCAGTTCCTCAAGGATAACGACATCACTGGTATCCCTGTGGACGGTACCCCCCTCAACGCCCTTACACAGACAGAGAGAAAGGCCCTCCCGTTCGCTGACACCCAGGATGTGGATACCCTCATGGTGGCCGATAGGGACAGTGATGAATTTTAGATGGACAACTACATACCCCGCACACCAAAGGACTTCAGGAACTTCCTGTACCTTGTCTGGAAACACCTGAACCTCCCTGAACCAACCCCTGTTCAATACAACCTCGCTAAGTACATTCAAGACGGTCCAAGACGGTGCATCATTGAAGCGTTCCGTGGAGTCGGGAAGTCATGGATCACCTCAGCCTTCGTGGTCTGGACACTCGACCAAAATCCCGATTGGAATATCCTGGTGGTCTCAGCCAGCAAACAACGGGCGGATGATTTCTCAACCTTTACTTTAAGACTCATCCATGAGATGCCCATTCTGCAACACCTGATTCCCAGGGACGACCAACGGAACTCCAAGGTGGCGTTCGATGTGGGACCAGCCCCAGCCTCTCATGCGCCCTCGGTGAAGTCCCTTGGGATCACCTCCCAGCTTGCCGGAAGTCGCGCCAACCTCATCATTCCTGACGACATTGAAGTACCCAACAACTCCCAAACCCAGACCATGCGGGACAAGCTGGCGGAACAGGTCAAAGAGTTCGATGCGATCCTGAAGCCAGGTGGCCGGATCGTCTTCCTGGGTACCCCTCAGACAGAGCAAAGTGTCTACAACAAACTCCTCAGCCGCGGGTATGCGATGCGGGTATGGCCTGCCAGGTTCCCCACTGAGGAAGAGAAAGAAGAGTATGGTTCACGTCTCGCCCCGTTCATCCTGTCTCAGTTGGAAGCCGGAACTGTTGAGCCTGGTGCTCCAACCGATCCCGCACGGTTTACAGACCTTGATTTACGAGAGCGTGAAGCATCGTATGGACGTGCTGGCTTCGCCCTTCAGTTCATGCTCAGGACACGTCTCAGCGATGTCGAACGGTACCCCCTCAAAGTAAAAGACCTCATCATGCTCCCGTGTGATGCTGAGGTGGCCCCTGAGAAACTGATCTGGGCCTCCTCACCGGACCTCTGCTTGAACGACCTTATCAACCTCGCCATGGATGGAGACCGATTCTACCGGCCCATGGAGGTGGTCGGGAAGTGGGTTCCGTATCAAGGGGCGGTGCTGACCATTGATCCTTCCGGCAGAGGTAAGGATGAATTGGGCTATTGTGTCGCCAAAATGCAGTCAGGACAGGTCTTCATCACAGCCCTAGGGGGAATGCAAGGGGGCTACTCTCAGGACAACCTGAAGGCTCTGGCGATGATTGCCCTGACACACAAGGTCAATGAGATCGTCATTGAGGAAAACTTTGGTGATGGCATGTTCTCAGCCCTGTTCAAGCCGGTTCTGGCGAGGGTCTACGCCTGTCAGGTGACAGAGGTGAAGCATAGCCGACAGAAGGAACTCCGTATTTGCGACACCCTTGAGCCAGTGATGCAGGCCCACAAGCTCATCGTTGATCCCAAGGTGGTGGAGCAGGACTACAAGACCATCCAACAGTACGGCCACGACATCCAACAGCAATACTCCTGGGTCTACCAGTTGACTCGGATCTCCAGGGAGAAGGGGGCCTTGAACCATGACGACCGCCTAGACGCCCTCGCCATGGCGGTAGCCTATTGGGTCGAACAGCTATCCGTAAACATCGATGAAAGTATCAAAGATCGACACGCGGAAGCCCTCGAATTAGACCTTGAGAAATTCCTTGAGAACGTCCTGGGGGAGAAGCCAAAACCATCCCAATGGATGCATGTGTGAGCCTTAAGGATTTCAATGGTTTGCGAATAGGTACCACCTCCAGGGGGATGGACTCAACAGCGGTGACACTCTGGCGAAAGCTGGAGGGGGTCGGGGGTGGTCCTCAACTTAGAGGATATATCTCTAAGATAAGTATTAGTAGTTTATATCAGGTTACTCCTGAGAACATCCCAAGAAGGAACCCATGTTGTATGTCTCGATGGACCTCAGAGGAGTTCCTTGGAGTGTTTGAGAGTGTCGGGGATTGGAGTGGGATGTGTATTCAAACCCATTCCCCCACCTACCTAGACCTCATTGAGCCAGCCAAGTATCCGAAGCAGAAGAAAACCTGGAGGGGTTGTCATGCGGATGTTCCTGCAAAAGTTCCTATGTAAGTATCTGAAGCACCACTACCACCGCCAAGAGCGGGAAGGTGAGCATGCGGCGCAGAAGCCGCGCCTGGTGGATGGGTATTGGGCCAAGACGTTTCTAGGGTGTAAGAAGTGGGTGGAAGGGTATTGGAATATCCAACACTCCTGCTGTCGCTGTGGGAAGAGTATTCTCAGGAAGCATCGACATCTTTATTAGCTAGCATCGGGTTGTAGTGTTATTTGAAGCACGGCGGCTTTGGTGCCGTTAGAGGTGGAGCTTCCGCTGTCGCTGAGACAGCTCCCAGGGAGAGACAATGGAACCATGTGAAATCCCCTGGATCGTACATCCGACCCGACCAAGGTTTCGGCGGCGCAGAAGCCGCGCCTGGTGGAAGGTAGCTCAGTTGGTAGAGCGATGGAGTGTTAATCCGTTGGACGCAGGTTCGATCCCTGCCCTTCCAGCCAACAAGACAGTATCGGGATTGTGGGGATAGACAAGATGACAGTGGGGGGTATGACTTAGCTTCTCCCCTGCGTTAGTCCTCAGGGAACCATGTGAAATCCCCCACACCCGACCAAACACACTCCCCAACCCCAAAGAACCTCCTGTATGCCTCTATACGGGCATCAAGTAGGTTGACCTAAGGAAATCTACAGGATTGTTCTTTGGATTGATCCTGGGGCAATTGTGTTCGTTCTAGGGGGTGTTTTGAGGTAGGGTGGTTCTCAACGCTGTGAAGCAGGGAGATACCCCAAATAAAACGGTGCAAAAATGCGTTAGCCTAAACGCTTGGCATCCAGCCGCGGCGTCCCCCCTTAGGGGTCGCTACCTATGGGTTTTCAGGTATGGCATGGTCCTTGCTCTTGTGGGGTGGGGTATGGTTCTTGCTCTTGAGGTATCAAATCAGCC
>JACCEB011128011.1_pt1 | contig 10143 bp, 21 predicted proteins | sample 7454761 | NCBI WGS metagenome assembly JACCEB01 (sample SAMN15323454, study PRJNA562643) | freshwater metagenome | isolation source: river surface water | place: USA:Blue River Watershed | collected 2017-08-18
ACTGGCGACTGGTTCAATGGCGTTATCATCGCCTGGTCTACGCTTATGCTCGGTGTGATCGGCGCTATCGGCTACGCTATCGCAACCGTTGGCAAGGTAACTAAGTCAACCGTTGCTCGGGCCACTCAAGATGCTGTGCAAAAGGCTGAAGCGGCTAAGAAAGATTAGCCTCGTTTGATTGCTCGGCGTTCTTCGTAGGTCATGCCAGCCCAAATGCCATACGGCTCGTCAGCTGCGAGCGCATACTGACCACATAACTGTAAGAACGGGCATCTCCGGCAGATAGCCTTTGCCTCTAAGATTGCCATCTTTACAACGCTCTCATGCCCTTCGGGGAAGAACAACAAGTCACGCCCTTCACAGGGTGCGCCTTCATCTGTGTCTTGAATAGCGTGTTGCAGTTTCATAAGAAGTTCAGGTGCGTTTGACATTGATTTCCCTTTTGTCGGTGGTCTATGGTCTACTGTATACAGAAATAACCGAGGGGCAAAATCATGGAACATCTATCAGCCGAAACACTAGGCAACGCTTATCTACTAGGCGACTTCGAAAACGGTTCACAGGCTTGGCACGATCTACGCAATCAACCTGGCGTAATTGGCGGCTCACAAGTGGGTGCAGTAGCCGGAATGTCGCCTTGGGAAAGTCCGTTGGCTCGCTACCTAAAGGCTACGGGGCAAATCCCTGACGAGGTAACACCATCAATGTCGATGCGCTCAGGCACAAGACTTGAGGCGCCTATCTTGGAAATCTTTGCTGAAGAACATCCTGAGCTTGAAGTGTTTACTGTTGGCCCTTACGCTAACAAAGACCCCCCATGGATGCATGCCAACATGGATGCCGTTTACCGCCGAAAAGATACAGGCGAATGGGGCATTGTTGAAATCAAGTTCTCACGCGACTACTGGAACGCTGTGCCGATGCATTACCGCGCCCAGTTGTTTCACTATTTCAATGTGACTGGTTTCCGTGAGGGCTACATGGTGGCTCTTGCTGGGTCGAGTTATCAAGAGTGGCCGATTACCTTTGACCAGTTTGAGGCTGACTACTTGCTGGATAAGGTCGAAGATTTTCATGACCGTGTGCTTACGCTGCGCCAGCCTGAGTTTGATGGGGCAACTAGCACCTATGATGCTGTGAGGCTTTTGAACCCTGACATTGAAGATGTTGAGGTCGAGTTGGCTCAGGGGCTTGGTATCGATTTGGTAAACCTGGCTTGCCAAATTGACGAACTAACAACTAATCTGACAGAGTTGAAATCTCGCACTCTTGACCAGATGGGAACGGCTAAGGTCGGTTACATTGAGGTTCAGGGTGAGAAGATGGTGGTTGCCAAAAGGCAGTCACGGGCAGGTGGCGCACCATTCGTCACCGTTATGAAAGGGAACAAATGAAACAGGGCGATCTAGTTACTATCGCAGGTAACACCGGCACAGTTCTTGAGGTGGTTGAAACTGACACTCAGCAGACTGTAAAGCTGGAACTCAAAGACGGCAGAATTGCCACTTACATTTACACTCGCAAGGTTGCACCGAACGCTCTTGACGGGATGAAACTCGCATGATTCCGTTGCTTGAAGATTTGGTTTTCGTGAGCATCAAAACATCGCACGGGCTGACAGGTGTGCAGGGTGTTGTTACTGGTATCGGTTTGGTATCAGATAAGCCAGATGTTTTCTGGTTTGAGATTGCAGGGCTAACCTGCCGTTTTTACAGCGATGAGATTCTAAAAGTGGAGAAGGCGTAATGAGTTCAGCAAGAGAAGTAATCATCGGGGTTATGAAAGAAGTCCAGGCTGTTGCTAAGGGCGACCGTAACACGGCACAAGGCTTCAACTTCCGAGGCATTGATGCGGTGATGAGCAAGGTTGGCCCTGCTCTGCGTAACGCTGGCGGTTTTATTTTGCCAGAGATCAAGAGCGCCGAACATTCGATTGCTCTAACCGCTAAAGGCTCACAGGTCAATGTGGTTCACCTGACGGTTGCGTTTGGTATCTACGGGCTTGATGGCGACCCGATTGTTGGCACGGTTGCTGCTGAGGCGATGGATTCGGGCGATAAGGCTACGGCTAAGGCTATGAGCGTTGCCCTTCGCACTTTCTTGTTGCAGGTTTTGGCGTTGCCTACTGACGAGCCTGACCCTGATTCGTTCTCGTATGAGGCTGTTGGGCGTGACTTTGCTAAAGAGGCTGAAGCTGCGGCGTTAGTCTACGATGTCGAGAAGTTGCGTAAGATTTACTCAGATGCTCTAACTGCTAAAGCGCCTCAAGCGGTGCTGGATTTGGTGAAAAACTATGGAAATGACATTGCCGGACAGACGAATACTGCTGGCAAGTCTAATTGAGGCTAAAGAGTTATGGCACGAGTTGGAGGCGAACGGTCAAACGAACGCCGCCAACTTGGTCAAGCCTCTTATTTACGACCGAGCAAGGAGGATAGAAACGGGTGAATACTTTGACGGAGATTATCCAGGAACTACACCGCATACAAATTGAGGCGGCTAAGGGTGTCGCGGTTCTTTACGATGCTGAGTGCCGGTTGGCTGATGCTGAGAACGCTTACGAGAAGGCTTTACAACTTGCTTTCATAAACGCTCAAGGCACGGTTGCTGATCGCGCGGCTATCTCACGCTTACAAGCGGCTGATGCCAGGTTGTCGGCTGACTTGGCTAAGGCTGAGTTCAATCGGGTCAAGACTAAACTCAAGCAACTAGAGTTGGCTCAGATGAGCGTTCAAACTCAAAGCCGTTTGCTTGAAACTGAGCTGAAGGTTCTAAGGTAATGGAACTGTTGTTGGCTTGGATTGGCATCATCATCTGCACCCTAATTGCCGTTCACACAAACTTTTGGTGGCGGATCGCCTTTTGGATTGAGTTGCAGTTTATGCACCTAGAACAAGACGGTCATGAACCCGAAAGCCTTTAGTAAGTATCTTCGGCGTGACGGGGGTTGCCTACATTGTGGGGCTGTTGATGTTGCTATCCCACACCATCGGGCTAACCGAGGCATGGGGTCGTTTAAGGCACTCAACACGCCAGCAAACATCATTGCCATTTGTTCCGAGCTAAACGGGCTGATGGAATCTGATGCAGACTGGGCGGCTCGTGCGAGGGCTTACGGCTGGAAGATTAGCAAACACTCGAACCCCGAGTTTGAACCCGTCTATTACCCATTAGAGGGTCGCTGGTATTACCTTGATGACTTGTTCGAGCGAGCGATTTGCCTTGATCCGCCGAATTAGGTAAGTTAGTCCAGTCGAAAGGGAAACGATGAAACACGGACTTTACACAACTTATGTGAATCAGAAATGCCGGTGCGAGTTATGTCGCATGGCCAACACCAATCATTGCCGTAACAGGCGCAAGCAAATCGCTTATGGGCGAGCCGAACTTTATGTTCCGATTGATAAGGCTCAGGCACACTTGCAAGCGTTACAAGCTGAGGGCTTTAGCGTAAACCGCCTGGTTGAACTCTCAGGCGTAACCCGAAGCACGGTTTGTGCCGTCTTGTATGGCAACCGCAAACGAATCAAACAGGCCACCTTTGATGCAATCATGAAGGTTACTGCCGAGGCTGGCAACCGTAACTTGCGATCTGTGCCATCGTTTCCTGCGGTGCGTAGGTTGGAAGCGTTGTGCGCTATCGGCTACTCGTTCAACTGGCAAGCGCATTTCATGGACATGAAGATGCAGAATGTTTGGAGTATTTTGCAGCGTGACACTTGCCACCCTGAAACGATTGAGAGGGTTGCCAAAATGTATAAAATACTTGCTTACACACGCCCTGTGCCGTCTGGGAGTCGTGGTCGAGCTGCTATCACTAGAGCGTTGAACCGTGCTAAAAAGTTTGGCTACGCACCGCCTATGGCTTGGGATGACATCGACAGGGATGTTGCACCAATCAATCCAGAGCGTGACCCTGATTTTGTTGACCCGTTGAAACTTGAGTTGCGTTTGCAGGGGGCTAAGGTTCGGTTTACTCGCGCCGAGTCGTATGCTGCAACTTTCGAGTTGGCGACTAGGGGTTTCAATCAGCTTGAGATTGCTGACATTTTGTTCATTACACAATCGGCGGTTCAGAAACGCTTGACCCGTGCTGAAACTGTGCTACGGTGAAACTGTCGAAAGGGAAACGATGAAGATAGGTTCACTCTTTAGTGGATATGGCGGCCTAGACGAGGCTGTGAAAAAGGTCACGGGTGCTGAGGTGGTCTGGCATTGTGAATGGGATGCCGCTCCTAGCAAGATACTTGAAAAGCATTATCCTGGCGTTCCAAATTATCGGGATGTTAGCCTTGTGGATTTTACGCAGGTCGAACCTGTGGACATTCTGACGGGTGGATTCCCGTGCCAAGACCTAAGCCTTGCTGGTAAAAGAGCAGGTTTGAAAGAGGGAACAAGATCGGGGCTTTGGATTGAGTTTGCCAGAGCTATTGAAGAACTACAACCAAGATTGGTGGTTATTGAAAATGTTAGAGGATTACTTAGTGCAACAGCCCATTCAGATTTGGAACTCTGCCCGTGGTGTATGGGAGAAGCCAATGGCGAGCCTTCTTTGCGAGCATTGGGAGCTGTTCTCGGAAGCCTGGCAGACCTCGGGTATGATGCGAAATGGACAGGTGTTCGCGCTTCCGATGCCGGCGCACCTCACAGCCGATTCAGAGTTTTCATCACAGCAACAAGGGTCAATGCTCCGCTCTCCTAAAGCATCTGAGGGTCAAGGCGGTGCGCTTGGTGAAGCTGAGGCTATCAAGCGAGGCAATACTGTTGGAGTCCGCGATCAGGTTATGGACTTGGTTGCAAGTCAGGGCATGAAGGTTAGCCGGACTGAACTCAATGAAGATAGTTTGCTTCCCACACCTAACACTATGGAGCATAGAGAGATAAAAACCCCTGAGCAGATTGCGGCCTTGAAAGAGAAGTCGCCAGGTGGTTATCGCAACTTGCGTGAAGAGGTAGTCAACAACTTGCCAACCCCTATGGCTCGCGACTATAAAGGTGATACTGCACCTCACGAGCGCAATGGTGTAGTGCAGACGGATTCTGTTGAGCGTGCTATCTTTCATAGCGGTGAGGTCACACTCATTGGCACACCAAGAGCAACTGCATCCGAGTCAAGCTCTAACCAAGTCGCTAACGGTGCGACAAAAGGTCGAATCGAAGATCAGGTGCTACTCACCAACTGGGGCAAGTTTGAGCCAGCAATTCGCCGGTGGGAAGCAACACTTGGTCGCACCGCACCTGCACCAACCTTGCCAGATGGCAAAGATGGCGCACACCGTCTTAGCCCGTGGTTTACTGAGTGGATGATGGGTTTGCCTGAAGGTTGGATTTGTGACCCCGAGATTGGCTTGACACGCAATGAGCAGTTGAAGGCTTGCGGCAACGGTGTTTGCCCCCAGCAAGCTGAGTTGGCTCTCAGAATGTTGCTCGATGGCGTAGACCTAACCAAGTCTGGGGGGGGGCAAGTGAACCTGCCAACTCCAACGGTTAGCGACACTTTCACCGACAACCTGGCAAGCACTCAACAAAAAGAAGGCTCAATGCACTCGGTCACGCTACCGCAAGCGGTCAAATGGCTGGGTAACAACTCCGTGCTAGAATAAAAGAGAACCGCCTGAGAAATTGACAACCCAGGCGGCTCATACCGATAACATGACTATCGGCAATCTCCAGCCTATCAGGCTGAGCTGCCGAAGATGGGCAGTAAATGAGTAAATTATCAAGCCGACTCAAAGCCTTTTCAAAGGGCAACTATGGCTTCATGCGCGACACGGCACACGCCGAACAGCAACCTAGCGAACTAACCCCCAGACAACTCGCCGCTCAAAAGCGTAGCGAGGCCATTCGCCTACGCCTAATAGCTGAGAAGTCCGGTCAGGATCTAAGCCCAGAATCAAAAAGGTTCTACGGCATCGAATAAATGATGTAGAGTTTTACATCCAGCACCACCTCGGACTGACACTCCAGGATTACGCCGTTAGAGGGTGTAGTAGGAACACGCCCTGAGTAGGTCATAAGCAGGGTAATACAGAGTTACGGTGACGGCATGAAAACGGATTGCCTCATGTCTTTACTTCGGGTTGCCGTAACACATAGCGCAGTCGGTCATTGGTGTAGTGCCGTGACCCTATTGAAAGCAACCGAAAGTCCTATATGGCAGGTTGGAGATAGTCGCCCTCGGGGGATGCTATCTCTGCTTCCCTCAAGAGCCTTCTGGCAGGAATGACATTGGCAGCCAAATAAGGCTAGGCTTAGGTTGTGGATTGGTTTGAGAACAAAGCCCTGTGCATACGCTGTGGGGCTGTTTGGGTGGTTAGCCCTGACAAGCGTAAACGAACCGATCTCAAATGTTCATCGTGTAGGGCTAGACCTGCTAAGACTATTTCGTATGGTCATCGCAGACCTTGTGTGCCTCATCATGGTGAGTTTGACCAGTTTGACAATCCGATTGTTAACGGTCATGCTTTACAGGGGGCAACTACTTGCTCTCATTCAGACTGCATCGAGATGAGCCATCGCTCGGGCGGAACATCAAAGAACTCTTAGAAAGGGATTCAAAATGGCAACTATTACTGTAACCGGCACGGTCACTCGCTTGTTCTTCAATGACAAGGGCGTGGAGATTAGCGAAATTGGTAAGGGCAAAGACGGTCAGCCTGTCACTCGTAAGTATGTGGCTTGGTTTGATCAGCCTGTGAACTTCCGCGAGGGCGCTCATGGCACTTTTGCTGGCAACCTTTCAGCAACTTTGGACAAGTGGACTAACCCTGACGGCTCGGCAAAACTGGACAACTCGGGTCAGCCTGGCGTGTCTGTGAAGGTCGCTATCAACAACCCTGTGTTTACTCCTAGCACCGTAGCTGCTGCGCCTGTCGCAGATAACTCGATGCCGTTCTAAATGCGTCAAATCGTCTTTACCGCCTTCGGCCGACCAACTCCGCAAGGCTCTAAGAACGCTTTCAGGCTCCCTAATGGGCGAACCGTCTTGGTTGAAGCGTCTAAGGGTTTGAAGCCGTGGCGTGAAACTGTTGCGTTAGCTTGTAAGCAAGCGATGATGGAACAGCAAGACATGAGGCAGGTTGAGGGTGCAGTCCGTTTGGATTGCACCTTTTACTTTGTCAAACCTAAGTCGGTTACTCGTGAACGGCCTAGTGTCAAGCCCGATCTTGATAAGGTCTGCCGTGGCATCGGTGATGCTTTGACTGGCGTGGCTTGGAAAGATGACAGCCAGGTTGTTGAGTTGAACGCTCGCAAAGTTTATGGGTTGGTTGAAATGGCTGAGATTATCGTTACCGAACTGTAATTAGCAAATGTTGCACAACTGAGGGCGAAACTCTGCTACACTCGAAACATCAGCCAGAGGGGCTGAAAACGAAAGGGAATAAAATGCTAAAAACCGCTTGGAAACAAATTGGCATCACCGTTGGCTATTTTCTACTAGCCCTAATCTTCATCGCACCGTTCGGTATCGCATTGGCATGGTTCAACTGATGACCGCCTTTGCTCGGGCAACAGACCGCCTAACCTCACACCTTGCCGCCGCCTCGGTGGACAACATCTCAAAAACCCAGCAAGCCATTCTTGTGCTACTTCGCAAGAAGATGACCGATGAAGAACTTGTTGAGGCTTACCTTGTTCGTGCCGGATTGGGCAAAGCACCTCGCGCCTCAGTATCAGGTATTCGCTCACGCCGATCTGAACTGGCTCGCCTCGGGCTAGTCAAAGAAGTTGGCTTCAAGAAAACCGAATCAAATCGCAAGTCCACAATCTGGAGTAGAGCATGAAATCGACACCTATCTTTGACGAACTAAGCGCCTGGCGTGACCAAATGTTCGCTACCGCTCGCCTCGAGGCTCGTGTTGAGGTCGCTAAGGCTCTCCGAGAAATCAAGAAGCCATCTAAGCAAATCCAAGAAATCATCAAGGAACTAGAAAATGCAGACAGTAAGAGTTGACCAGTTGGCTAACGCACTTGCTCAATGTGTGCGTGACGGTATCAAGGCAGAGCGTGAACGCAACCTCAAGCTGATTCGTGAGGCTATGTGCTACGACCACCAAACACTCGGGCGCTGCGACCACATCGCCTGCTACGACCTAAGTGACTTGAAAGATGCTATCAATGCAACCAAATGAGTTCCTGTTGGCTTTGGAAGCCGAACGCCACGACCTGTCTTGGAAGAATCCACGCAAGGTCACACACCAACCACAGGTGATTACCTATACCAAGCCCGATGCAGAGCGAGAACGCAAGCATTACAACGCAGGCAGATATGCTGCTGGGGCAAGAGATCGAGTTGCAGTCGCCGCTAACCGCTGGCTTGCAAGAGAGTTGAACAAGAAATGAGCGATTTTTGGGCAGAGAAAGCAAAAGCCTACGCAGAACATGATGCAAAGTATCCTAATCATCGCGAGGTTGAGATTTTTACTTGCATTGATTGTTACGACATGGACATCGCTAAAGAAGAGCGTGAGCGCATCATCAAGTTGTTGGAAGAGAACTTTAGTCGCTTTGACGCAAGCAATAACCAAGTAGATTACATGAGCCTTAGTGACTTTATTGCTGTTATAGAAGGGGGAAACAAATGAGCAAACTAATCGAAGCCGCTGACCTACTAAGCAAGCCTCTAGTCTGGTCTGATGACATGGAGGCTATACGCCGGCACTTGTCTTGCATCTTGGAGGCAATCGAAGACGGTGAAAATCCTGAACGTTACGCTCAAGACCTTGCCGAAGTGTTGCTTGACGAATTTCACAACGATTTACGGATAGGCTAAAACAATGCTTGAAGACCTGAAACCACCCGTGCGCCAATTCCCGTGCAAAGTTCGCACGATTCTTAGCGAGCTAGACGACAAAGATAAGAAGATTCTGACTGATGCCCTTGCAGATACCGCAGCATGGCCTCACAAGACTCTCAGCAACGCTTTGAAGACTCGAGGCTTGCAGTTGGTTGATTCGTCTATTCAACGCCACCGTGACGGTAACTGCTCGTGCTAGAGAATCTGAGTCAGCCAGCACCAAAGATTACTGCACCGACTGGTTGGAATCCTGCGGTTGAGTTTGATGGTTCTGAGGGTGAAGCGACTACGCCTGGTTTTGAACAGGGTGACAAACCTGACTTTGACAAGTTTCTGGTTGAGGCAGGGTTTGACCCGTCTGAGATTGAGATTGTGGGCGAGCCTCGCACCTCTCGCTGGCAGGTTGCTTCACCGTGGCCTGCTGAACCTCGCTGGTTGACCTCTTACCGTTTCCGTTTCCGTAAACTTGGGGCGAAACAAGACTTGCCGTTGCTATACAGCCAGGCGAAGAAGAACATCAAGAAGGCTACTAAGGCAACGAACGCTGATAAAGCCCTAGTTATTCTTTGGTCTGACTTACAGGTGGGCAAGACGGCTTCACGCGGTAACAGCCAAGACCTTATCGAACGCTGTCTAACAGCCATCTCAACCATTGTCACCGAGATCAAGGCAACAAAGCCTAGTCGTGTGATTGTGGCAGATGTTGGCGACATCATCGAGAACTTTAGTAACGCAGCTGACATGGCACAAGTTCAAGGCAATGACCTAAGCCTGATGCAACAGGTTGACCTTGCAACAACACTCACTTGGGATTTGCTCAAGCAAGTGTCAGCCATCGTGCCAGAAGTCACCTACGCCTCTATTGGCTCAAACCATTGCCAGTTCCGCATCAACAAACAACGAGTTGGGTTAGCAACAGACGATTGGGGTATCCACATTGGTCGCACCCTTGCCAGACTGTCAAAAGAAACCGAAGCCGGTATTCGCTTCTTTGAACCACAACCACACGATGAGAGCCTTGTTGTGGATGTCTTTGGGGATAACTTTCACCGTCTGGGGATTGTTCACGGACATCAAGCAAACCGCCCTGAAGGTGTTGTAACCTATTGGCAGAAGCAAGCGTTCGGTCAGCAACCTATCGCCAGCGCAACCATCCTAGCCAGCGGTCACTTCCACCACCTTCGAGTGCAAGAATGTGCCAGTAACGAGCGAGGGGCTTCACGCTTTTGGGTTCAAGCTGCAACGATGGATAACGGTTCAGACTGGTATCGCCTCAACGCAGGTGAAGACTCACAGCCTGGCGTGGTCATCTTTGAGTTGACACAGGGCAAAGAGTTCACGGGATCA
>JACCEB010876265.1_pt1 | contig 10142 bp, 9 predicted proteins | sample 7454761 | NCBI WGS metagenome assembly JACCEB01 (sample SAMN15323454, study PRJNA562643) | freshwater metagenome | isolation source: river surface water | place: USA:Blue River Watershed | collected 2017-08-18
ACTGATATGTATATATTTGTATTTTCTAATAGTTTAAAAAGCGAATTCATTATTAGCATTTCATGTAAAGTCATACTATTTAAAGCTAAAATAATGAATATAATAATATATCAATTTTTTTTAATATAAATAAACATATTGACTATTTACTATAAATAAACATATTGACTATTTACTATAAATAAACATATTGACTATTTACTATAAATAAACACATAATATAATTATTATATAAAAAATAATAGTTTAAAAAATAATTTTTTCTATAATAGTATATATAATAAATGTCCACTGGTCAAGCTTTTCAACAAATGCCTATGCAACAAATGATGCCTATGCAACAACAAATGCCTAACATGATGCCCATGCCTATGCAAATGGTTCCTCAATCATCATCTTATTTCGATCTTATTATTCAATATAAATGGGTTATCATTGCTATTATTGTAGCAATTGTTTACATGAGATATTTTAACAAAAAACCTAAAGAAGAAGAAAAGAAAGCATAACCTTTTTGAGGTGTATATACGCCCTTAAGGGCTATAAATTTTTTATAAAAAATAATATTATATTTTATAAAATAATTAATTAGTCATTATTTCAGCAGTAATAATTCTATATTCAAATGGTGTTTCATTTAATGCTTCAACAAAATATTTTGATTGTTCTGAAGTTTCAAATTCAATAAATGCAGAAGTTGAATCATAATTTTCTTTTATAAATAAAGATTTAATGTGACCCCAATCTTCTAATAAATTATATAATTCACCTTTTGTCATATCAATAGGTAAGTTAGCAATTCTTACTTTACAATCTTTTTCTTTAGGAAATTCTTTATTTACATTATAATCTTTATTTGAATTATTTGATTTATAATCATAATCTTTATTTGAATTATTTGATTTATAATCTTTATTTGAATTATTTGAATTATTTGAATTATTTAAATTATTTGATTTATAATTATTTGAATTATTTGATTTATAATTATTTACATCATTTATTTTAACATCTTTTACCTCTTCAACTACTTTTACTTCTTTACCACATTTAATTGTTAAATGAGGTCCACCGCATTTTCTACATTTAATACTATTATTGGTTGTTTCCATTTATTAAATATAATAATATATTTTTAAATAGTATTGTATATTTTTATTTAAGTTAATATTAAATAAAAAAATTGATATTAAATAATAATAAATAATAATACTATATTTTATGAGTATTAAAGAGATGGACATAAATATTAAAATTAAATCAAACGAATATCCAATATTATTTAAATTAAAAAAAGTAGAATTAAATAAAATTACAAATTTAATATTTAAAACAGGATATGATATTTTATATCCAAATATAGATAAAACAAAAGTTCAAGAGAAAACAGAATATAATGATATCATAAATAAAATAGAACTTTTAAAAAATGAGTTTGCACATCCTTTAGGAAATTTAGAAAGTTCATTAGAAAAATTAATTGGTATTAGTTCAAATTCAGCTAAAAAAGGAGAATTTGCAGAAAATTTATTAGAAAATATTTTTTCACAAAGATATGGTGATATTACCTTTAAGAAAACAAATCATATAGCACATTCAGGTGATGCATGGTTATATTTACCAGATGATAAAATCATAATGTTAGAAAGTAAAAATTATACATCAACAGTAGGTAAAGATGAAATAACAAAATTACATAATGATATGATAACAAACCATATTCAATGGGCGTTATTTGTGTCATTTAATTCAAATATACAAGGATTAAAAGAAATGGATTTTTATAATTTTACACATAATAATGAAATATATAATGTTGTTTCAATTTCTAATTTATCAACAGATATAAATAAATTAGATTTAGGATTAACTATAATTAGAAAATTAATGTCATTATCATCATATAATATTAATTTCCCATGGATTGTAAAAAATATAAAAAATGAATTAGATGAATTAAATGATGTAATTAAAAGAAATTATTTAATAAGGGATAATTTTTTATTAGTAGAAAAAGATATTCATAAAAGTTTAAATATATTTTATAATAAACTACGTGATTATCAATGGGAATTAGAACAAAAAATACAACAAGTAATTTTAAATATTCAATCAACTATAACAGAATCAATAGAATTAAATTTAAATAATACATCAAAAGATATAATTGACTATTGTACATCTAAAGAAAAAAAATTATTTACAATAATTACAAAAATTTGTGATACATTAAATAAAAAAAATATTTTAATTATAAAAAATACAAATTGGGATTTAAGTTTACATAATGAAATTATTGGAAATATAAAAATTACTGCTAAAAAAATAATATTAGAATTTACAAATTTAGATATTATAATTAATTTTTCATTAGGTAGAGAAAAAGAAGTAATTAGAAATATAACAATTTTAGAAAATTTATTATAATTTTAATAAGTTTTTTATAAGCTTTAATATATGATATATATAATAATATTAATATTTATTTTATATTATTTTTTAAAAGATAATAAAAATGATAATTTTGAATCAGTTTTAATTTATGATTATGATATAGATAATAAAATAGAAAATGAAATTGATAATTCTATTGTATCTGATATTAAATCAGGAGAAGAACAAGAATTAAATTGTCATTTATATGGATGTAATAGTTCAAAAACACAAACTTATAGTATGTATTTTATTGGTCATGATGATAAACAAAATATGATATTTAATTTTAAAAATAATTATTACACATTAACTGATAATAATCTTATTCAAGTAGATGAACCTAATAATTTAATAAAAAATGAAGAAAAAATTATGATACCTGTTACTGATAACAAATTAAATATAAAATTACATTTAGAAGATTATGAATTAGTAGGGTATTTAAAAAATAATCATTATAATTACAAGTATTTATTATATTATAAAAAAATAATGAATTCATTATATGAATATATTGTTGTTGAATTATTAAATAATAATTATAATATTAAATATGTAATGCCCCCTAAACAAAGAATATATAATAATGAAACAGTATATATTGAAGAAAATAGAACATTAAGACTAGGTCCTTTTGAGTTTACAAATAAATTTTAATATATATAAATATATAATAAATATAAGGTTTATGTCAGAAAATAATATTTTAAAAGTATTAAATATTATAATAAATTTGATTGATAATAATGAAAATGTTGATGAATTTTTAGATTTATTTTTAAAATTAGATAATGTTTGTATTGATAAACTTTTATTAATATTTCAAAATATTAAAAATAAAAATTCTATTAAATCAATAATTAAAATAATTGATAAATTATGTATTAATGATAATAAATTATCAATGGTAGTTTCTAGATACAATGAAAATATTGATTGGGTTCAAAAATATAATAATGTAATAGTTTATAATAAAGGGGATCCTACAAATTTAGATAAATTACTAATACCATATACTAAATTAAATAATGTAGGAAGAGAAGGTCATACTTTTCTTTATCATATAATTAATAATTATGAAAATCTTAGTAATTGGACAGTATTTGTTCAAGGAAATCCATTTGATCATTGTCCAAATTTTTATGAAAAAATAGATAATTTATATGAAAATATTGAAAACAATATAGAACCAAAAGAAAAATTTAATTTTTTATCAGATACTGTTTATTATTCTGAAATTTCACATTGTCCATATCATAGTGGTATACCACTAAAAAAAGTATATAATGATATTTTTGAAACTAATGAAGAAGAAAGACCTATTATATTTAGTCCAGGTGCTCAATTTTATGTATCAAAAAAATTAATATTAACAAAACCAAAAAATTATTATGAAAAAATAATAAAATTATTAGATTATGATATTAATCCAATTGAAGGTTTTTGTATTGAAAGATTATGGAAATACATTTTTGAAAATTAAAATAATATTTATAATTATATTAAATTTAAATATTATTTTCTATATTATTTTATATGTCTAATAATTCTGATATTTTTAATATTGATAGTATTTTAAATAATAATGTATTTATTCAAAGCCAACAACCATCATATTCTCAAGAACCTGTATTAAATCAAATACCAATTTTTAGTCAAGAACAATTATTTAGTCAAGAACAAGTACAACCTTCATATTCACAAGAACCTGTAATAAATCAAATACCAGTTTTTAGTCAAGAACAAGTACAACCTTCATATTCACAAGAACCTGTATTAAATCAAATACCAGTTTTTAATCAAGAACAAGTATTTAGTCAAATGCCAGTATTTAGTCAAGAACAACAACAATCTTTATATTCTCAACAACCTGTATTTAGTCAAGAACAAGTATTTAGTCAAATGCCAGTATTTAGTCAAGAACAAGTATTAAATCAAATGCCAGTATTTAGTCAAGAACCAATGTATAGTCAAGCAATATTTAGTGAAGAATCACCTATGTATAGTCAAGAACCAAGTATATTAAATACTTATTTTAAAAATCTTGATATTGATTTAATTAAAAAAGATAGTACTTTTATTATAAATAATGTATCAAACATTGTATCTAGTATAAAAACAAATACACCAATTGTAATTAATAAAATTAATGAAGTTGTTAAAACAAATACTCCTATTTTAATGGATAAATTAAATGCAGTTAAAGAAACAGTTAAAACAAATATTCCTATTATTACAGATAATATAACTAATAGTAATATATATAAAAAAATAACAGAACCTACACAACAAGAACTTGATTTTATTAATAAATTAAAAGAAAAAATACCAATTTTACAAAATCAAGTATCAAATCAAAGTCTAGTATCAAATCAAAGTCAAGAACAAAATCAAGTATTAAGTCAAAGTCAAGAACAAAATCAAGTATTTTATCAAAGTCAAGAACCAACATTTAGTCAAGAAATAAATAATTTATGTACTAACAACTATAATAATTATAATGGTTATAATACTATTAATAAATTAGATGATAATAAAAAATTTATGTTAATTGGTAATAATAATGTACCATCATTATTAGATGAACAATTTGGATTATTAAGAATAAGTAATATTTATGAAGAAAGAAATATTATACCAAAAAATGTTTTTCAAATAAAAAAATAAATTAATTTTTAATTTTATTAATTCTTAATAATTCGTCAATTCCTTTTTTTCTTGCTTCCGAATATTTAATAATGGGTTTAAAGTATTTAATGCCATTTTTAATATAATCATCATATTTTTCTTCCCAATTATGAATATCTTTATTAGGCACATCTTTTAGTTCAGGTAGCCAATATTTAATAAATTCACAATCTGGGTCAAATTTTTCACTTTGACTTTTTGGTGAAAATATTCTTGTATATTGTTGTGGATCAATACCTCCAATTGTCCAATTCCATCCTGCTGAATTTTGGATTGGGTCATAATCTTCTAATTTTGTTGCAAAATATTTTTCACCCCATTGCCATGGTAACATTAATAATTTAGTTAAAATAGATGCGGTTACCATTCTTAATCTGTTGTGCATAAATCCGGTTGTATTTAGTTGTCGGATAGCTGAATCACAAACAGGTATTCCAGTTTCGCCATTACAAAATTTTTCAAATAATGATTTATTATAATTCCATTTTAAATGATTATATTTTTCTCTAAAAGTTTTATTTTTACCACCAATTTGACCATCTAAAATATGTTCATTATAATAATATAATTGATAATAAAAATCACGAAATATTAACTCATTAATTATACTATCAATATGAACTGCTTTATGATAAACTTCTCTAATTGATACTGTTGAAAAATGATTATGTGAACCTAAAAATGTGGTCTTGTACATAAAATAATCCCTATTTTTACCATATGATTTAAAATTATCTATTTTATCTAATATTTTTAATCCATTGGTTCTCCCACCATGAACATTTATATTTGGATTTGGTTTATAAAATTCATCTATTTCTTTTTCAGATATATGATATTTAATTTTTTCTAATTCACTAAATTTTTTAAAATTAAAAGATTTGAATTTATCAACTTCTCTGACTTTAAGTTTTTTAAGTTTATTTTTAAATGGTGAATAAACTTGATAATTTGTTCCATCATCTTTTAATGTTTCTCCATCTAATATATTAACAAGAACATAATCTTCTTTTTCATATAATTTAATATTTTCTTTTTTACAAAATTCTCTAATACTATTATCTCTTCTTTTAGCATAAGGTGTATAATCTATATTAAATCCTAAAGAATTTATACCAATTTTTGAATGTATTTCTTTTAATACTTTTAAGGTATCACCGTAAAAATAATATAATGATAATTCATGTAATGATTCAATCATAAATTGAACTGAATTATGTGAAAAATATTCATTTTTTGATGGTTTAATTTGTTCTGGTGTAAAAATAAATATTGGTGTAACATATTCTTCATTTTTTAATTGTTCAATCATAGTAGTATTATCATTATTTCTTAAATCTCTATGGTGTAAAAATAGATTTAATTTATTAGTCATAATATATTATAATGTGATATATTTATATAGAATTATAATAATAATTATAATTATTATAATAATAAATATTTATTATTATAATTTAAAGAAAAATAATATAAGATAAAGAAAAAGCGATATATATTATATAAATATGGAACAATTGTTAAAACAAAAAGAAGAATTAAATTTACTTAAAAATAAATATAATAAGAAATTATTTTTAATAGAAAGTGAGTTGATTAAGATAGAAAAAGAAATGACAAAATTTAACGAAGAAATATTATTAGATACATTAACATTAAGTGAACAACAAAAACAAATTGTTAATGCTAATGAAAAAAATATATTAGTTATTGCTTGTCCAGGTGCAGGAAAAACTCATACATTAATATCAAGATATGCTAATTTAGTTTTAAAACATGATGTAAAACCAGAGTCAGTTTTATTAATTACATTTACAAAAAAGGCTGGTCAAGAAATGCAAAAACGTTTAGAAGATATTATACCAGATAAATTACCATTTCATGTTGGTTCATTACATGGATTATGTTATCGTATTTTACAAAAATATAATAATATTAATTATACTGTTTTAGATGAATATGAAACACGTGATTTAATTAGAATAGAATCAAATAATATTTTAGATAATGATAAATTAAATTTAGATTTAGAAACTATAACTTTATTAAAATCAAAAATAACATCAATTATTGAACAAGTATCATTAACATATCCATTAAATTTTAAAACTATTTTAAAAAAACTAAATTTAAGTAAACATTTAGCATTAGTAAATCAAATATATAAATCATTTGCTAAAAGAAAAAAACAAGAAAATTTAATAGATTTTAATGATTTAATGATTTTATTTTGTGATTTTTTAAAGAGTTCAAAAAGTCAAGAATTTATTAATTCAATAAATTATATATTTTTTGATGAATATCAAGATATTAATCCTATTCAAAATTATATATTAAGTGTTTTTAAAGATAAAACTAATATTATGGTAGTTGGTGATGATGCACAATCTATTTATTCATTTAGAGGTTCATCTGTTGATTTTATATTAAGTTGTCCATATCAAAAATATTTATTAGTTGAAAATTATCGTTCGACTCCATCTATTGTTAATTTTTGTGAAAACATAATAAAAAATAATACAAATCAATTTGAGAAAAATGTTAAATCTGTACAATTATTAGAAGGTATTAAACCAGATATTCATGGATTTAAATATCAAAAAAATCAATATGAATGGATAATTAATGATATTATTAGAAAAGTAAATAATGGTGTTAAATTATCACAAATGGTAATTTTGGCAAGAAAAAATGATTTAATAACTCAAATTGAATTAGAATTATTACAAGCAAAAATAGCGTATGTTAAACAATTAGGAACAGCATTATTAGATAAACCACATGTTAAAGATTTTTTAGCTTTTATTATTATTTTATTTAATCCTAAAAGTTCTATACATTTTAAAAGAATTATTAGTTTACACAAAGGATGGAATATTAACACAGCAAATCAATTAGTTGAATCTACAACTGATATAATGGGAAAAATTAAAGAATTAAATGATCCACAATTAAATCAATTAATTAATTTATATAATATTTTACAACATAAAAATACTGATTTAGAAATAGCAAATGAAATATTAAAATATATTGAAAAATTAAAAAAAAATGAAGATATGATATCAGATATTAGATATTTATTAAGTTTTTTAAAAAATTCATCATTAAAACAATTTATAACTAATTTATATTTAAGTCTTGAAATACAAACTGTATCAGAAAATGTATTATTTTTATCAACAGTTCATGGTGCAAAAGGTTTAGAATGGGAACATGTATATTTAATTGATGTTAATGATACTGATTTTCCAGCTATTAGAAATAATCAATATTTTATTGATGAATTAAATGAAATAGAAGAAGAAAGAAGATTATTTTATGTAGCATGTTCACGAGCTAAAAAGTTTTTAACAATAACATATTGTTCAGAAACAATATCACCATTTATTTATGAATTAAATAAAGAATTATATTTAGCAAATAATGTAGAATGTAATTTAGTAAATTATAAAACCAAAGAATTATGTTCACAATTAAAAAACATAAATGTAAAAGAAAAAATATTAAATTCAGAATGGAATATACCATTAAAAATTAATAAAATGAAAATTAGATATATTATAAATAAATTTATGAACTATTTAATTCAAAAAATAATATATAATAATTACCCAGATAAGATTAAGAATTTTGATTTAAATTTAATTCATAAAAATCAAAACTTTCCACAAAAAATTTATCATGATTATATTGATAATAATAATCATTGGTCTAATTTATTAGATATAATATTTTTTATTAGTTCTTATTTAATTGAAAATAAGAATACAAATAATTTAAATGAAATTAAAGAGTTTTTATTAGCACCTGAACAATTTTTATTTTATAAAGAAATAGAACAATCTATTAAAAAATTAGTAGAAATGTTTAAACCAAAAAACATTAAATTTGAAAATTATTTAATGTTAGATGATATTTTAATTGATATTAAAAGTTCACAAAATGAGGTTTGTACATTAGATAATATATGTAAAATTTTAGAAAAAAATGGGAATAAAGAAATTAGTAAAATATGTATTTACAATATTGAAAATGGAATTATTAATATTTTAGATTTCTAAATTATTTATCTAATATATTTTATATGCCAATTTGCAAAAATAATTTAAAAAAATCATATACAGGAAATGAACCTTCACCAAAAGGATTAGGTTTTTGTGCCAGTGGTGAAAAAAATGGTGTTGAAATGAAAGGTAAAGATGGTAATATGTGGATAAAAAGTAATGGTAAATGGGTTAAAAAATCCGATGATAAGGATAAAAAGTTATTGTTTAAAAAATTATATAATTGGTGGAGAAAATTAGCGAATGGTAATATAATTATAATTTATCAAGATAATTCATCAAAATTAATAAAAAGTACCATGAAAACAAGTAAAGCACAAACAACTGATATACTAAAAAAATGGGAAGAGTTTAGTAATGATACTAATATTAAAGCAATAATTTGGAGTGCACCAAGTTCAGATGAAATTGATAACTTTATTGAATATTTAATAAAAAAATCAAAAAATAAATTAGGAGAATTATTACAAATTAAAAATTTACCTGCATATTTAATAGAAAATTATAAAAAATATTTTATAAAATATAATTTTATTAGTAGTAAAGATTATACATTTAAACCTTAAATTATTTTATATTATATAATATTATATAATATTATATATGTATGTTATTGAACCAACATGTGGTTTATGTAATAAATTAAGAGTTATATTTTCATATTATAAATTTTTAAAAAATAATAATAATGAAAAACTAGTTGTAATATGGAAAAAATCATCAGAATGTCCTGGTTATTTTTTAGATTATTTTGAACCTATTGATAATATTATATTTGAATATAATAATAATAAAAAATTAAAAATTAATTATAAAGGTTATGTAATAATTAAAGAATATATACCAGATTATAAAGAATTAAAATTATTACCATTTATTTATGAAAAAATTCAAAATAAAATAAATATTTTAGGAAATAATTATATATCTGTTCATATAAGAAGAACTGAC
>JACCEB010526105.1_pt1 | contig 10140 bp, 6 predicted proteins | sample 7454761 | NCBI WGS metagenome assembly JACCEB01 (sample SAMN15323454, study PRJNA562643) | freshwater metagenome | isolation source: river surface water | place: USA:Blue River Watershed | collected 2017-08-18
AATATAGTGTTGGCATTGCGAGGATTTGGAACCACTGATTTAGCGGGAGCTCTGCACGCTGCTCGAGAACAGCTTTCTCGATCGCGCGCTTCGCGAAAAATTACTGTTGTGTTATCTGACTGTCGAGCGACTGTTGATGGTGATGCGCGAGCGGCTGCAAGCGCACTTGACGAATTGGTGATCATTGCGCCTCTCGACGACGAGATGGAAGCTCGTGTGTTTGCCCAAGAAGTAGGTGCTCGATTTACAACGGTAAGTGGGCCAAGCGATATTCCCGACGCAATGCGTCGCGTGCTTGATTAGCGACAGCTTGGATCGTTCGGTGGCGAAATGCCGTAATTCGTCTGCTCGGGCGCAACTACTGGAATCGTTGTTGGTGGTGCAGCATTTACTGAATGAGTGTTGAGGTAAGCCACAGTTTGGATTATTGCGCCAACTGCGCCTTCCGTTGATGCAACATCTGGCGTAGGTGTGGTTGCCGCAGAGCCAGGAGTTGCAAAACTTGCCTTGCCTTGGAAGAGCGCAAGAATTTCACGCATGGTGTCATTTTGAATTCGTGGAACCAAAACAGCTTGATCACCAATCATTTGGCCAGAGCTTTCAACTGTGTAAGTAGGGATGCCACTGGTGTTCAGATTGCGCATCGCTTGTGCAAGTTGCAACATTGTGATCGGTGTGAGCTTGTCATCGGTGATCACGTTTTTAAGCGCGGCATTGAGTAGTTCATTGGCTACTTTTGGACTTGATGAACCTTTGTCGAGTGCCCGCTGCATAGCGCGACGAATAAAGTCTTGCTGGCGACTAATTCGACCTAAATCAGAAGTGCCATCTGATTGCCATTCGTTTTTTGCAGGGTCAAAGTATGAATATCCAGACCGCGAGCGAACGTAGGCGAGTGCATGGTCACCGCTGAACTCAAAGCAACTTGGTCCTGGAACATATAGACCAGTTTTCTTGTCTCGCGTTTCGTATAGGAAGGGGACCTTTACTCCGCCAACTGCATCAACGATTTCTTTAAATGCACAGAAATCAATATTGACGTAATGATCAATAGAGATTCCAAAATTTTGATAGATCGTGTCGGCAAGCGTGTTTGGGTTTTTGCGTTCGAAGGCGGTGTTGATGCGATTTGATCGCGTTGACCCTGCAATTTTCACCCAAAGGTCTCGAGGAAACGAGAGAAATGCCGCTTGATTATCCTTCGGGTTTACCCGAATAATCATGATCGTGTCGCTGCGCTCACCGAACGAAGTACGGTCTCCAAATGCCCCGGCATAAGGGGAATTTGGGTCTACACAGCTTCCATTGTCTGAGCCCGTCAACAGGAAATTCTTTGCTTCTAAATCGCCCTCGCTCAAATTCCATTGATCTGATGGGGTGATGTTTGCATCTTCATTCACTGCAACGTCATCGCCACGGTTCAAACTGACAACCTGTCTAGCGCTCAAGCGCTGACCTGCGTACAGCAAACCTGCGCCAACGATAAGCAGCGATGCTGCAATAACCATATTGAATACGAGCACCGCATAGTGCGAGCGCGGACGCTGATATTTGGTCATTGTGCCAACAAGCGAACGGATGTTGCAATCTGGTCGTGAGCGTGCGAAGAGAACTCAATTTTTTGTGCAACACCTGCATTGAGTAGATCAACTAAGCCTGCTTGCAGCAGTGCGATTTGTGAGTCGTTTGCGTTCACTAAAACATGTTCTACTTCGGCGCGTTGTGACACTTTTGCTTCAGTTTTTGTGCGACGTATTACTGCAAGCACATTACATACACAATCGAGGAGATTTTCAGGAGAATCCACAGATTGCGTACCATCGAGCAAGTCTGAACGAGTTGGCCATGAGGCGCGATGAATGCTTCCGCTTTGCCACCATGACCACACTTCTTCTGTTGCGAATGGAATGTGTGGAGCAAACAAGCGCTGTAGTGCACTAAGTGCGCGTTGCAGCGCTGCACGTGCTGAGTCTGACCCTGCACCTTCTGAGTATGCGCGAGTCTTTACAAGTTCTACATAGTCATCGCAGAACCACCAGAAGAATGACTCAGATTTTTCGAGTGCACGCGCATAGTCGTATGTTTCAAAAGCTGCTGTTGATTCTTCAACCACTGCTGCAAGGCGATTCAGCATTGCAATGTCCACAAGTTCAGTGGGGGTTGCGTTTGGATTGGTTTCTCCGAAGCCAAGAACAAATTTGGTGACGTTGAGCAACTTGGTAGCGAGTTTGCGACCAACTTTCATTTGGTCTTCGCTAAATGCCGTGTCAACTCCGGGTCGTGCACTTGCAGCCCAATAGCGAACAGCATCACTTCCGTATTGCTCAAAAAGATCTATCGGTGTAACAACATTGCCCTTTGACTTCGACATTTTCTTGCGGTCGGGATCAAGAATCCAGCCAGACAGTGCTGCGTTTTTCCACGGCGCAACCTGGTGTTCAAAGTGCGAGCGCACTGTTGTTGCAAATAGCCAAGTGCGAATGATGTCGTGAGCTTGTGGTCGAACATCCATAGGGAAGATGTTGTTGAATAACTGTTGGTCGTCAATCCATCGACCAGCGATTTGTGGAGTGAGCGACGAAGTTGCCCATGTATCCATGACGTCTGGTTCACCAATGAATCCACCTGCAACTCCGCGCTGTACTTCGGTAAAGCCCGATGGAACATCAGAACTTGGGTCGATTGGAAGCTGCGATTCGCTTGGAATAATTGGGTTATTGAAGTCGGGTTCACCTGATGAAGTGAGTGGATACCACAGCGGAATCGGCACACCGAAGTAACGCTGACGGCTGATTAACCAGTCGCCGTTAAGCCCGCCAACCCAGTTGGTGTAGCGGTGTTGCATGAAGTCTGGATGCCATGCAAGTTCGTCACCGCGCTTCAGTAGCGCAGCGCGCAGGGATTCATCACGTCCACCGTTGCGTATGTACCACTGTCGGCTTGTCACGATTTCCAAAGGACGATCGCCTTTTTCAAAAAACTTAACTGGGTGAGTGATGGGGTCTGGCTCGCCATTCATATCGCCACTGGCGCGCAGCATGTCAACAATTGCCGTCTGTGCTTGCTTTACGCTTTTACCTGCGAGTGCGGCGTAGTTCGCAGATCCGGTAGCTGACGAGATCCAATCTGGAGTGTCAGAAACTATTCGCCCGTCACGGCCAATGACTGCGCGGGTCGGAAGATGTAGCTCACGCCACCAAATCACGTCGGTGAGATCACCAAACGTACAGATCATGGCAATGCCCGTGCCCTTATCGATTTGCGCAAGTTCATGTGCAACAACGGGTACTTCAACATCAAATAGTGGCGTGCGAACTGTTTTCCCAAATAGTGGTTGGTAACGCGCATCATCTGGGTGTGCGACGAGCGCAACGCAAGCCGGAATGAGTTCGGGACGCGTAGTAGCAATAGTGACGTTGCCAGCACCATCGGTGCGCGCAAAATTTATGGAGTGGTATGCACCAGGGCGTTCGCGATCCTCGAGTTCGGCTTGTGCAACTGCAGTGCCAAAGTCAACATCCCAAAGCGTTGGAGCTTCTTGCGCATACGCCTCACCACGAGACAAGTTACGAATAAAAGCTGCTTGGCTCGTGCGGCGCGCGTAATCACTAATAGTGGTGTAGAGCAGCGACCAGTCAACGGAGAGTCCGAGTCTGCGAAATAGGTCTTCAAATATTTTTTCGTCTTGGTGAGTTAGCTCAACACACAGTTCGATGAAGTTCGGTCGCGAAATGGCGACGGCGCGATGGTCTTTTGGTACGTCTCCGCGAAACGGAGGCGTGAATTTTGGGTCGTATGCAATGTTGGGGTCACATGACACGCCGAAGTAGTTCTGCACCCGGCGTTCTGTTGGCAAGCCGTTGTCGTCCCAGCCCATGGGGTAAAACACGCTCTTGCCGCGCATACGCCAAAATCGCGCAACAGTGTCGGTATGCGTGTAGCTAAATACGTGTCCCATGTGCAATGAGCCACTAACCGTTGGTGGTGGAGTGTCAATTGCGAAAACGTTTTCTCGCGACGCGGTGCGATCAAAGGTGTACACACCAGATGTCTCCCATTTTTCAATGAGGGTCGATTCCAGGTTGTCGAGGGAGGGTTTTTCAGGGACGTTCATCGCGGTTCAACTGTATTGGAGCGAAACTGGGCTTGGCATCTTGTCGCGCCTCTAGGCTTGTCCCGTGCTGCATTTGTACGACACTGTTACGCGCGAAGTGCGCGAACTGAAAATGCGAGAGCCAGGCAAGTTGGGCATTTATCTGTGTGGACCAACCGTATACGGGCCACCGCACTTGGGCCATGGGCGAGCAACGTTGGTCTATGACATTTTGCGTCGCTATTTGGAATGGTCTGGCGTGAAGGTGCGACTGGTCTCGAACATCACTGATATCGACGACAAGATTATTGATCGCGCAAATCGTGAAAATCGTGATTGGACTGAAATCACGCACAAGTGTGAAGACATCTGGTTTAAGGCAATGGGCGAGCTTGATGTGTTACGGCCGACTGATGTTCCTCATGCAACGGAATATGTAGAACAAATGGTTGCCATGATCGGCAACCTCATGGCACGCAATGCCGCGTACACCACAGATGATGGCGTGTACTTAGATATTTCCTCAGTGCCTGACTATGGCTTGCTTGCGCATCAGAGTTTGGATGACATGTTGAGCGGCGGTGGCGATCGTGAAGTGCTTGGTGCCGCACAGAAGCGACATCCAGCAGACTTTGCACTGTGGAAGTTTTCAAAACCAGGTGAACCAAGTTGGCCATCGCCATGGGGCGAAGGACGACCAGGCTGGCACAGTGAGTGTGTAGTGATGAGTTTGGAATTATTGGGCGAAGGTTTCGACTTGCACTGTGGTGGTGCAGACTTGCGCTTTCCACATCATGAAAATGAACGCGCGCAAGCAGTTGCACTTGGGAAAACATTTGCTCAGCATTGGATGCACAACGGTTTCGTGGTTGATACCGAAGGCGAAAAGATGTCAAAAAGCCTTGGCAATGTGACGAACCTTGTTGATTTGGTACAGCATTATGACCCGCGTGCCTATCGCATGTTGTTGTTACAGACGCATTATCGATCTCCAGTAAAAGTAGGACAAGACAACATCGATGCCGCAGTGAACTCACTTGCCGGACTAGATGGTTTTGCTCACCGCATGGCTAACACTTCGTTGCCGACTTCTGTGCCAGATGAAACTGTGATTGCGCAGTTTCGTTCGCTCATGGATAACGATCTTGACTCACCATCTGCAATGGCTCTGATTTTTGATGCGGTTCGTCGCGCAAATATCGCTGCTGAATCTGGTGATGCCGTGTCTGTCGCGTCACTTTCAGGTGCAGTGTTTGAAATGTGTAATGCGCTTGGTTTGAAGCTGCGTGCAGGTGACGACATTGATCCCACAATTGTGGAACGCGCAAATGCGTTAGATGCAGCGCGCAAAGCGAAAGACTTTGCTCTGGCTGATGCAATTCGCAACGAACTTCAAGCGGCCGGATATGTAGTTGAAACTACAAAAGACGGCACGCGAGTGCGTCGCAGTTAGTTTCGGTTGAACCTGCGATGAATTCTGAAAAGCCAACGCGCGAACCATTGCCGCGAGGCTTCTGGGTTATTTGGTCAACCGTTGCACTCGACATGGTGGGGTTTGGCATTGTTGCGCCAATTCTTGGCCGTTATGCGGATCGGTTTGGAGCAAATGGATTTCAGGTGGGATTGCTGTTTGCCTCATTTTCATTGGCTCAAATGGTGTTCTCGCCAGTCCTTGGCCGCTGGTCAGATCGCGTTGGCCGCAAACCCGTCATCGTCATTTCGCTGATTGGAACAGCGATAGGAAGTTTTATCACTGGTGCCGCAGGTGCATTGTGGGTGCTGTATGTAGGCCGACTTATTGATGGTGCATCGGGTGCAAGCGTGTCGGTTGCACAGAGTGCAATTTCAGACCTAGGTGCTCCGAAACAGCGAGCAAAAATGCTCGGCATGTTGGGTATGGCATTTGGAGTTGGATTCGTTGTTGGACCAGCACTTGGTGGTCTTGCTGCACTTGGCGGCCCACACGTTCCGTTTTATGTTGCAGGGGTGTTGGCATCAATCAATGCAATCGCTGCAATCATTCGCTTGCCTGAAACACGAAAGCCAGAAGTTGTTGCACCGATTGAGCAACCGCAACCTAGACAGAGAAAAATCACTTCCTACGTTGTAATCGGATTTTTCTCCACGCTGCCGTTCGCAGGTTTTGAAGCAACCTTTTCGTTATTTGGTGGTTCGCGATTTAATTTGACCGAAGCATCGACTGCCGCAGTCTTCCTTGCCGTAGGAGTGCTGATGTCTGCTGTTCAAGGTGGACTCATCGGTCCCTTAACTCATCGCTTTGGTTCGCTGCCACTACTGCGTGTTGGGCAAGTGTCCGTTGCAGTCGGAATGCTGTTTTTGGGTGCCGCGGTGATTTGGCCGGTACTCATTGTTGCGCTTGCATTGATGGTGATTGGAGCAGGAATCTCAAGTCCATCGCTCACGACATTGGTTGCAAATTCGGCTCCCGAATCTCGGCGAGGTGAAGTGCTTGGAATTCAACAATCCGCAAATGCACTCGCGCGAGTTGTTGGACCTCCTCTTGCTGGTTTGGCTTTTGACCACATTGGCATTGGTGCACCGTTCACGTTGGGTGCTGGTGTGTACCTGATTGCCATCGTTGTTGCATCTCGCCGCTCACTCCAGTCCGCATCATGAGCGACGAAACACGTATGGGCTACCAGCCCGCACTCGATGGTTTGCGTGCAGTCAGTGTCATTGCAGTGATTTTGTACCACGCAGGATTGAGCTGGATTCCAGGTGGGTTCATTGGCGTTGAAGTGTTTTTCGTTGTCAGCGGCTTTCTGATTACTTCACTGATGATTGATGAGCAGCATGCATTTGGGAAGGTGGACCTAAAGCAATTCTGGATTCGCCGTGCTCGACGCTTGCTACCTGCATTGTTTGCAATGTTGATTGCAGTGCTAGTAGCAGTGACATTTTTTGCTACTGATTCTGCCGCAGATTTTCGTCGCGATGTCGGTCCATCACTGGTGTACTTTTCAAATTGGTGGCAGATTTACTTCGTAGAAACACCATATTTTGCTGCTAATTCGTTACCAACACTTCGCCATCTTTGGTCGCTTGCCGTAGAAGAGCAGTGGTATGTCATCTGGCCTGTTGTATTTGCTTTTGTACTCGGCAATAAACGCATTCCAAAGCGGATTTCTGCTGTATTCATTGCTCTATTGGCTGCAGGAGTCATGTTCGGAACAGCTCAGGCTTTCATTGCAGATAATGAAACTCGAATCAACTTTTTGTATCTCAGTACCGCAAGTCGCTCAAGTGGGTTGTTGCTTGGTGCAGCACTTGCGTGTGCCTGGCGACCATGGAAAAAAGCGGTGGTCAAATTTCGAGTAGTTCGATCAATGGCTGCAGACGTGTTGGCCATCGCATCGCTTGCAGCTCTTGGATATATCGCTGCCACAGTTCATGTTGCTGATGAATCGCTGTACAAGGGATGGCTTGCAGTTGCCACTGTTGCTTCAATGTTGATCATTGCTGCAGTCGTTCGATCAGGTGGTTCGCTGATTCAAAAGTTGTTTTCGTTTCCGCTGTTGGTGGAAATTGGCCGCAGGTCGTACGGCCTGTACTTATGGCACTGGCCAATATTTGTGGTCGCCGGTGCTCGTTTGTCGTCTACCCGCCTCGCTTACGCACTGACCGCAACGGTGATCGTAAATGAGTTCGTCTATCAATTCATTGAAACCCCTGCACGTAAAGGCGCAATTGGTATTTGGTTCAAGAAGCGGCGAGAATTATCTGCTGTGCGTCGCCGTCTTCCCTTTGTGTTTTCAGCCGCAGTTGCTGCCCTTGTTGGAGTATCAAGTGTGCAACTTTCAGGTATTCAAGCACGTGATGTTTCTATAGATACAGGAAATACCGATGTGGTGTTTGTTGCACCGACCAGTGTTCCAGTGTCAGTGACAACCGTTCCGAATGCACCTGTAACAAGTACAACTCTTGCCAAACTGCCGCGCAGACTGCTGATTGTTGGTGATTCGCAAGCTCATGCAGTTGCGATTAACAAACCGAGCGGCATTGAAAAGACATTCACCATTACCGATGGATCAATTGATGGCTGTGGTGTGTATGACCGAGGTGTAGGTATAGGTGGCGAATCAGGCAAGTTCAGACGAAATTTTGCAAATTGCGCTGGGTTTGAAAAGAAGTGGACCAAGGCCGCAACTTCATCTAAAGCAGATGTCGCATTGGTGATAATTGGTGCTTGGGAAGTGATGGACTTGCAGATCAATAGCTTCTTGTTCAAAGTGAACACACTTCCCGCTGACACAATTTTTAAGACTCAATTGCAACGGGGTATTGATGCGCTGCGCAAACAAAATGTTGCGGTTGCTCTTTTAGAAATTGCTTGTATGCGCCCAGTGGAATCAAAAGGTGGGCCAGTGCCACCGCTTCCGCAGCGAGGTGACGACACCAGGACTGGCCACCTGAATGAGTTGATGCGCGAAGTCGCTGCTCCAGAAAATGATGGTGTCTACTTCGTGAATGGTCCTAAGGAATGGTGCAACGATCCAAAGGTCGCCAACAGTTTGAGCTATCGCTGGGATGGAGTTCATGTCTACAAACCAGGGGCAAAGCTCATTTTGGAGACCATCGCCCCCGTGTTATTGCAGATTCCTGTTACCCGCTCGAAGTAGCACCGCTGCTTACCGTGCGGTAACTTGTGCGCATGGCTGAATTTTCACTCTCCCTTAACGACGACCAATTGCAACTCAAAGACTGGATTCACCAGTTTGCAGTTGACACCATTCGCCCAGCAGCGCATGAATGGGATGAAAAGGAAGAGTTTCCGTGGCCGGTAGTGCAAGAGGCCGCAAAGATCGGTTTGTACGGTCTTGACTTCATTATGAATGCGATGTCAGACCCAACCGGTCTCACCATGGTGGTGGCGATCGAAGAATTGTTCTGGGGTGATGCCGGAATTGGAATGGCAATCATGGGTTCTGGTCTTGCTGCTGCAGGAATTGCAGGCAACGGAACTCCAGAACAAATGATGGAGTGGGTTCCACAGTGTTACGGAACCCCAGACGATGTGAAGCTTGGAGCATTTTGCGTAAGCGAACCAGATGCAGGAAGTGATGTTTCGAACTTGCGTACGCGCGCTGTGTACGACGAAGCAACGGATGAATGGGTAATCAATGGAACAAAGGCATGGATCACCAACGGTGGAATTGCCAACGTACACGTGGTGGTTGCAGCAGTTGATCCAGACCTCAAGGGTCGTGGTCAGGCAAGTTTCATCATTCCACCAGGGACTAAAGGTTTGTCGCAGGGTCAGAAATATATGAAGCACGGAATTCGTGCAAGCCACACTGCAGAAGTTGTGCTTGACAATGTTCGCGTTCCTGGCCGTTGCTTGTTGGGTGGTAAAGAAAAACTTGATGCCAAGCTCGCTCGTTATCGCGAAGGAACATCAAGTGGCAAGCAGCCAGCAATGGCAACCTTTGAAGCAACACGTCCGGCTGTTGGTGCGCAAGCTTTGGGAATTGCTCGTGCCGCATATGAGTATGCACTTGATTATGCAAAAGAGCGTCAAGCATTTGGCAAGCCAATCATCATGCACCAAGCAATTGCATTCAAACTTGCCAACATGGTGACGCAAATTGATGCTGCACGCTTGTTGATTTGGCGTGCATCTTGGTTGGCGAAAAATGGTGGATACAAGAATGCAGAAGGATCACAGAGCAAGTACTACGCATCTGAAATGTCGGTGAAAGTAACCGAAGAAGCAATTCAGATTTTGGGTGGTTACGGCTACACGCGCGAGTATCCAGTAGAGCGCTGGCACCGTGACGCCAAGATTCACACCATTTTTGAGGGCACCTCAGAAATTCAGCAGCTGGTGATTGCTCGCGCAATCTCTGGCATGCGCGTGGAGTAATTAACTATCGAGCGCCGGCTCGCTGATACGAGCGAGTTGCTAGTGGTGCAAACACCACGATTAATCCGATCGCCCAGATGAGTGAATACAGCGTTGCGTGTTGCAGCGACCATGCTGAAGGCTCTGCAGCAGATGCTGGAATATTGCCAAATTGAACGCGTGC
>JACCEB011548509.1_pt1 | contig 10133 bp, 8 predicted proteins | sample 7454761 | NCBI WGS metagenome assembly JACCEB01 (sample SAMN15323454, study PRJNA562643) | freshwater metagenome | isolation source: river surface water | place: USA:Blue River Watershed | collected 2017-08-18
CAACATGGCCAGCTGGGTTGCGCCCACCATGAATGTCGAAGAGTTGGACAAGCGCATTCAAGAACTCAAAACGGTTCAATTTTGGTTGGAGCAAAACACCAATGCGCTCAAGGCCACCATCCAAGCGTTGGAAGTTCAAAAGATGACCTTGTCGACCTTGCAAGGCATGAATGTCAACATGCAAGATTTGGCCAAAGCATTTACTGCCAAAATGCCCGACCTGAACAAAGCACCTGAGCCTGAAAAACCAGCTGAAGCACAAGCACAAACTGCCACGCCCCAAGCAGAATCTAGTGATAAAGGCCCTGCCGTCGACCCTATGCAGTGGTGGGGCTCGCTGACACAGCAGTTCCAAAACATTGCTGCTGCAGCCGTCAAGGATGTGGCCGCGCAGGCCATGAAAGACAAGCCCAAAGCGGCCAAAAAAACCAAGGCCGCACCTAGCAAATCAACAGCCGCCAAGACGCGAAGCACGCGTGCCAAAAAACCAAGCCAACCAGCTGCCAAGCCGGCCAATTAACCCTTTATGAATTTGTTTCCTTTCGGTCACGCCACCCATCCCCAGTGGCGCATGGCTGCGGGCTTGGTAATTGCGCAGCTTCGCGCCCAAATGACCTTGCCTGGCCACGCACCGCAACCTCGCTTGGGCCTCTTGTACATCACCGACCACTACGCGCAAAGTGCCGCCGACATCTTGGCCCATTTGCGCGAAGAATTGCCCATGGTGCAAGATTGGTCAGGTACGGTGGGCGTGGGTGTGGCCGCCAACAACGCAGAATATTTTGATGAGCCGGGCATGGCACTCATGCTGTGCGACATACCTGCCCATCAATACCGCGTGTTTTCTGGCGCGCAGCCTTTGCCTGCTGAATTTTCGGCGCACACGGCCTTGGTCCATGCCGACCCCATGACCCCTGATTTGGCAGAGCTCATTGGCGAAATGGCGGGTCGCACTGCCTCGGGGTATTTGTTTGGCGGGCTGTCAGCCAGTCGCCATCAAACTATGCAATTTGCAGCCACACCATCATCGTCACAGACGCAAGGTGTCTTGACGGGTGGTTTGAGTGGTGTGGCATTCAACGCCGATGTTCAAATTCTTTCTCGCGTCACGCAAGGTTGCGCCCCCATCAGCAAAGAACGTCAAATTACGGAAGCAGAAGGGCATGTGGTTTATGCCTTGGATGGCCAGCCTGCACTCGAAGTTTTGTTAAACGATTTGAATGTGTCCTTGAGTGAACCGCAAAGTGCATTGCAAGCCGTACGTGCCACGTTGGTGGGCCTCACTTCGGCTGGTCAGCAAGCCGTTGGCCGCACGGGCAGCTTGGGCATGGATGTTCGCGTGCGACACATAGTGGGCCTGGATCCTGCGCGCAAAGGTGTGGCCATTGCCGATCATGTGGAAGCCGGTCAGAAGTTGGCTTTCTGTCAAATGAATTTGCAGGCGGCCAAATCGGACTTGCGCCGCATTTGTGCAGAAATTAGAGAAGAACTGGAACCCGAAACACTGAGCCTAGAAACGGCCAACGCCTTGGCTGCCAGTGAAGCCGAAGCCGCGCCTCATCCAGCAAGGCGCATTGCAGGTGCGGTGTATGTCAGTTGTTCAGGTCGAGGCGGCCCTCACTTTGGTGGACCCAGCGCCGAGTTGCAATGGATACGCCATGCGCTGGGTGATGTTCCTTTGGTGGGTTTCTTTGCCAGCGGCGAAATTGCCCACCATCACCTTTACGGCTACACCGGCGTTTTGACGGTCTTCACCACACCTGCCGAAGCAAGTTGAAGCGCAGGGACGTGAAGGCCCAGCTAGCTTCAAACTATTTCAATGACTTACACGCCTCGGGCGCGTTCTTGTTTGAACTTACTTTGAAAGCCTGAGAAGTTGTCGTTCTCTAGTGCTGTTCTGACTTCAGCCATGAGGTTCAGGTAGTAATGCAAGTTGTGAATGGTGGTCAGCATGGGGCCTAGCATTTCGCCGCAACGGTCGAGGTGATGCAAGTAAGCGCGGCTGAAGCCATCGCGGCCGCCATCGTCCCAAGACACGCCAGAAGTACCTGCGCATGCGTGGCAAGTACAGGTGGTGTCTAGCGGTTGATGGTCTGTTTTGTGGCGTGCGTTGCGCAACTTTAAATCGCCATAGCGTGTGAACACGGTGCCGTTGCGTGCATTGCGTGTGGGCATGACGCAGTCGAACATATCGACCCCTTGCGCAACACCTTCCACCAAGTCTTCGGGGGTGCCGACGCCCATCAAATAGCGTGGCTTGTGGGCAGGCAAACGGTGCGGTGTATGCGCCATGATTTGCAACATTTGCTCTTTGGGTTCGCCCACACTCACGCCGCCTACAGCGTAGCCAGGAAAGTCCATGGCCACCAATTGCTCCAATGATTCTTGGCGCAAATTCTCGAACATGCCGCCTTGCACAATGCCAAACAAAGCATTTGGATTTTCGAGTCGTGTGAATTCATTTCTGCTTCTAACAGCCCAGCGCAAACTCATTTCCATGGACTTGCGCGCTTCGGCCTCGGTGGTCAAGTGACCCTTGGTTTCGTAAGGCGTACATTCGTCAAGTTGCATCACAATGTCAGAATTCAAAATGGTTTGAATTTGCATGCTGACTTCGGGCGACATGAACAATTTGTCGCCATTGACGGGTGAAGAAAAATGCACACCCTCCTCGGTAATTTTGCGCATCTCGCCCAGCGACCAAACTTGAAAACCACCTGAGTCGGTCAAGATGGGTTTTTGCCATTTTTCGAAACCGTGCAAACCGCCAAAACTTTTCACGATGTCGAGGCCAGGGCGCATCCACAAGTGAAAGGTGTTGCCCAAAATAATTTGTGCACCCATTTCTTCAAGGCTGCGCGGCATCACACCCTTGACGGTGCCATACGTACCCACCGGCATAAAAATCGGCGTTTGAATCACGCCGTGGTTCAGGGTGAGTTGACCCCTGCGTGCATGGCTCTGCGCATCTGTTTTAAGAAGTTCAAATTGAAGCATGGTTCATTCTATGTAAAAGCATGGCATCGCCATAACTGAAGAAGCGGTATCTTTGTTGAATGGCGTGGTCATACAAGCCCATCACATGCTCGTAACCTGCAAACGCACTGACCAACATCATCAAGGTGCTTTTGGGCAAATGAAAATTGGTAATCAGGCGGTCGACCCACTTGAATTCAAAACCGGGCGTGATAAAAATTTCTGTATCGCCTTGCGCTTGACCCGTTTGAGCCCACGACTCCAAAGTTCGCACGGAGGTGGTGCCGACGGCCCACACTTTGCCGCCACGTTGGCGGCACGCATGCAATGCTTCTTGTGTTGACACAGGAATGTCATACCACTCTGAGTGCATGGTGTGCTCGGCAATGTTTTCTGTTTTAACTGGCTGAAAAGTACCCGCGCCAACATGCAAAGTGACATTGGCAGTGGCAACGCCCATGGCCGCCAACTTTGCCAAAACGCTGTCGTCAAAATGCAGGGCAGCCGTAGGTGCTGCCACGGCACCTGGGCTTTTTGCAAACACCGTTTGATAACGTGCTTCGTCTTCAGCAATTTCTGCGGGGCTGGCACTGCCGTCGTATTGGCGCTCAATGTAGGGCGGCAAAGGCATATGACCATATTGCGCCATCAAAGTATGCGGTTCGCCGCTAAGTTCAAAGCAAAACAATGCGCCGTTTTCGTTGGGCCAACGGCCTAGCAATTTGGCTTCAAATCCAGATGCACCAGATGACGCAACTGATGCAGTTGAAGTGACATCAGTGCCCATGTGCAAGACCGCGCCAATGGGTGGCTTTTTGCTGACTTTCATGTGGGCCACCACACGGTTGTCAGCCAGCACCCTTTCAATCAAGAGTTCTACTTTGCCGCCTGTCGATTTCTCGCCAAAGATACGCGCTTTAACCACTTGGGTGTCATTGAAAACCAAGAGGTCGCCCGGCTGCATCAAGCTGGGCAAGGATTTGAAAATGCGGTCGACAGCTTGAGCTTGGCTGCCATCTAAAAGTCGTGAACTGCTCCGCTCTGCAACTGGGTGTTGGGCGATGAGTTCTGGGGGTAAATGAAAATCAAAGTCGCTCAGACTGAAGATTTTTGAGGAAGCAGTTTGTGCGGGGGAGGAGGACGAATTTGTCATGATCTTGAGGGCCGAACTAGACCCGTTCCAAGTTGAAAAGTCTGATTGTCCCATGCGCTAGCGCAATGCTTGAGCAATCAGTTCTATCTAATTTTTGTAAAGCAGTCCATTATGTAAGAAGTTTTCAAGAAAGTTTCTATCACAACTTACAACCGCGTTGACCCTAGACAGTACTGTACGGTAATGCCCAAAGTAACTGAGTCTCAACAATTCGCTGACAGATTGCGCGGCGCTTTAGAGAGCGCTGGTGTTCGGGCGTCGCCCACTTTGGTGGCCAACGCCTTCAATCTCAGGTACCACGGCCGAAGCATTACCCCGCACACCGCTCGCAATTGGCTCTTGGGCAAGGTCATGCCTACTCAGGACAAACTGCGCGTTTTGGCCGATTGGTTGCAAGTCAGCCCCGATGAACTGCGGTTTGGCCGTGCACCTGGCAAAACCTACGTGTTTGAAATGAATGAAGGCCCCGTCGAAATGGGCCTGTCTGACCGAGAGATGGTGGATCGGTATTTGACGTTGTCACAAGAAGAGCGCAAAACCATTCGGGATGTGGTGACTGCATTTGTTCGGGCCAAAGCGGCTGAAAGTTTGCCCTGACAAATTCCTGATCGATGGCGTGGCTTGTGCCAAGCACGGCACAATGGCGGGATGTCCAGCACCTCGTCATCGCCAGCCGCAAAACCCTTGTCGGCGCCCCAAAAAGCCATGCGCAAAATGGGCTTGGTGCGTGACATCGACTTGGCTTTGCACATTCCCTTGCGCTACGAAGATGAAACTCAGATCGTCAAACTGAGTCAAGCGCGAGAAGGCGATGCCGTCCAAATTGAAGCCAAAGTGATCGCTTCGGAAATTCAAATGCGCCCAAGGCGTCAATTGTTGGTCACGGTTGATGACGGCACAGACACCTGCGTTTTGCGGTTTTTCAACTTCTATCCAGCGCAACAAAAAGCATTGGCGGTGGGGCAAGTCATTCGAGCACGCGGCGAAATTCGGGGTGGATTCTTGGGCTTGACCATGATGCACCCAGCATTCAAGGCGGCCACCGGACATTTGCCAACCGAATTGACCCCCGTGTACCCCACCTCAGCAGGTTTGCCGCAGGCGTATTTGCGACGCGCCATTGCAGGCGCACTTTCAAGAGCCGATTTGAGTGAGTCCTTGCCAAGCACCCTGGCATGGCCCAAAGCACCCAAGGCTGCACAGGCTGTTAGTTTGCGGCAAGCGCTGACTTTCTTGCATCACCCAACGCCCGATGTTTCGATTGCCGCATTGGAAGATCGGTCGCACCCTGCTTGGCAAAGGCTCAAGGCCGAGGAGTTGCTAGCGCAACAACTCTCGCAGCGCATGGCCAAAATGGAGAGAGACACCTTGCGTGCCCCCTCGCTTCAAAAGAAGGACCAGGGTTGGTACGACAAATTGCGCGAAGTGTTGCCGTTTCAATTGACCGCGGCCCAGCAAAGGGTGGGCCTCGAAATTGCCCAAGACTTGGCGCGTCCGGTGCCGATGCATCGCTTGCTTCAGGGCGATGTGGGCGCCGGTAAAACCGTGGTGGCTGCGCTGGCAGCCATGTTGGCCATCGATGGTGGCTGGCAATGTGCGCTCATGGCCCCAACCGAAATTTTGGCGCAACAGCACTTTGCCAAATTGGTGGGATGGTTGTCGCCCTTAGGCGTTCGTGTGGCTTGGTTAACGGGCAGTCAAAAGAAAAAAGAGCGTACCGAAATGTTGGCCCTCATTGAGTCGGGTGAAGCCGCCTTGGTGGTGGGCACGCATGCCGTGATTCAAGAGCAAGTGAAGTTTAAAAATTTGGGTTTTGCCATCATCGATGAGCAGCACAGGTTTGGCGTGGCGCAACGTTTGGCACTCAGAGACAAGATGCAAGACACAGGCATGGAGCCGCATTTGCTCATGATGACGGCCACGCCCATTCCCAGAACACTGGCCATGAGTTATTACGCCGACTTGGAAGTGTCGGTCATTGACGAACTGCCACCAGGCCGCACACCGGTGGTCACCAAAGTCATTTCAGACAGCCGCAGAGACCAAGTGATTGGGCGCATCGGCGCACAGTTGGCTGAAGGTCGGCAAGTTTATTGGGTTTGTCCGCTCATTGAAGAAAGTGAAGCACTGGACCTGACCAACGCCACTGCCACGCACGAAGAGTTGTCGGCCGTGCTCCCGGGGGTGACGGTCGGCTTGTTGCACTCCCGTATGTCAGTTCAAGAAAAGCGCGAGGTCATGGCCCAATTCACGCAAGGCAGCATGGGTGTTTTGGTCAGCACCACCGTCATTGAAGTGGGCGTGGACGTGCCCAATGCTTCCTTGATGGTCATTGAGCATGCCGAGCGTTTTGGTTTAAGCCAGTTGCATCAATTGCGGGGCCGTGTGGGTCGCGGCGCGGCAGCCTCAGCTTGCGTGTTGCTTTACGGCACACCAGAAGGCGGTCGTTTAAGCGAAACCGCCCGTGAACGCTTGCGCGCCATGGTCGATACCAATGACGGTTTTGAGATTGCCAGACGGGATTTGGAAATCAGGGGGCCCGGCGAGTTCTTGGGTGCGCGACAATCGGGTGCGGCGCTGTTGCGATTTGCCGATTTGTCTACCGACGAACATTTGTTAGAGTGGGCACGACAAACAGCCCCAGTGCTGATTGATCAATTTCCCGACATGGCCGAGCGACAGATAGCTCGCTGGTTGGGTGGAAAATCAGAGTTTTTGAAAGCTTGAGACATTGGCATGACCCTGACTGAGTTGAAATACATTGTGGCGGTAGCTCGCGAAAGGCACTTCGGCAAAGCAGCCGAGGCTTGCTTTGTGTCGCAACCCACTTTGTCAGTGGCCATCAAAAAGCTCGAAGAAGAGCTGGACGTGAAATTGTTCGAGCGCAGTGCCAACGATGTCAGCGTCACACCCTTGGGTGAAGAAATCATTCGCCATGCGCAGCAGGTGTTAGAGCAGGCTGCAGAAATTAAAGAAATTGCCAAGCGCGGCAAAGACCCTCTCGCAGGCACCCTGCGTTTGGGCGTGATCTACACCATTGGCCCGTATTTGTTGCCCGACTTGATGCGTCAAATCATGAAGAAGACGCCGCAAATGCCTTTGATGCTGCAAGAAAATTTCACAGTCAAACTCATGGAAATGTTGCGCAATGGTGAAATTGATTGCGCCATTTTGGCCGAGCCTTTTCCCGACACAGGTTTGGCCACCGCTGCTTTGTACGACGAGCCATTCATGGCGGCTTTGCCCGTGAAACACTTGTTGGCCAAGAAAAAAACCATCACGGCCGAGCAACTCAAAAACGAAACCATGTTGTTGTTGGGCAATGGCCATTGTTTCCGTGACCATGTATTGGAGGTGTGTCCTGAGTTTGCAAGATTCTCTAGCAACGCTGAGGGCATTCGCAAAAGCTTTGAGGGCTCTTCATTGGAAACCATCAAGCACATGGTGGCCGCAGGCATGGGCGTCACCTTGGTGCCGCGCTTGTCTGTGCCTGCAGAAGCTTTGGCCCAAACAGCGACGCGCAAAAAACACGAAGATCCCGACATTGCCTACTTGCCCATCGTCGACGAAGGCGGTGGTTTGCCGCCCACCCGCCGTGTGGTCTTGGTCTGGCGCAAAACCTTTACCCGCTACGAAGCCATTGCTGCTTTGCGAAATGCCATTTACGCCTGCGAGCTGCCGGGTGTGACAAGGCTCTCTTAGTGCCGATGGGCGCACCTTTCGTGACAACAAAAAGCATTTTGCATGCGTGAAAAAATCAGTTTGTATTTGGACCTGATTCGCTGGAACCGCCCGGCAGGTTGGTTGCTGTTGCTGTGGCCCACCTTATCTGCCTTGTGGGTGGCGGCCGATGGTTTTCCCGGTTGGCATTTGATCGTGGTGTTTACGCTTGGCACCATTCTCATGAGAAGCGCAGGCTGTTGTTTGAACGACGTGGCCGACAGAGACTTCGACAAGCACGTTAAAAGAACTGCAGAGCGGCCTGTCACCAGTGGTCGCATTGGCGTGAAAGAAGCATTGTTGCTGGGCGCAGTGTTGGCTGTCTTGGCCTTCGGCTTGGTTCTCACCTTGCGCACTGAAACCATTGCTTGGTCTTTTGCGGCCATGGCTGTGGCCATTGCCTACCCATTTGCCAAAAGATATGTATCAATGCCGCAAGCTGTGTTGGGGGTGGCGTTTAGTTTTGGCATTCCCATGGCATTTGCCGCAGTCACAGGCCAGGTTCCTTGGCAAGCTTGGGCGCTGCTGTTGGGCAATTTGTTTTGGGTTTTGGCCTATGACACCGAATACGCCATGGTGGACCGCGATGACGATTTAAAAATTGGCATGAAAACATCGGCCATCACTTTGGGCCAATGGGATGTGATGGCCATCATGGGTTTTTATGCGGCCTTTGTGGGTATCTGGGCTTGGGTGCTCGACGCCTCTAGCAAGCCCTTGCTGATGCTGGGGTTGGGCGTCGCATGTTTGCAGGCCGCTTGGCATTTTGTATTGATCAAAGACCGAACGCGCGATGGTTGCTTCAAGGCATTCCGCCTGAATCATTGGGTTGGCTTTGCGGCCTTTGCGGGTGTGGTGCTGAGTTACCTGTAGTCGTTGCCTTGGTCGTTTACTTAGTCTTTGCCAAATTCGTCACCCAACTCGCCCGCACGTTTTTGTGCGGCCAGCATGGCTTTGACAAATGCTTCTTTCACATGATCGTCGGCCATAGAGGTCAGGGCCGCATAAGTAGTCCCGCCTTTGGATGTCACTCTTTGCCTTAAGACCTCGGGCGATTCTGTCGATTGGCGCGCCAAGTGCGTAGCGCCACCAAATGTGGCTTTGGCCAAATGGTAGGCCTGCGCCTCTGGCAAACCCATTTTGACGCCTGCTTCGGTCATTGCCTCTAAGAAATAGAACACGTAGGCAGGGCCAGAGCCAGAAAGTGCTGTGACGGTATCGAGATCGGACTCTTGTTTCACCCACAAAAATTCGCCGGTGCTCTTTAAGACTTGTTCAATCAAACTTTGGTCTTGCGCAGTGACGCCTGGGCGTGCAAACAAACCCGTGATGCCTTGGCCCACCAGTGCGGGCGTGTTGGGCATGCTGCGTACCACGCGATCGGTTTGCAGCCACCTTACAATGCTGTCACTTCGAATGCCTGCGGCCACAGACAAGTGAAGCGCTTCTTTCGTGAACTCTGCAACGGGCAATGCGGCTTCTTTGAAAACTTGGGGTTTGACGGCCCAAACCACCAAATCCGCATTCGCCAATGAAGAGGAGGAATCAGCAGAAGCCGAAGCATGCACCTCGACGCCCCATGCCGATTTAAGTTTGGCGGCAGTTTCTTCAAAGGGCTCAATGACGGTCACTTGAGATGGCGCCATGCCTTCCCGAATCAATCCACCCAATATGGCGCTGGCCATGTTGCCGCCACCGATGAAAGCCAGGCGGGCCTTTTGAAAGGGGGTGTTTGCGGGACTTGCCATGGATCAATCTCTCTAAAATGACGTTCTCGCGGTATTGTCTCTCTTTCAAACAATTCACAATGTGAAAAATAAGTCAAAAAGTCAGCAAATTCTTTAACTTTTGGTCCGAAAGGTGTTGACACTGTCCATAAATGTTGTAATATCGCGGGCTTCGCTTGTAAAAAAGGCGGAGTTATCTACCCAAACTAAAGCATTGCGAGTGGTTCGCGGTGTGGATGACGGGTCCAAGACTGATCTTGGTATGTCTGGTTTTTAGGCTGTAAAGCTCAATTGCCAGGGGTGCACAAGGTGCAAGTTGGGAAATATTGAAATGATTCAGACAGAAACTCGGTTGGATGTTGCCGACAACACCGGCGCTAAGTCCGTCCTTTGCATTAAGGTGCTGGGCGGTTCTAAACGTCGTTACGCCAGTGTTGGCGACATTATCAAAGTGAGCATCAAAGAAGCTGCGCCCCGTGGCCGCGTCAAAAAAGGCGAGGTTTACAGTGCTGTGGTCGTTCGTACAGCCAAGGGCATTCGCCGTGGTGATGGCTCTC
>JACCEB011259939.1_pt1 | contig 10131 bp, 2 predicted proteins | sample 7454761 | NCBI WGS metagenome assembly JACCEB01 (sample SAMN15323454, study PRJNA562643) | freshwater metagenome | isolation source: river surface water | place: USA:Blue River Watershed | collected 2017-08-18
AGGCGGGGGCGCTTGCGAGGAATATCGTGCGTGCGACGCGTCGAGCTGCTTGGACGGAGCCGAAGCGAGTTTCATTGATTTCGAGAAGGGTCGTCTCAGCCCGCTCGTCATCTATATCCCGGTCAATTACAGGGTCCCAACCTTGGCCCAGATGATTGATAAGTTCATTACGCGAGTCTCCGTCATAAAGAGGCAGACTTCCTGGTAGGATCATGAGGTCCTTATTGTCGTCCTGCCAGAGTCGGTAGATTATCTTGGCCATGAGCTTCAGCACCCCTCGCGTGCGCTGGAAGCCATCGATGGTGGTCCATTCTTCGTAGAGCTGGGCGAAGACCTCAGGGTGAATCGGGTAGCTCTGCGTCAATCGGTCATAATATCGAGCTTCCTGGGTCTCTTGGGGCACCTTGGTACCTTCGGCGATGTACGCATCGGCGAACGCACGGCAGACAAGATCGCGTGAGCGTTCATTGCTCATGCGCTCGAAGAGTCGCCTTCTGACGATTTCGAAGGCCTCTTCCGGTGCCACTGTCTTCCATAACGCCTGTACGCGCGCGAAGATTGCCTCTAGGGCTTTAAGTGCAGATACACCGCGAGGGCCTCCTGCTTGGTTGTCTGACTCCGGAAGGGAAGCCAGGATCACCGCCTTGGGTACGCCCTTTGCGGCCTCAGTAAGTGACTGAATGAAGCTAAGATTGGAGTCGTAGGTGCCTCCGCTGATGGGCTGACTTTCATTGAACTGGCGGATGTAGACGACCAGTTCGTCGAGAAGGATGACGCAAGGGGCATACCGAGCGAGAAGCTCTTGCAGGACGTCCTTTCCTGGGGAGGTGCCGTTTTCATCGGCCGTCTTGACCATCGCATAGCCTTCGGCCTGGCCCAATTGCCAAGCCAGCTCGCCCCAAAGCGTGTGGATCTTCTGAGACCCGATCTTCCAAGGCTGGCCAGGGGAGTGGGCGGTACCGTCAATGACAACTACTTTGGCCTTGGGGACGTCAAGCAAGCTGGCTTTGTCCAAGAGTTGGGGGATGCCGATTAGTTTGTTAAGTTCGCAGCTTCTGGATGCGAGGTGATAGACCGCGAGCATTGTATGGGTCTTTCCTCCGCCGAAAGCAGTCTGCAGCTGAATGACCGGGTCACCTCCCGTACCGTTAATTCGTTGGGCTACCTGGGTGAGCAGTCTACCCATGCCTTCGGTGATGAAGGTGCGCTCGTAGAAAGACCTCGCGTCGCCATATTCAGGAGAAGCAGTCCCCTTGCGGACTGCGGTTAGGTCGGCGGCGAACTCCGACTGCTGGAACGTTCCGTTAAGGACGTCAGGGTGAGGAACGATAACTTCTCGCCAGGGTTTGAGGCTCATGTAATTGTGGTGTGTTAAATTAGTTATTCTCGAGGCCAGGAAGCTGGTCGTCGGTAGGCTTAGGGGCTACCGCGGCCGCGGTTTCGATACCAGTCCAGCTGGTGATCAGCTCATTGTAGGCTCGGGCATCCTCGGCTTGACCGAGCCGCTCGCAGAGCGTGTAGAGGCGGTAGGCCAGCTGGCGGATAGCCTCGGCCTTGCCGCCCAGGGCATCCAAAAGGACGCCAGATGCGGTTTCGCCGCCGTCACGCTTTAACGTACGAATGAGATGGTGAAGGGCCTCCCAGATCGGCGTGCGGTTATCAGTTAAGGGATCCCAGCCTAATGGATACTCGGACCATTTAAGTAGGCGCACCTTACCCCCTCCGCTCTGGATGACGCCAGCATCCTTGACGCCCTCTACGCTAGTTCCCTTGCCACGAGCGAGTGTATCGGCTTGGCCAAACGGTCCATCGCTCCAGCCGTTTTGCTCGAACCAGCTTAGGCAAAATTGAGTGTCGGCGTCGAAATCGTCTTCCGCAAGAAAACGGTTAATAAGCTGCAGGGCCGTACGAACGCTCATGGATGAGCCATCAGCTTCAAGGACGGAGCCATATTTAGAAAAAATGGCCATACCAGGTCCAATAATTGCTTGAGAAAGGTCAACCGGGGCCACCGGCGATTGCTCGCGTCCGGAGCCCTTGATCATCTCATCAAGTGCGCCAGGAAGAATGCTGTTCAATTCACGGATGAAAACTCGCCGCGAAACCGAAGCCGCTGTCGTGGAGCGCTTCCTACAAACCAAGACGATACTTGATGCGAGCATGTTGTTCCCCATGCCGGAAACCTTGTTGGCCAATTCTGTCCTCATTGGCCAGGTGCCCGTGATCATGAGCCCTGAATCAATTACAGCTTGAAGGAAAGTCTCCCAGCCCGTCGACGCCGTGCCAGCCGCTCCTTCGGTCTCTGACTGCTTAAATGCGTAATAAATTGTGAGCGGAGCTCCGGGGTGGGCCGAGCTTGCGAGGCCAGTCATGGCATAAGTCATTCCTCTTAGGAAGTACGCCTCAGCCTTCTCGTTGCCACCATGCCGATAAGGAGTCGCAACAAGCTCATCCGTCTTTGGCACAGAAATTGTCGACAGTAGAACTGGCAAGAATGGGCGCAATGCGGGGCGCAACCAGACATAAAAGAAGTCAGACAAATCAGCATAGCCAATATTATCGTAATACGGCGGATCGGTGGAAATAACCTTCATCTCCGAAACCTGCTGACGCTGCGCGTCGGCTTGAATGGCATGGCCAGTGCCTACTGCAGGCAGCTTATCGATGACCTTGGCCACAAATTCGACGTTGTTCATCCAATTACCGCTTGAGTCAGATAAGGGATTCCCCTCCGCAAAGTCCCAAACCATGGGGATTGCCTGCCGGCTGAATGTATTGCGCAACGCCTCCATCTTGGGTCCGTTATGCCACGAACAGATCGACGACCCATAGTCTGCGGATCTTGACATCGCGAATGCTAGATAGATTGCGATCGCCTCCGCATAGGCTTTTGCGCCGCTCCCCCCTTCTTCGATGCCTTTACCTTCCAATTTTAACCCGGCCGCACTCGCATGCTGAAGCACTTCTTCGCTAATCCCAGAGACTAACTCGCTGAGGGTGTTAAGGGTGACCAACTGCCGCGAGTTGAAGAGGTCTCCAAAAGTCGTTAGCCCATAATTTGGGGTCTTAAAATCGCGCGTGTTATCGGGTAAAATCAGCTCTGGCCTCCAAGCAGGCCTGGCCGTTCCGGCAAGTGATTCCATCATTTCTGTAGGGTCGAGGTAAATTCGACCCTTCGGACCTTCAGCAACAATAGTCATTAAGCGTTCACCCATACGGCCCGCCTGACCTTCATCTCTAATGTAGTTGTAGTCAATTGGAGACCCCGACACCAGGCACCGAAAGGCTTTCCGTTTCCCTGATGTCGTACCTAAGTGTGCGTCCTCTGGAGGCTTCCCCATCTTAACAGTGAACTGATAATTGGCCCCGCTGACAGTCGCTTGCACATAGGCTTGTTTGCCCTCCTTGGTGCCCAAGACGAAACTTGTTATCAGAGGAACAGCTACGTGCGAAAAAGCCGGGCTAGGACTATTTACTGTCCGTGCCCACAAACAGGCGATGATCGTTAATTTTTCGCCGACCAAGGGCTTCAGGTCGATTCGTCCATTAGCCATACCTTCTGTGATTTCGACCTTGGGATATAGATGGCCGATCTTTCGCATGGCCTGCTCACGGATACGATTACCGTAATAGCGAACGTCTGAGGCTAAACCTGCAGACCCAGACCAACGTCTCCCCATCTTACTCGCGGCTGTTGAATTCTGCCACTCGGGGTTGACCGGAGGGATTCCTGCAAACTTAGGAGGAAGCTCAATCATCGCCTTGTTAATCAAGACGGCCACTGGATTAAGGTCGCTTGCATATGACTCTAAGCCCAATCGCTGTGCTTCTAGAGGGATTGCACCTCCACCTGCAAACGGGTCATGCAATGCGGGTAGTTTCGCGGGATTGAACAACTTATCTGCTTGAGGGTGATCCTTATTTAAATCGCATACCTCCCTCCACGAGCGGCATATTTCCGCGTGAGCCTTGTTGAGTATCTCTTGATCTGTTGTACTTTCCCATCGCACAAGATTCTCAAGCAGACTGAAGAGCTCTTGCCGCCTTTTGGTGAAGGCTCCGCGTTGTTGCGAATTTGGTGTCCGGCCTGGGTTCTGGGCCTCCCAGATTCCGGCAGGATCATTAACGAGTTGTGAGAAAATCACTGCTCTTGCAGCCGCCAACGGGCGCCTTGCCCACCACATATGTAATGTCGAAGGATGGCCGTGGCGGATAGACTTCTCCTTAGCGCACGCCTCGTTGATTGCATCGAGTGGCAAACCTACCTCAATTAGTTTCCGCGGCGACTTAACGTCTGTGGGCATTGCTTAAGCGCTTTCGAAGCCAGGGAGCTGGCCGTCGGTGGGTTTCGGGGCTGCAGCGGCGGCCGTTTCGATGCCAGTCCAGCTTGTGATCAGCTCGTTATAAGCTCGGGCGTCCTCGGCTTGGCCTAGACGCTCACAGAGAGTGTATAGACGGTAGGCGAGTTGGCGTACAGCCTCAGCCTTACCGCCAAGTGATGCAAGAAGGGCGCCAGAGGCGGCTTCTCCGCCATCACGTTTAAGCGCCCGAATGAGATGGTGCAAGGCCTCCCAGACCGGGGTGCGGTTATCAGTGAGGGGATCCCAGTCTGCGGGGTATTCTGACCATTTGAATAGGCGTACTTTCCCGGTTCCGCTCTGAATGACACCTGCATCCTTAACCCCGTTTACGCTTGTACCTTTGCCTGTGGCCAGAGTCTCGGCGTCTCCGTATAGGCCATCTTTCCAGCCATATTTTTCGAACCAGCCGAGGCAAAATTGGGTATCTGCGTCAAAGTCGTCCTCCGCGAGGAAGCGGTTGATGAGCTGTAGGGCAGTTCGCACGCTCATCGATGATCCGTCGGCCTCCAAGATAGATGAATACTTGGAGAAGACTGCCATTCCGGGACCAATGATCGCTTGAGAAAGGTCGACCGGGGCTACAGGCGAACGCTCATCACCAGATCCCTTGGTCATCTCGTCGAGGGCCTCGGGCAGTACACTATTCAATTCACGAATAAACTCACGTCGCGAGATGGATGGTGCGCCTGCAGGGCGTCTGCGGCAAACGAGCACTACGCTTGAGGCGAGGGCGTTGGAGGCTTGCCCTCTCATGCGAGAGGCATTCTCTGTTCGCAGAGGCCAAGTCCCATTAACAAGAAGACCTGCTTGAATTACTGCGCCAAGGAAAGTTACCCAACCGGTTGATGTCGTGCCGGATTCGTCGCTAGTTTCGGATTGCTTGAACGCATAGTAAATAGTGATGGGCGCTTCGGGGTGAGCCTCCTCAGATAAGCGACGCATTGCGGATGTCATCCCGCTCAAGAAAAAAGCTTCTGCATTAACTCGTCCGCCATGTCGATAGGAGGTTGCGACAAGTTCCGCTTCTTTCGGAGCCACGATAGTGGTTAGCACCCTTGGGAAAACAGTCTTTAAATTCCTGCGAAGCCACGGGTAGAAGAAATCCGACAGATCTGCGTATGGTATGTTGTCGTAATATGGTGGGTCGCTGGATACGAAATTGCCCTTTGAGATAGTTTGAGTTTGAGCGTCCGCCTGCAACGCGCTGCCTCTGAACCAGGGCTGTGTACGACTAAAACTATTTGCGAATGCCTTGGAGATTCCATCGATAAATACTTCCCATGCGCCCGATGATGAACCGAGAGGATTGGCTTCAGCGAAGTCCCAAATCATTGGAATCGCCTGCCGGCCGAAGAGCTGCCTAGGGCACTGCGCTATGGGCTCCCATCGGACAAACGCGTTCCCTAGGTCCGCCATTTTGTCCAAACCGAACGCTAAATACACTGAGACGGCTTCTGCGTAGGCAGCGGCACCTGTACCTCCGTCATCTATGCCATCATTTGAGTGCGCCATTCCAGCCTCCAAGGCATCTTTTTTGATGAGCTCGCGAACCTCTTCGATTAATTCACAGAATGAAGAAAGTCCGACTAGTTGTCTTGAGGTAAACATGTCACTCCAAGAATTAATCCCGTATAACGTAGGGGTGAACGCTCTAGCATCTTCGACTAAAGATCCCCCTGGGTGCCACGTTGGCTTTGCGCTTTGTGCAACTTCGCTATCAGTTAGACTTGGGGACAGGTAAACACGTCCTCGTGGACTATCTGCGACTATAGCCATGAGCCGTGAACCCATGCATTTAGAAATTCCTTGTGCCTTTATGTGCGATGGCTCAATTGCAGCGTCCGAAAGAATACAGCGAAAGTTTGCCCCGCGAGAAAGCTTAGTTCCGTTTTCTGATGAACTTGGTGGTGTCCCCATCTTCACAACGAAATTGTATTCATCGCCTTTAATTACCGGGATGACATATGCCTGCTTATCTTCTTTACTGGATAGAATAAAACTGGACGCCAGGGGGACATCCACATGGGAGAAGGCTGGGTCTGGACTCTTGACTGTGCGCGCCCATAGCCATGCTATGACTGTGAGCTTCTGCCCAACGAGCGGCTCGAGGTCAGGCCTATCCTTTGCCATCTCTGCGGTGACTTCAACTGGAGGATAAAGGTTGCCGATGCGCTTCTGCGCTTCTTTGCGAATCCAAGCGCCGTAGTAGCGAATATCTTCCGATAGGCCTGTGACGCCAGCCCACTCTCGCTGAGATTCAATAGCTTTTAGCTTGGACTTGTCTGCGGGATGAATCGGTGGGCGCCCGGTGAACCTGGGCGGGATCTCTATCATGGCTTTATTGATAATCACAGCAACAGGGTTTAGGTCACTGGCGTGAGCCTCGAGACCAAGTCGCTGAGCTTCGAGCGGGATGGCTCCACCTCCGGCAAACGGATCATGAAGGCCAGGTAGCTTTTCAGGGTTAAACAGTACTTTCGCCTCAGGATGGCCTTTATTAAGCTGACACACTTCGTGCCATGAGCGGCGGATTTCGGCGCGGGCACGCTCCAGCACTTCTTCATTATCTACATTCTCCCAAAGCGCCAGATCTTCAATGATTTTGAACAGCCGCTTCCTTTCGATCGCTGCGTCTTTCTTGTTTTTACCATACTTGAAGCCGCTGCCTTGCTGGTAGCCTGGATCATTAACAAGTTGGGCAAAGATGACCGACCTTGCCGCCGCTAGTGGTCGCCGGGCCCACCACAGATGTAATGAGGAAGGATGCCCTTGCCGAATGGATTTCTCCTGAGCACAAGCAGCATTAATAGCGTCTAGTGGAAGTGCGACCTCGATGAGTTTTCGAGGAGATTTAATGGAGGATTCAGACATTCAAGTTATTCTCTGGTAGCTTTCAAAAGTAGTTTAGCCAACTCACGGTTGCTGGATGATTCGTCCCAGTCTAGTTCTCGGCCGAAAGGTTTCCGGACGTAGTGAGGGCCGTCGACGACTTCGTTTTCGTCAACCAGGACAATCGCTAGGATGAACTTATCAGCCTGATTCAAGGCGTACATGATCTCGTTCTTGGTGACAGTGATTGTGGTTGCCCCCTTGGAGCGTCCTTTCACCTCGATATGACGCGACATAGGGATCTTGCCATCAGCACCTACGGGGGGGAGGGAGGTGATATCCCAGCCGCACTTCTCTGCTGACACGTCCTTAACTGTGCACCCGCGGGCGGTCTCTGCACGGATGACTGCCTCCATGGCAATCTTCTCGATCCTAGACCTAGCCGCAGGGTCTGCCGAGAACTCGGGAGTCTCCGGTACGGACTCGCCGCGTAGCTTCTTCATCAAGCCAACGGGCACGATGAGGGCGCCACCAAGTACGATGGGTGTTCCGTTGGTGATGTGACGCATGGACTGAAGCTCCTGCTTGCGGCTTGTTAGTCTGCCTTCGAGGTCGTTGATGGTCCGCTTGAATTTCTCGAGGTTAGGCCCGACATCCAATCCGGCTGCCTTGTCATCGGTCAGCTTAATCCAGCGGTCACTCCAGTAGTCGATTTCCTTGGTCAGGCGTTCATGGACTGCGGCCAGGGTCTTGTCTACATGTGCGAAGCGCCGGGAGGAGACCTCATCGAAGTGTTGAGGCACCAGCGATGAAGCTGCGAAACTCAAGGCCTTCTGCTCTTGGTCTACGCGAATCCAGTCGCTGGCAAGCACCGGAGCGAGGAGTCCGCGTTCGCTCTGGGGTAGTGCCTCATAGTCCAAGTGAGGCGCCCATCCAGCAAAGCTAGTCGTGCCATCTTGCGCGATCTTCACGAACTGAAGGCGTTTCGACAGGACGGTGTTATTGCCTGATTTAACCTCATGGGTGATCAGGAACAGCAGCGACGGTTCGACCCCCTCGTCAGAAGGGTCGATCAGGATGGCCCCTTGCCGCATCAAGTTGGTGTTGTTATCGAGCACCAAGTCGGTGACGGCCAACATCAGCGGATGCCCCGGATGAATCATCTGGGCAAAGGCCGCGTCGGGTTTATCCAAGGGGCGTACGGCGTCCTTGGAGAAACAGATACGCTCATAACGCTTAAGTACCGGAGCTAGCTCGCGGCGGTTCCGGCCGGCAATCTGACGGTCCCTCTCACAAATCAGGGCTGGGACGTGGGTAATCTCGAACCGCCCAGGCTCACGCGGATACATCGCCCCGTTGAGGCTCTTAAACGCCTTGTCAAAAAATGATCTGACGAAGTAGGGCTGAAGCCGGCGCGCTTCGGCGATCTCCATCTGCTCTTTGACTCGATAAAGCCTGTCGGCATCCATCGTCTCTTGGGCAAGTGCGTTTCGCTCGAGCAGTGACTTGATGTGAGTAGTATCCAGGGCGCTATCGATGCTCTTGAGTCGCTCGGTGTTCCGCTCGGGATGATCGTTGTAACGGATCGCATCAAGCAGTAGATCCTTGAGGCTTCGCTCTTCGAATACTTCGCCCAAGATATCAAAAACCCTGCCGTTAAAGGCTTGGTTGATGGTTTCTAGCTTTGTCAGCAGACGATGATAGACCTCCCCTTCGCGAGTCTCCTTGGCGACGAGGTTCCAAAGGTGGCAGACTTGTTGCTGGCCGATGCGGTGGATTCGGCCGAAGCGCTGTTCAAGACGGTTGGGGTTCCACGGAAGGTCATAATTGACCATCAGGTTGGCGTTCTGGAGATTGACGCCTTCGCCGGCAGCATCGGTTGCCAGCAGGATGCGAACCTCAGGGTCGGAGCGGAAAAGCGCCTGTCGCTTTCGGCGTTCATCTCGGTGGACTGCTCCGTGGATGGTGGTGATGCTATTGCTGCTACCCATGACCCCGCTGATACGGCGTTCAAGATAGTTGAGTGTGTCCTTGTGCTCGGTGAAAACGATCATCTTGCGCTGCTTGCCGTCGCCATCGCGCATCTGGGGGTCGTTCTGGAGGATCTTGGAAAGCTCTTCCCACTTCCGGTCGACTCCGGAGTCGACCACCTCTTGGGCCTGAACGACGAGCTTCCCAAGGATAAGGATCTCGGCTTCCAGCTCGGCGATAGACTCAGCAGTCGTGGCGGTATCATTCAGTTTCTCTTCCAGTTCTTCCTGCTCCTCGGCGGTTAGGTCATCCTCATCGTCAGGGGCTTCGTCGGTTAGTCGCGTTTTAAACTGCTGTCCCCGGGCGAGCAGATTCTCCTCCCGGAGCCGTGCTTCAAGGCTCAGCTTACGGCGCTTGAGGGACTGGAAGATGGCCTCTGGGCTGGATGCGAGTCGACGCTGAAGGGCGGTGAGGGCGAAGCCAACGGACCCCTTCCTGGGCCCATTGAGGGCGTCAGCTTTACCCATCTCGGTCTTCACGTATGAAGTGACCGACTCATAGAGGGCGGACTCGATGTCCGAGAGTTTGTAGTTGGCCGTGTAAGCCCGACGCTCAGGAAACAGGCGTCTACCGTCGAAATGGTACATCTCCTCCTTGACCATCCGTCGCATGAGGTCGCTAGCATCGACCTTGTGCGTGCTGCTGGCTGGCCCGCGGAACTTCCCGTAAAATCGATCTGAGTCCAGTAGCGAAAGGAAGAGTTGGAAGTCCTCTTCTTTGCCATTGTGCGGCGTGGCGGACATGAGGAGCAGGTGCCTCGTGCGAGCTCCAAGTTTCTCGGCTAGTTCAAATCGCCCAGTCTTTTTGACTTCGGATCCGTAGAAGTGTGCACCAAGTTTGTGCGCTTCATCGAAGATGACTAGGTCCCAGTTGGTCGCCAGTAGCTTCTCCTGTAGCTCCTCGTTGCGAG
>JACCEB010499562.1_pt1 | contig 10125 bp, 6 predicted proteins | sample 7454761 | NCBI WGS metagenome assembly JACCEB01 (sample SAMN15323454, study PRJNA562643) | freshwater metagenome | isolation source: river surface water | place: USA:Blue River Watershed | collected 2017-08-18
CTAGGTAAGATTGCTATGGGCACAGTTAAGTATGCTTAATTAAACCCAGAGTGTTATTACTCAAAAAGGGACCTTCGGGTCCCTTTGTTGTTTATAAATATTCATATGTTTAAAACAGTTAATCAAAATGTAAAAGAAGAACGATTAGCAATTTGTTATAATTGCGAATCTTTTTCAAAAAAATATGATACATGTAAAATTTGCGGATGTTATATGCCCGCAAAAACAACTTTTGCGTCAACAGAATGCCCAGTCGGAAAATGGAAAGAATCTGAGCCTGGCCAAAATCTAATAAATAAGATAGAAGAAATGATTCTTGAGAGCTGGAACAAATAATGTCTTTATATACTAAACTGCATGGAACAACAACCGATGCTTTCAAGATCGGACTTAAGAATGAACGAATTACCTTAACAGGGACTACTATAGAAAATGGTTCGGCAACTCTATTAAATAGAGACGGCGAAAAATATACGGTTCAATCTACTGTTTTCTTTACAGCGTATATCATTGGCGTTGGAAGCTCTAGTGTAGCATCTTATGAGATAAAAGGCTGTCATATAAGTGAATCTACTAATATAACCGGGCAAGTTGTAACCACATACATTGATTCTAGCAATTTTACTGAACCTAGTATAGAATTTAACAGCGCCGGCGAACTCACTGTTCAATGCACAGGTATTATAGGCGATTCTATAAATTGGACAGCATCAATTGATTTTGTAATGGTATAAAGATGGCTATAAAAATAAATCACGCAACAGAAACATTAACTCCTGAAAGCGGAGTGTTGGAAGTCGATGCAACAGGAGCTATCAAGTTACCATCTGGCATAGAAGAAGAGCGCCCACTTCCTGAAGAGGGTTTACTTCGATATTCAAAAGATTTAACAAATCCTGAGTTTCATGATGGAACAACCTGGCGTTTATTAACACACAAAGATTACGTTGACAATTTAGTGTCTACTGGTAATTCCGATCTTGCAGACACTATTAGCAATTTACAATTAAATGATTTAACAGACGTTACAGTAACAAATCCAATTGGCGGCGAAGTATTAGTTTATGATACAGCGTTTGGTCAGTTTAGAAGCCAAACTAATACAATAACTCCAATCACAAGAAACTTTCAAGGTGATGGAACAACATTAGAGTTCGACATAGAAACTAGCGTAAGCAGTCCAAACTTGCTAGTAGTTTCTATCAACGGAATAACTCAAGAACCATATTACAGTTACACAGTAGTTGATGGAACAACATTAACATTTGACGAAGCCCCTGCTGTTGCTGACAGAATACAAGTTAGAATATTGCGTAGTAACACTACCAGTGATAGACCTAGACCGAAAATCATTGATATCAGCTACAGCACTATTGGAATATATACAACAGTATCTATTGTAGCACATGATATTACATATGGAACTGGTGTTAAAATTGGCGACAAAAATATTACCAGGATTGACTACCCAGCTGAAAACATTTTACAAGTAATGGTTCAATCTACTCAAGTTGGTGGTCCTATATGGGAAACACCACAAGACTTAACCCTTATAGACACTAGCGGTAATGAATATGTTTATAAGAATTTGATAAATTATGGATCTGATAAACCTCAATTCCTAGACAGCACAACATATATTGGACGTTTTAGGGGCGGAGATAGCATCAGTTTCAATCTTTCGATAAATAATGCTACAAGCATAACACTTGGTCCTGCATATGCAGGAGAGACAGCGTTAAGCTGGTTATCTATATCAGCTAACCAAAATCGTATCGTAGGCACTGCTCCTAATAATAGTAGTCCTAGTCGATATGAATTTACAGTAACGGCATCCAATGGCGTAGTTGAAATAACTAAAAACTATTGGTTGCTAGTCATATAAAATTATTCTCAGGTTGGTGGCACCAAACTTAAACATGCCAAGGAGGATGAGAAATGCCGTTGATTAAACTTAAGACTAGTTCCATAATGGATAGCGTAAACTTACGCGGTCAACCAACAGCATCTAATCCCAACACGGGAATCGCAACAACTCAAATGGTGCAACAAGAAATTAATAATTTAGTTAATGGTGCGCCCGAATTGCTAAACACATTAGGTGAATTAGCAAACTCATTGAGTTCTACCGATAACCAAACACAATAAGATTTCATTAGAAGTCTTGTAATGAGGATACAAAAATGCCATTAATTAAAGCAAGATCAAGCTCGATTATGGAAAGCGTTGACCTACGTGGTCAACCTACCGCCGAAACAGCTAATCAAGCAACGAATACCAATCAATTAGCTAGCACAGCATTCGTTAGAACTGCTATTGCCGACTTAATTGATAGTTCTCCAGAACTATTGAATACGTTGAATGAATTAGCTGCCGCAATCAGCAACGATCCAGACTTTGCAACTACAGTTGCAAACAGTATTGCTACAAAAGTACCATTAGATGGTAGCGTAGCAATGACAGGCGAGTTGACACTTTCTGGTGATCCAACTCAAAACCTAAGTGCCGTAACAAAGCAATACGTTGATCAAGCGATCGACGATCAAATGATCTACAGCACAGACGATGTTCAAGAAGGTACAACAAACCTATACTACACAAACGCCCGCGTTCGCAGTGCAGTAAGTTTAGATAGTGATAACACTGTTGTTCTTGACTACGATAGTGCAACAGGTCAATTTACATATCGTCACCCAACCAGTGACGGAGTTTTAGAAGGTTCTACAAACTTATATTTCAGTGAAAGTCGTGCTCGCAACAGCATCAGCATGAACAGTGATGATGGTACTATTATTTCTTATAGTGCTATTACTGGTGAAATTACATTCACAACACCTGACACTGATAAAATTGTTGAAGGCCAAACAAACTTATACTTTACAACAGCTCGCGCTCGCGCAAGTATAAACAACGGTTCTAATATCGCTTATGACAGCGGAACTGGTACAATTAGCACACAGGCAGCAGTTTGGAGTGTTAACGGTCAAGAACACGATGTAGTTTTAGACACAGACGATGTTAACGAAGGTAGTGCAAATCTATACTTTACACAAGCTCGCGCTCGTAGCAGTGTTAGTTTAACTACTGATGATAGCAATATTTTCAGCTATAACGGCGGAACAGGTGTATTTACATTTGTAACTCCAAACACAGACGCAATCGACGAAGGTAGTGTAAACTTATACTACACAAATGCTCGCGTTCGTGCTGCCGTAAGTGCAAGCGGTGACATTAGTTATAATGATGCTACTGGTAACTTTAGCTATACAACACCAACAACTGATGGTGTTAACGAAGGTTCTACAAACTTATACTATACTGATGCTCGCGCACGTAATGCAGTAAGTTTAACAACTGATAATTCAGATGTTTTAAGCTACGATAATACCACTGGTACATTTACATTCAGTTTAGGTAGTCAAACAACAGATGACGTAGCAGAAGGCTTGTTAAATTTATACTTCACTGATGCTCGTGCTCGTGCAGCCGTAAGTCTAACAAGTGCATGGAACATTGTTTCTTACAACAGTTCAACTGGCGTATTTGATGTTGCTTTACCAAATACTGATGATGTTCAAGAAGGTTCTACAAATCAATATTTCACAACAACTCGTGCTCGTGATAGCGTAAGTGCTGTTCACAGTTCTGGTGACGGTGATTTAACATACAACAGTTCAACTGGCGTATTTGATTACGAAGGTCCTACAAGTGCTGACTATCGTCAAGCAGTAAGTGCAGTTAAAGATTCCGGTCACGGTGATCTACAATATAACAGCACAACAGGTGTATTCACATACACAGGTCCTACTAACTCTAACTATCGTAGCGCAGTAAGTGTTACCGATAACGGTGGTGATGGTAGCTTAAGCTATGATAGCGCAACCGGTGTAATCACATACACAGGTCCAGATGATGCAGAAGTTCGTGCTCACTTCAGTGCTACAACAGCTACTGGTGCCCAGTATGACAGCTCGACTGGTGTATTCAGCCTAGCTAATATTCCAAATAGCAGTCTAACAAACGATAGCGTAACAGTTAACGGTTCTACAGTTGCTTTAGGTGGCAGTGTGAGTTTCGGTACTGACAGCGTAACTGAAGAAACTAATTTATACTTTACAGACGCTCGCGCTCGTTCAGCTATTAGCTTAAACAGTGATAATACAAGCGTTTTAGACTACAACAGCACAACTGGCGAATTCACATTCAGCCTAGGTAGCCAAACTACTGATGATGTTGCTGAAGGTGCTAACAACTTATATTTCACAACTCAGCGTGCTCGTGATAGCGTAAGTGCAACAGACGCAGGTGGCGATGGTAGCTTCAGCTATGACAGCGCAACTGGTGCATTCACTTACACTGGTCCAAGCTCAAGCGAAGTTCGTGCTCACTTCAGTGCTACAACAGCTACCGGTGTAACATATGACAATTCAACTGGTGTTATTGCTCTTTCTGGTATTCCAAATAGCAGTTTAACAAACAGTGATATTACTATCAACGGTACTACAATCTCCTTAGGTGGTAGTGGTTCTATTGATACTGATGATATCAACGAAGGTTCAAATAACCTATACTACACAACAACTCGTGTTCGTAACGATCTAAGTGCAGTCGACAGTGAAAACGTTGGCGCATTCAGCTACAGTTCTGTTACAGGTGCATTTACATTTGATGCAAGTGCAGTAGTTGCAACAGTTAACGGCGAAAGCGGTTATGTAACTTTAGATACAGATGATATCAGCGAAGGTTCTACGAACCTATACTACACAACAGCTCGCACTCGTGCTGATGTCGGCGCTGGCACAGGCGTAAGCTACAACAGTTCAACTGGCGTATTCAGTATTGGTCAAGCAGTTGGCACAACTGATAATGTTACATTCAATGATGTAACAGTTAGCGGTGACTTAACAGTTAACGGTACATTGACAACAATCAATTCTACAGAGTTAACAGTTACAGATAAGAACATCACTATTGCTGATGGCGCCGCAAACGCAGCCGCAGCCAACGGTGCTGGTATTACAGTTGATGGTGCAAATGCAACAATCACTTATGCAAGTGCTACAGATAGCTGGGATTTCAACAAAGATGTAAGTATTTCTGGTGGTTTAACACTAACAGACAGCTTAACAGCACCTACATTTGTTGGTGATTTAACAGGTGATGTAACTGGTACAGTTTCTGATATCAGCAATCACAGCACTGATGCACTAACAGAAGGCACAAACAACTTATACTTCACAGACACTCGCGCTCGTAACGCAGTAAGTCTAACAAGTGATAAAACAAGTGTATTAAGTTACAACGCAAGCACTGGTGTATTTGCATTTAGTATTGCTAATGCTTCTACAAGTGACATTGCAGAAGGCACAAACTTATACTTCACAGACGCTCGCGCACGTAGTGCTATTAGTGTTACTGACAATGGCGGAGATGGTAGTTTAAGTTACAACAGTTCAACTGGTGTTATTGAGTATACTGGACCAAGCGCAAGCGAAGTTCGCGCTCACCTAAGTGCTACAAGCGCAAGCGGTATCACTTATGACAACAGCACAGGAACATTTGCTCTATCAAGCATTCCAAATAGTAGCTTAACAAATAGCTCTGTTACTGTTAACGGTTCTACTGTAAGTTTAGGTGGTTCAACATCTTTTGGTACAGACAGTGTAACAGAAGAAACTAACTTATACTATACCGATACTCGCGCTCGTTCAGCTATCAGCTTAACAACAAGCGATTCTACAGTATTAGACTATGATAGTTCAACTGGTGAATTTACATTCAGCTTATCTGGTTTAGATACAGACGAAGTTACTGAAGGTACAAACAACCTATATTTTACTGATGCTCGCGCTCGTAGCGCAATCAGCATCGTAGATGCAGGCGGTGACGGCAGTTTTGCTTACAATAGTTCAACTGGTGTATTAACATATACTGGTCCTAACGACAGTGAAGTTCGTGCTCACTTCAGTGCTACAAAAACTGGTGGTGATGGCAATTTCAGTTACGATAGTGCAACTGGTACATTTAGCTACACTGGTCCAGACCAAGACGATTATCGTTTAGCAATTAGCGCAAGCAATGTTAGCGGTGATGGTTCTATCAGCTATGATGACAGCACAGGTGTTATTAGTTACACTGGTCCAAGTGACAGCGAAGTTCGTGCTCACTTCAGTGCTACAAGCGCAAGCGGTATCACTTATGACAACAGCACTGGTGTATTTGCGTTAGCAAGTGTTCCAAATAGCAGTTTGACCAATGATAGCGTTACATTCAACGGCGTCGAAGTTGCGTTAGGTGCTAGCGGTAGTTTTGGTACAGACAGTGTTAGTGAAGAAACTAACCTATACTTTACAGATGCTCGTGCAAGAGCCGCCGTAAGTTTAACAACTAGCGATGCTACTGTATTCAGTTACGATAGCGCAACTGGTGTATTCACTTACAATGCAGCCGGCTTAGACACAGACGAAGTAGCAGAAGGTACAACTAACTTATACTTCACAACTCAACGTGCTCGTGATAGTATTAGCACAGACGGTTGGCAAATCAGCTACGACAGCGGCACCGGTGTTATCTCTATGGCTACACCAGACACCGATGACGTTAGCGAAGGTACAACAAATCAGTATTTCACAAATGCTCGTGCTCGCACTGCGGTCAGCTTAACAACTGACAACACAGATGCAATGAGCTATGACAACACAACTGGTGTGTTTACATTTACACTAGCAACTGTTGACACAGACGAAATTGCTGAAGGTCCAACAAACCTATACTTTACAACAGCTCGTGCTCGTAACAGCGTAAACAATGGTTCAAACATCGATTATGACGCAACTACTGGTACAATCAGCACACAGGCTGCTGTTTGGACAGTTAATGGTCAAAATCATGATGTTGTTTTAGATACGGATGACATTAGCGAAGGTAGCACAAACCTATACTTCACTGATGCTCGTGCAAGAAGTGCTATCACTCTAACTACAGATGACAGCAACATTCTAAGCTACAATACAGGTACTGGCACTTTAACTTGGGTAACACCAACTACTGACAGTATCGATGAAGGTGCAGTAAACTTATACTACACTAATCAACGTGCTGACGACCGTATTGCAGCCGCAAGTATCCGTGATTTAAGCGATGTCAATAAGACAGAAGCTCTACAAGACGGTTATACACTAGTTTGGTCTAGTGCTTTAGGCGAATTTGTTCCACAGAACGTTGCCGTAACAGCTACAACACTAAACTTTACAGGTGACGGTACAACAACAAGCTTCAGCACTGGTGTTGAAGTTACAAGTATCGATAACACTCAAGTGTATATCAACGGTTTGATTCAAGCACCTACATACTCTTATACAATTAGCACAACTAGCGGTATAACAAGTATTGTGTTTGACACAGCCCCAGAATCCAACGACTATATCTTTGTTCGTGTAAGTTCTACTAGCACATTGACTGCTGGTGGTATTCTAAACGAAACAAGCACAGTTGACGGTGGCACATACTAATTAATTAACATTAATTAAGTAAAGAAAAGGTGCAGAAATGCACCTTTTCTTATTTGCAAAAATATATAAATATATAAAATGGATTCTCACTATGCCCATCTTTCGAGGTAAAAATTTTGTAAGCGCAATATCTGATTATAAGGACAGTGTTCGCGTTGTTTCACGATCTAATATAAATCTATCTTCTTCTGTATTAACTATAGACGGAGTAAGTCTTGCGGATAAAGACAGAGTATTGTTAACAGGGCAAACAACTTCGGCCCAAAATGGAATATATACATGGTCGGTTTCGACGAATAGGTTGGTCAGAGCAGAAGATGCTGATAGTATATTCGAATTAAGCCCAGGAACCCATGTTTATGTTGAAGAAGGTAATTCGAACGCTAAAACAACATGGACGCTGATAACTTCTGGAGTAGTTACACCTGGAATAACCAATTTAGTTTTTGCCAAAGAGTCTAGGATAGGAACCACAGATATTAGTGGAATATATGGTAGTTCTACTAAAACACTGCAAGTTACACTAGATGAAACAGGCCAAATTGATACAATATCAGCTATAGATATCAGCGTCGACGGCGGCGAATTCTAACCAATAACCTTACACTACGCCAATTTTTTGATAAATACTTTCGAGAATAATAGGAAACGAATGACCTATGAATTCAATGGGAGTATATACTCAAAATGGCCAATACAATTATTTTAAAGCGCAGTGCGACCCCTGGTAAGGTACCTACCACGGCTCAATTAGCACTGGGCGAGATTGCAATTAACACATATGACGGTTTAATCTACATTAAAAAGGACGACGGAACTCCGAGCGTTGTTCAAATCGGTGGTGTAACTAGTGTTAATGGCGAAACAGGAGCAGTAACAATTGACACAGGCGATGTTGCTGAAAACGGTAATTTATATTTTACAAATGCTCGAGCACGTAGCGCACTAAGCGCCGGCACAGGCATTAGCTACAATAGTAGCACAGGTGCAATTAGCACAACACAGAATTTAAGCACAGCAGGTAGCCCAACATTCGCAGGTTTAACATTAACAGGCAACGTTGGTATTACTGGTAGTATTGTTCCTAGTGCAGACATTACATATGACTTAGGTAGCCCAAGCTACCAGTGGAAAGATATCTACGTTGGTCCAGGTTCTTTGTATGTTAACGGAAGTAAAGTTCTTCAAGACGATACTGGAACTATTACATTTGCAGCCGATGCAGACCAAAATATTCGTATCAAAACACTTGGCAACGGTATTTTACAATTAGGTTCAAGCACAACATTACTACAAGTTGACAGCACATTACAAATTACTAGCGGTAAGAATATTACCGACAGTGCAGGCGTAAAAGTTAACTTCGGCGATAGCATCGAAATGAACGGTAACAAAGTTATCGGTTTAGGCACACCAAGTGCAAATACAGATGCGGCAACAAAAGGTTATGTTGATACACAAGTTGCGGCAATTAGCACAAGCAGTATTACACAAGGTAACAGTAACGTTACGGTAACAGATACTGGCACCGGCACAGTTACAGTTAGTGTTGACGGTAGCACAGCTCTTACAGTTACAAGTAGCGGTGTTACAGTTGCAGGTAACTTAACAGTTAGTGGCACAACAACAACTGTTGAATCAAATACTGTTTCTCTTGCAGATAACATTTTAACTTTAAACAGCGATGCAACAGGCGCTCCAAGTCAAAACGCAGGTATTGAAGTTGAGCGCGGTGATGAAGCTAATGTTCAAGTTCGTTGGAACGAAGGTTCTGACAAGTGGACATTCACTAACGACGGTGCAGTTTACTATCCAATGGCAGTAAGCACCGACGATTTAGCCGAAGGTTCTACAAACCAATATCACACAACAGCTCGCGCACGTGGTGCAATCAGCGCAAGTAGTGCAACAGGTGTAAGCTATAACAGCACAACTGGTGCAATCAGTTTAGGTTCTATTCCTAACAGTTCTTTAAGTAACAGCAGTATTACAATTAACGGTACAGCAGTTAGCTTAGGCGGAACTCGCACATTAGATACAGACGCAGTAAGCGAAGGTTCAACAAACTTATATCACACAACAGCTCGTGCTCGCGGCGCAGTAAGTGTGACAGCAGGTACAGGTATTAGCTATAACAGCTCTACTGGTGCTTTCAGTTTAGGAAGTATTCCAAATAGCAGTTTAACAAATACTAGTGTAACAGTTGGTTCTACAGCAATTACTTTAGGTTCTAGTGCTACTACAATCGCCGGCTTAACCAGCGTTACATCTACTAGCTTTGTTGGTGCTTTAACAGGTAACGCTGATACAGCAACAAGTGCAGGTAAGTGGACAACAGGTCGCACAATTACTTTAGGTGGTGACTTAACAGGTAGTGTAAGTATTGATGGTAGTGCTAACGTAACTTTAACAGCTACAGTAGCCGCTAACAGCGTTGCACTTGGTACAGACACAACTGGTAACTATATGGTTGATGTTACTGCTGGTACTGGTATCAGCGTAAGTCACACAGCAGGCGAAGGTTCTACTGCTACAATTACTAACACTGGTATTACAAGTTTGAATAGCTTAACAGGTGCTAAGACACTTGCTCACTATCATGCAACATACCAAA
>JACCEB011799837.1_pt1 | contig 10125 bp, 9 predicted proteins | sample 7454761 | NCBI WGS metagenome assembly JACCEB01 (sample SAMN15323454, study PRJNA562643) | freshwater metagenome | isolation source: river surface water | place: USA:Blue River Watershed | collected 2017-08-18
GGTCTTTTAAATTAAATGCAATACCAATTAAATCAGCTATTGGAGCCAATGTAATATATCGTTTATTTAATTCTATTTCAATAACTTTTTTACCATTAACTTCTTTTAAAATACCAACATCAATATTACCTGTCGCATCACTACCATTGTTTGGTCCTGTTAATCCAAAACATGGTATAAGTTTACCTGATGCTAATCTTGGTAGATAATGATTCTTTTGAAAATCTGTTCCATAATGTTGTAGAAGCTCTCCTGGACCTAATGAATTTGGAACCATTGTAACAACTGCAAGTGATGGATTATAAGATGCCATCATTGTAAGTATTTTACTCTGTGTAGATATTGGTAATCTATTTCCATCATATTTTTTATCTATAATCATTCCAAGAAAACCAGATTCTCCTAAATCATTCATAATATTTTTTATTTGATTTGATGGATAAACTTTATTTTCACCATATTTTTTTAAAATAAATCTTGTTTTATCCATCATATTATTTTCACATGATTTATCAACATCTGAAGTTGTTTTTTTTAATTTATCATAATTAATAATACCACTAAATATATCTCTATCAATACTTACCCCTCCTGATCTAAGAGCAATAAGTTCAGTTTCAGAAATCTTTGGTATAATTTTTTTGACTTTGGTAAATATTCTCGAATACATTATTATTATTTATAATATATTTTATTGCTTAAATATTAATTATGTTATCGTACAGTGCCAAACTTAAGGGGCTTAAATCAAGTACTTTTCGGTACTTTTATAATTATTTTGTATAATATTATTATATGGAAATAACTTCTTATTATAATAATTATAAAATAATTCAAATAATAATACAAAATATTAAAGATATTAAAGATTTATTTACCGCGGTAGACAAAAATACTATAGATATAGCAAATATACCAGGTATTAGTGATATTACTGAATTAAGTAGTACAGTTAGTCAACATACTACAGATATTACTACATTAAATAGTACAGTATATCAAAATAGTTTAGATATTACTGAATTATCTAATACAATAGATCAAAATACTACAGATATTACTGAATTATCCAATACAGTAGAACAAAATAATAATAAAAATAGTACAGATATAATTAATTTAAAAAAATTAAATACTAAATTATATGATATAAATTATGAATTAACAAAATATATAAATAATTCATTTAATATTGATAATAATAATTTTAAAGCTTCTTTAGATTATACTAGAGCTAGTTTTTTTGGAAGTTACAGTACTACTGGTAAAATTGTATTAATAAATGAATATTATACCAAAATATATGGAATAGAGGAAGCAAAAATGTACGAACTTATAGAATTTCCAAATAATGTATTCGGTATGATTGTATCTTTAATACATTATGGTGATATTCAACTAAATATAAGTGGTAATGTTATTTATACATTTACAAATATTGTTGCCAATACATTAGTAAGTGCCAATGGTTCACATTATTTAACAAATCAAGTAAATACAACTGGAGTATTATTGGGAGTTCCAATAGGTCCCGAATTAATTGGTCGTATTACGAATACATTAGGTTATCCAGTTGACGGATTAGGTCCGATTAATGCAAAAATAACAGATAATACCAGAAAAAGTCCCCCTACATGGACTAATTTAACTACGACTATACAACCAATAATAAGTGGAATGTCAACTATTAATATCTCAGATGGAACTGATAGTATTGGTACAATTGAATTTGGAAGTTCTAATTTATTGGTTGGTACATATAATACTATAGATTATCAACAAAATATATTAATTAATACAATTATTGAAACACAAAATAATATTTATATTATTTATATATCTATTGGTAAACAAACATCAGATATTGTTTATATAAAAAATAGATTATATGATGCAAATGCCATGAATTATACTGGTATTATATTAGCACCAGCATCATCTACTGCATTTTTACAAATTGAATGTATTAATTCAGGTTTAGCTATGGCAAGATATTTTAGAGACAGAGGGGAAAATGTACTTGTAGTAATAGATGGATTAACACCACATACACAAATATATCTTGATACAATGAAATTAAATGAAAATTCAATAAATAATGATGCATATCCTATATCAGCATATAATGATTATGCAAATATAATGAATCAAGCATGTATAGTATCAACGACATATGTTACAGCATTTACACAAGGTTATGTAGTAAATAAAACAGGTTCATTAACTATATTAGGTAGTATGATATTACAAGATAATGATACATATAATCATATTGAAAGTATATTATACGATTTAGCAGATACAATAATAACAGTTTAATATTTTATAATATTTTATTGTGCTTCACTTATATCACCAATCATATAAAATGCATTATTGTCTATATTATCAACATCACCGTTTAAAATCATAGTAAAACCATTAATAGTATCTGATAGTGATACATATTTACCACCAACACCATTTATATGATATGGTTGTGTAAAAAAATTATTTACTTTAATTGCTCTATTAACAGTTAATTGTTGTTGTGTAGTTAATAATGAGCTAGAAATATTTTTTAATGATTCATAATCTTCTAATAATTGAATTATATTTTTTATTAAATTTTTTTGTGTATTTTGAATAATATTATAATTAATATTATGTAATAATACAGATAATTCACCATCAGATCCAATTTTAATTGATCCAGTAAATTTTTTTACCATATCATTAATTTGATAATCTGAAAAATATTTATTTTCTACATTTGTAAAATTTAAACAAGTAATTGATCCATAATTTGTTTTATTTCCTATTCTTCCCAATAATTGTTCATAATCATATGTTATATTTTGTTTTGTATTACACAGATAATCAACATCTTGAAGAGATTTATAATTAAGTAGAGCATCATTATTTAACAATAATACATTTTTATTATTATCTCTAAAAAATTCTGCAAGAGTTATTCCAGAAAAAAGTGTTTTACTAATTAATCCGGGTTTGAAATAACTAGGTGAATTAACAATAGATGGACCAGATATACTTGAAACAAATAAACTATTATCTTGTAATTTTTTATGAAATTGTTTCATATATTTATTAGGTAAACAAGAACTGGTGTGAACAAAATTATCTATTATAGTTGATGAATCATTTGTAAGATTATATATTATTTCTAATATTAAATCTCTATTTTGTTCATAGTTTGCAAAAATTATATTATTAGAACCTTTAATTATTGGACACATTAAATCTATAATTTTTATACCAGTTTCAATAATATCAGTGCTAAATGTTATATCAGTATATGCTAGAGGATCGTTGTATATTGAATTTGTAAAACCACCTATACCAATGGAACTATCTGTTGGTGTTCCTAATGGATCCATAACTCTACCTAATGTACCATTACCTACAGGGACTAGTATAGGTGTTTGAGCATTTGTAACTGAACTTGTTCTAGAAACACCATTTAAATCACTTAAAGTAACAGCTGTCAATATATTTCCTTTTATATTTTGAACATCTAAAAATATTGAAGAATCTCCGTCGACAATTAATTGATCATGTATTCTAATATTAGCACTTAATGATGTATCAAATGCAATTTCAAATACTCCATCATAACTTATTGATAATATTGTATATGACATATTTATATATTATAAAATAATAATTTAAAAATAATATTTTCTTCTACTTTTATTATTTATCTAATATTATAATATATATGAGTACTTTATATAATAAAAATAAAAATCCTAAAAAAAGTATAACAGGTACTGGATTTAAAGATGAAGAAAAAGCATTAGAAACTATTAAAATAATAAAAAAATTGGATAAAGTAAAACAAATGCAGATTGTTCTTACTATGTATTATAGAGCAGAACATCATCCACATAAAACATCAGATATGAAAAAGGCACAAAAAATTTTTAAAAGTTGGTTAATAAAGAAAGGGTACCGACAAAGTGTTTAATTTAAGCCTCTTTTAAATTAAACACTTTTCGCTAGCGTGAGTACCCATAACTTAAGACACCGAGGGGCTTTGGCACTACACGGTATAAAAATAGTGTTTAAAATATAATAAATTTTATTGTGGTCTAACTCTATTTATTTTAATATTAAAATGTATAAATGTTAATAATATAATATATAATCCAAAAATAATATTTATTAAAGTAAATATTGTAAGTGAACTTTTCTTAATATTTATTATATCTAAAAGATTATTTTCACAGTTAGTTTCTTTTATTTTATCAATATAATCAAAAATTCGAAAATAATTAATTATAATATACGAATACCATCCTCCAAATGGTATATAATTTATAATTGTAAATCCAATAAAATTTTTAATTGTAAATATTGATATTATAGATACTAAAATATATAGGATATATACTAAATTTATTATATAAGAATATTCAGAATGAAATATATCTGCATTATTAATAGATGTATAATTAACACAAGTATTATTTATAATTTCACCAGAATAATAATATTTATTAATAAAATTATATATCATTGGCATAAATAGTAAATTTACAATAGATATAATAATTAATGGTATAAATATAACACACATACAATACGATAAACAGCAAGTATACATATTTTCTGATGTATTTGATGTATTTGATGTATTTGATGTATTTGATGTATTTGATATATTTAATATAGTTTGTACATTCTCATCTTTTATAAAAGATGATTTATAATTTTGTATTTCTTGTATACAAATTGGACATTTCTTATTAATATTGAGCCATTCATCAATACAATTTTTATGAAAAATATGATTACAATCTATTTTTGAAATATCTAGATCTGTAATATCTATATTATCAATACATATTACACATATATCCTTTGAATTTTCTATATTCATATTCTACAGGTTATTTAAATTAATAAATATATATTAATTGTGATATACTTAATCAATTTTTATTTATCGACATATATCCATTTTGTTATACCAATTTTTAGATAAGTTTTAAAAAAATCATAAATATATTTTAATGGAAATTGTGAATGATCAACATATTTAATTAAATAACTTTTCTTTCGTTCATCTAAATATTTATATAATGCATTTGTTGCCTCTTTAAGATTATAATGAGGAATTTCACGAAAAAATATGTGATGTACTAAATGACAATCAGTTATATTATGATGAAGTTCATCAATTTTATATCCAATTTTATGATCAATAGTTTGAACAGCACCTTTTAAATACCCCCAACTTTCATCACTATATACTAAAGTCTCTTCTGAATGATGTTGTAACCATGTTACCATATATAACCAAAAATAACATATACCCATTACACCACCATACATCATCCACCAATCATATAAATTATTTGTATAAGAATATACAATATAAATCCAACTAAAAACAGAAATACAAGATATAATACTTTTAATTTTTTCTATTTTTGATGTATTTTCATATAATTTTCCAAACCACACAAAATGCGATCCATCCTGTGATAAACCATATGTTAAATATATCCAAAATCCAATAAATGGACCAATAACACTTGGAAGTATATTACGTGTTAAATACGGATATTCTTTTAGTTCTTCATCGGTAATCCATGGATGTGATTTATCTTTATTTTTAGAATTATGATAACGATGATGATAATAATGAGATCGAGCCCAAGGATAAAATGGAACCATTAACATACTATGACAAATATGACCACATACTGAATTAATTATAGAATAATCAGAAAATGAACCATGTCCACAATCGTGTCCTACTACAAATAAACACCACGCAAAAAATCCATAGACATTCCAATATAGTAAATGCCAAATTATTCCCAAATTTTTAATATATTCATATGTAAATAATGCTGTTGATAAAATTGCAATATCAACAAACATATACATTAGTGATTTAAATAAATTTGATTTAAAACAATTTTGCGGTATATTTTTTTTTATTTCATTAATTGATAAATTAGGATCCATATTATTATTAAATATTAAGTATTTCTTATATTATTTTTAGATACATTAATATCTAAAATACAATTAATTTTTCTGGATCTAATATACAATTCATAAATATTAATCTTGATTTTTCATAATAACTAAATTCTCTTGGAGACACAATTGTCCAATCTGTATTTTCTGATAAAAAGTTTAATTGAGTTAAAGTATATGATATTAAAGCTGAACAAAAATATCTAACAGTTTGTTTATGAACTATTTGTAAATTAAATCTTGCCCCAATCCAATCTATTATATTTAGATCATATGGCTTACCATCATTTGATAAGATTATTTGTTTTAATTTATCATAAAACGATTCTGTTCTTTCAAAATTATTTTTAATATAATATACATATCCATTAGAACCATTCTTATAATTCTTTAATGCTTCATCTAATTTAACAAGTTGAACACCATAAATGTGTTTATTTTCTATTACATCATTTGTATTTTCTAATCCACTTTCAAAAATATATAATCCTTTTAAATCTGGATGTATCCAAGTTGGATCTTTTATTAAAATCGATACATGAGAATACTTTGACCACCCCAATACTTCTATAAAATAAGAATACCATCTATGTGATGAATATAATAATATATCACCTGTTTCACAAGTCTCGAGAAATTTTTTAAATTCTATATTTTCCATTATATTATAATGTATAAATAAAATAAATGATTAATTAACATTTTTTTTTAAATTTAGTGTAAATGCCGTCTTATAACTAATTACTGAATAATTATATTTACCATTATCATGATGAATATGATAATATGGATAAGAGGATTTATATTTGTTTGATGTGAAATTTTCAAATTTAATAACTGTATCTACTGTACCCAATATCATAATATCATTTCCATTTAATTCATTACCATTTACACTAAAATATTTATAATCCTTTTTATTTTGTGAAATATCTTTTTGATTAACTACATGATACAATACAATATGATCATAATTATTTGTAACAATCTTATTAATAATATCGTGAGGTTTATATTTAGTATTATCTACAACAATATATTCTGTATTACTTTGTTTAAGATTTTGAACAAAATCATCTACAAAAGATAGATTTGTTTTAACTTTTTTACTCTTTTCACTTGGTTTATCTGTTTTACCTGTTTGAATAATTTGAACAAAATTACCATAATTCATAACTTTTTCATATGATGGAAGATCATCAACATCATAATCTAATGGCATATCAAGTTGAAAACTATATACGTGATGAACATTGTTAATTATATCATAATTTGGTGGTTCTTGTTCAATCATTGTGTTATATTTGTCATAAGTATTGCGACGTTTAAAAAAGGACAACATTGTTGTATTGTATTATATTAATATATCAATATATATCATAATGTTATATACATATTATTTATTCAATTTTTTTATAATTTGTATTTAATTATTATATATAAATGGAAACTGATTATTATACGAAATACTTAAAATATAAATCAAAATATATGGAATTACAAAAAGAATATAATAAATTTTATGGTGGTGGTCCAAAAGATGAAGAAAATTATAAAAAAATTAAAAATTTATTTTTATTATATAGTAAAGATCGTGAAAAGCAAAAATCAGATGCACAAAAAAAATATATAAAATTAAGAACACCTTTAAAAGATAAAACATATAAATATGATGAAGAAACTGCATATAATATGGTTGCTGAAAACTTTACAGATGAACAAATTAAAAAATATGATGAATATTTAGAAAAATATAATAATAATACATTAAATTCTCCAAAAACTGATATAGACAAAAAAATATACGCATTTAATATTGCAAAGCTTAAGCCTGACCAAGAAAAAATATATAATGAAAATGAACAAATATTTGGTTATAAAATAGCATATAATTTTGCAGAATATAATTTTCTAGATTCACATATTGGAGATTTTAATAAATATAAAAATTTATATAAAGATATTCCAAGAATTACAGAAAATGATATATTAAATACAATAAATAGAAATAAATCTAATGGTACGTACAAAATTTTACAAGCACTTCAGGATTTATATATTGAGGCAACTAAACCAACTTTACAAGATATGATGCGTGAACGAAAACAGCAAAAACTTGCAAAACAAACGCAAACGCAAATAGAAATTAATGATGTATCGCGCACATAAAGTAAAAGTAAAAAATAGTTATTAAATGATAATATTAAAAAATTGATTTAATATTATTAAAGTTAACTAATTAACCAATTTAATCAAATAACAAGTAATATTATGAAGATCTTTGGTATATTATATCTCAATGATAAAACAACATATGTTGGAAAAAAAGGAGAAAAGTTAAAAAAGTTTATCTCTCTTTATGATAAAAAAGAATATCTTGTTAAAACAAAGAGAGACACATTACATCAAACATACTGTGTTATAGATACGAATGATAATTGTGTTGTAGAATATCTCGATGATTTTAAAACGAATCCAGAATTAATACCAGAAAGAATGGGTTTATTAGATTGGTCCCCCAAACAAGATAACTTTTATTCAAAAGAAATAAATCTTTCTGAATTATCTAATATAGATATCTTTCAAAAGGATAGAATTAACTTTCATGGGGATATTATATCTGTAGATCCTGATGGATGTGAAGATATCGATGATGCTATTTCTATTGAAATTAAAGAAGATATAGAAATAGCAATTCACATTTCAGATCCTACATCATATATTCAAAAAGACTCTGATTTAGATAAAGAATTATTTAAAAGAGCTTCTTCTTTATATTTAGATGAAACACATCATATGATGCCTTTAAAAATGGCTACTGAACTAATATCACTTAAAAAAAATAAACAAAGTAGAACATATACTTGTCTCATTAAATTTAATACAAATAAAATAGAAAATATTGCAAATATTATAAATTCAAATAAAGAAAGTATATCTTTTCATTTTGAGTTTATTAAAACAAAAATCACTGTTAAAGAAAATTTATCTTATGATGAATTTCAAAACAAATTAACAGGAAATAAATATTATAAAGATATTTATGATATTGGTAAACAAATACTTGATGGTTTAAATATATGTTACGATGAATATGATTCGCACAAAATGATTGAAGCATATATGGTTTTATGTAATATGTGTGCATCTAAAAAATCTATCTTAAAAAGAGCAAATCTATTAAAACAAGAAAAGTTTTTAAAAGAAGACAAATACAAACAATATAATCAAACTCTGGCTCTTTATACATTAGAACATAAAAAACATGAAGGGTTAGATTTATATTATACTCATTTTACTTCACCAATTCGTCGATATGCCGATATGATCGTACATCGATTAATCTTTGATAATAATACATATATAGAAGATGAATTAAATAAAATGATAGAACATATTAATAACAAAACGAAATATTATAAAAAGATTTATAATCTGTATAATCTGTTTAAAATTATTGGACATAACATAGTTGTTGAATTAAATGGTACTATTATTGGGATCGAATATAATCAATTAAAAATATTAATCAATAATAAACTGTTATATATGAATTTAGTATCTTCAAAAATATTAAATACTGTTTATATTGAATACGATGATAAAAAAATAAAGATAATAAATACTAGTAAAGAAATTCTATATAATCTTGGAGATATTGTATCTCTCAAAATTTATTATTATGATATGAATTTAAATCCATTCAAAATTATTGTCAATGGAATGACTGATTTATTTATTGATTAGATTATTCCAAAACATAAATTATCATAACAGATTCTAACATTATTTGTTTTTTAATATCTGTATCTTCCAGATCGATTTGTTGAAATGATGGAATAATATTATCATCAAATAAAAGCCATTTTTTTTGATTTATAATAACACTATAATAATGTCCTGAATTATAATTTTCTCCACGATGACAAATAATAGAATATATTTTCCATTTTAAATAATTTTGAGATGTATCACTTATACCAAAAAATTTAATTCTTTTCATTATATCAAGTTTATAATTATTACGTTTACCTTGATAATCAAATCTATTAATATTTATAATAATAAATTGTGGTATATTAATTAATTTATAACAATTATAAATATTATTTAAACTATTATTTTGTGTTA
>JACCEB010354271.1_pt1 | contig 10124 bp, 8 predicted proteins | sample 7454761 | NCBI WGS metagenome assembly JACCEB01 (sample SAMN15323454, study PRJNA562643) | freshwater metagenome | isolation source: river surface water | place: USA:Blue River Watershed | collected 2017-08-18
GTAAATGAGGGTATATTATTATAAAACGAAAAAGGAATAAAAACAAAAATGTATACTTATAATAAAAATAATAAGTATACAAAAATGATGAAATCGATAAGCAGTAGTAATTTGTCCACAAATGAAAGTGAAGAACTATTAGAATTATCTAGCGATAGCAATCTACACCTATACATATTTAGTGGGTGTTATGCAGTCGCGATTCTATTTCTATTTTTATATTTGTATGTATTTTGAACCCAGTAAACCTACGGTCCATTTGACCCCAGTAAAAAAGATTTTATATTTATTATAGATGATTTGTTTATTTTCCGGGTTTTACCGTTGGTTTCAATGACAATGTCATCTAGGCAGAGAGGATTTGTTTTTAATTCTTCAATCAGGTGAGGAAATGATGAAAAATGTTTCATAATAGTAATCGCCGTGATTGAACTAATGCCTGGAATTTGGCATAGAATAATTTCACCAATATTTTCGGGGGTGATATTATCCTTTTTCGTTTTTTTAACCACGGTGCAATAATTGGCTGGTGCAACAACGACGTTTTCGAGAGAAATAGGTTCGTCGCCAATTTTATTCGAAAAATGGGGTGTTTTCCCCTTTCCGTTTTCTCTCTCTATTTTATCGGCAATAGAAAGAATCATTTCAGCCGTTTCTTGTAGAGAACATGTCCGGGTTGCACTGAAACCTTTGAAAAAATTCAAACTAGTCATGGCGGAATATATGATTTTTTTCTCCATAGGACTACGTAATTGACTAAACATGCCTTCAATAATATAAAGTATGTTGTGGGTATGAAAACCACTCGAATGTATTAGCCGGTAAGATTGTTCTTCGTATCGCCCGTCTTTGATACTGGCTAATAAATCGGCTAAAGATTTACGTTCGATGAGAACGAGTTCTTTGTCATCATCGGCGCAAATCAAAATATCTCCTAGAGTAAGAACTTTTTTGAACAATTGTATAGAGGACGTTTGATTTATGGATTGGCATTTTTCGTAGAGAAAACTCTCTCGTTCATCAATAAATATTTTCATTATGAATAATAATTACTATTCAAAATGACATTATATTGTTATACTAAATAATAAATTTAGAATCAATAATTATTTACCAGTAATGGTAGTTCTGAGGATTAGAACCGACAGGACGTGATTGATTCACAGTTGTAGTGAAACGTAAAGTAGCTAAATCACTCTTGGTGCAGCAGTGACCGGAGATTGGGTCAGTACTTTGTAAGAAAATACTGGTCCACCATCCACGGCCAACTTGTCCAGGGAAACCGGCCTTTTTGTTTCCTCCTCCTTGATTTTGATTTGCAGTTCTTGTATAGTTTCTGGCTCTACTTGATGCGTTAGATAAACCCATTATATATAATGCCTAAATATTTTATTTTATACAAAATGAAAAATTGAATAAAATATAAATGAAATATATTTAAACACAAATCGACTATTATACTAACCTATTGTTTTCATTCTATTTTAAAAATAAAATGAACGCAACTCAAGAATACGTGCAAATGAATCATCTAGATGACGATATTATCATAGAAAAAAATCAAAATGGAACAGAGACCTATATTTTCGACCCATATAATCCCCTAAATAAATCGATTGGAGAAATCGATATTCAAAATATATTGAAAAATTATGGAATAAATACACCTATACACAATATAAATTTATATAAACGTGCTTTCATCCATCGCTCATATATGAAGCGTCCAAATTTAGAAAATACGCAAAATAATATTGTCATTGTTCCTAAACCCGATGATTGTTTGCCACTTTATACGAAATCGAATGAACGATTGGAATTTGTTGGTGACGGTGTGCTCGAATGCATTACTAAATATTATTTGTATCGCCGTTTTCCCAAAGAAAATGAGGGGTTTATGACGGAGAAAAAGATTGCTCTAGTGAAAAATGAATCGATTGGTAAAATGGCTTTAGAAATGGGTTTGCATAAATGGTATATTTTATCAAAACATGCGGAATTGAAACAAACGCGAACGAATTTAAAAAAATTGGGATGTTTATTCGAATCCTTTTTAGGAGCAATGTTCCTAGATTTTAACAAGATTTCCATACACGATGACGATGGATGGTTTGGCAATTTATTTGTCACGGGTCCCGGATTCCAAATGGTGCAAATTTTCGTGGAAAATGTCTTCGAGAGACATGTGGATTGGATTAATTTGATAAGAAATGATGATAATTACAAGAATATACTACAGGTAAAAATACAAAAGGAATTCAAGGTAACGCCTCATTATATGGAGGTAGAGGACCATAATGTAGAAACGGGATATTATATGGGGGTTTATTTATGTTTAGGACAACCGATTCATAACAAAAAACATAGTGAATCGATACCTATTACAAATTTCAGTTCATATAGTGAGATACATCAGTATATGTCGGAATATAATAAAATATTTGTATTTTTGGGAGAAGGAAAACATAAAATTAAAAAGAAGGCAGAACAAATTGCATGTGACGAAGCAATTCGTCATTTACAATCATTTTAGACCTATAGATAATTACATTGCACAAAATTACATTGCACAAAATTTCATTGCATAAAAATACATACAAAAATATACTATACTATATTATATAGTATATTTTTTTATTATGGAACAATTATATTTAGAACAATTGGTCGTAAAACCAATGCCAAAAAAACAGGAGAAAATCATGGTAAAGGTAAAAATAGTTGACAAAACGAAGGAAATGCACATAAATAGACAAATGATATTGAATCGATTAAATAATAAAAATCTTTTGCAAGTTCGTAAACAGGTGCCAATCAGTGATAATCAAATAATTACAATCAAAAAACCTAAGAAAATAAATGAAACGATTAAGATAGAAGAGGAAGCGGAGGAAAAAGAAGAAGAGGAAGTGGAAGAAGAAGAGGAAGAAAAGGTGGAAGAAGATGTGGAGGACAAGGTAGAAGAGGATGAAGAGGAAAAGGTAGAAGAGGACAATGTGGAGGAAAAAATGGCGGAAGAGGAAGTGGAAAAAGAAGAGGAAGAAGAAAAGGTAGAAGAGGACAAGGTGGAGGAAGAAGTGGAGGAAGAAGAAGAAAAGGTGGAGGAGGAAAAAGTGAAGGAACAAGTCAAAGAAAAACAAGAAAAGGTGAAAAAACAACCTAAGGCAAAGGGTAAAAATGTAATCTCTATTCTACCAAGAAAATATGAAATAAACCAAGAAATTCAAAATGTAAAACTAGGAAAACATACCGTCGAAGAGAGATTACCAAAACCAGAAAAAATAATCATAAAAACTTCTCCATATTACATGAACAATCGTCGCATGTTTATTCAAAAATTGAGAGAAATGTTCAAAGATTATTCAAAAGAATTAAAAACCGCCAATGCAGATATATCCTGTTCAGCAAAATCAACTGAAACCGGTAAATTAATGACTCATCAAAAGATTGTTCGAGATTATTTGAATCTCTACACCCCATACAGAGGATTATTATTATATCATGCTCTCGGTAGTGGTAAAACATCCACCTCTATTGCCATTGCCGAAGGAATGAAATCCGCAAAAACAATTATGGTATTAACCCCCGCATCTTTAAAAATGAATTTTTTTAGTGAAATCAAAAAATTCGGCGACCCACTCTACCAAAAAAACCAATATTGGGAATTTATATCGACCGAAGGAAAACCTGAATATATTGATGTATTAGAAAATGTCCTATCCTTACCTCGCGAAACATTCGAAAAAAATAGAGGAGCATGGATGGTCGATGTGACGAAAGAACCCAATTTTTCTACCCTATCTTCGTTTGAACAAGAAAGTATTGATGAACAATTGAATCTAATGATTCGCGCCAAATATGTAGACATCAATTACAACGGTTTAACCAAAAACAAGATGAATGCTCTCACTGAAGATGATACAAAAAATCCGTTTGACGATAAAGTTATCATCATTGATGAAGCACACAATTTCGTAAGTCGTATCGTAAATAAAATCAAACGTCCCGAAAGTATTTCATTCAAATTATATGACAATTTGATGAAAGCAAAGAATGCACGAGTCATCTTATTGACCGGAACACCCATTATCAATTATCCTAATGAAATAGGCATTTTATTTAACATTTTGAGAGGTTCAATCAAAACATGGTATCTACCGCTTACCATGAAAGGTAAACATGACGATAATAAATTAACCAAAGAGAATATATTGAAAATATTTGACCATGCTAAATTTAAACATTATGATTATGTTGAATATACCGACAATAAATTAATCATCACACGTAATCCGTTTGGCTTTTTAAATACGAGCAAAAGAGGACCGGCCGCAAAAACGAAAGGCGGAGATGCCGTGACCACTTTATTCACTTCATTATTGGGAGGAAAAACCAAGAAAAAGGAGAGAAAAGTGAAATCTCACAAAAACAAATCTAAAAAATCCAAAAAATCAAAGGAAGGTGACGAAGAACCATATACGATAGAAGACGGTATTATCAAAATAAATTATCACCCAGAAGAAATCATTGAAGACGATGCAAGAGTAGATGTATTGGACCGCGTTGCTCCTGAATATCATAAAGGTGGAGAAGGACCATACAATGGCGTGAAATTAGATGAATTTGGAGCATTGACGGATGAAGATTTTGAAAAATATATAAAAGAAATCTTAAAAAAACACCATATCGACGTCATTGACGGGCTTATTGATATTAAACATTACAAAGCATTACCCGATGATTCCGATTCGTTTTTATCCATGTTTGTGGATATAGAAACCGGTAAAATGAAAAACGAAAATGTATTCAAAAAACGTATTTTAGGTTTAACCTCTTATTTCCGCAGTGCACAAGAGAAACTCTTGCCACGTTTTGTTGAAAATGAAGATGTGGAGGAAAATGCAAATCCAAATATACATGTGATGAATGTGGAAATGAGCGACCACCAATTTGCCTCTTATATCAAAATACGTAAGATTGAAATCGACCAAGAAAAAGATTTACGTAAAAATAAAGCAAAACAGGCCAAAAAAGGACAAGACGATTTATACCAAATATCTTCGACTTACCGTATTTTTTCGAGAGCGGCATGTAACTTCACCTTTCCAGCAGAAATCGAAAGACCATTGCCAAATAAAGATATCAAAGGAATCACAGAAAATGAATTTGATGTAGTTCCTAAAGGGGTTTTATTAGAAACCGACGCCTATTTAGATGAAGAGGATATCGTAGAAGAAACAGAAGAACCCGTAAATTATAAGAATAGAATTGATGCCGCTCTAGAAAAATTGGCCAAAGACGAAGAATATTTGACAAAAGAAGGTTTGGAAAAATATAGTCCAAAATTCGTGAAATTATTGGAAAATATTCAACAAGAAGAGAATGTAGGATTGCATTTAATATATAGTCAATTTCGAACGATTGAAGGTATTGGTATTTTGAAATTAATATTAGAAGCCAACGGATATGCAGAATTCAAAATCAAAAAAAACATATCTACCGATACTTGGACCATTGTGGAAAAGGAAGGCGACGAAGGAAAACCACGATTTGTATTATATACCGGAACTGAGACGGCCGAAGAAAAGGAAATCATTCGTAACATATATAACAGTAATTGGACTATCGTTCCACCCGAATTAGTGAAAATAATCGAACAAACATCGACCAACAATCATTATGGTGAGATTATTAAATTATTTATGATTACCTCTTCCGGAGCCGAAGGAATCAATTTGAAAAACACCCGGTTTGTGCATGTGGTCGAACCATACTGGCATAATGTCCGTATTGAACAAGTCATTGGACGTGCTAGACGTATATGCAGTCATGAAGAATTACCAGAAGAACACAAAACCGTCAAAGTGTTTTTATATTTATCGGTATTTACCGAAACACAAAAGACGGATAAAAAAACGATTGAAATTATGATGCATGATAAATCGCGTATCGATGGACGGGCCATTACAACGGATGAATCGCTCTATGAAATATCACAAATAAAGGATAAAATTAATCAACAAATATTGAAATCGATTAAGGAGACGGCCATAGATTGCAATGTATATAACAAAAAGACGAAAGGTAAAGACGATGAGAATTTAGTATGTTACGGTAGTAATTTCGAAAAAATAGAGTCGAATGATTTTATCTCTTACCCTACTCTGGAAAAAGACATGAGTGAAAAGGAAGAATTAAATGTCATCGAAAAGAAGATTGTATTAAAAGATACCAAAGAACTCAATGGTGTCAAGTATAAAATAAATCCAGAAACCGATGAATTATTCGATAAAGAAATATTCGACAATACGAGACAACTGGTGAAGGTAGGTGAATTGAAAAAGGTGGGTAAAAAAATGTTGGTCGAATTATTATAATGTTTATACTGACTGAGTAAAAAGAAATATGTGTATTGTTATTGCAATACACATATTATATGATAAGGGACTCTTTGTCCAAAGGTGTATGTATCAACGGTCGAATCGTTTTTTATTCGTTTTACGATTCGTTCTTTTACCACGATGATTTTTACTTTTTCTTCGTTTACCCCCTTTTCTTTGTTTTTTTCTTGGGTTTTCTTCATTTGTTGATTCTAAAACATTATGAATCTCATTAAGTAATCTTCTTCTTTTTTTTTCATCATCTTCGTTTGGTATATTTGTATTTAACCAAACGAATTGCATATCATTGTATAGTTTATGCAGATTTTCTTTACTGGCGAATTCTATGTCACCTTCATTGTATAATGAAGAACAGGAATTATCTATAATAATGACATATCTAAATCCGGAATCATATATACGTTGTATAATAGTGCTTAAATTGATATCTACATCCATTTTTTTTCCAAGCATATCATCTACATGAACACTTATAGAATTATCAATATCTTCGAATCCTTTATTTATTTCCAGATTCATGAAGTTTATTCTCATATCATATTTTTTTTTTTCATATTTGTTTTTATAATCATAATTGATTTCATTATAAGCTCGACTATCTTTCGTTTCTCTGGAAAAAATTTTATCATAATAAAAATTTCCTCCTACTAATTTTTTTAATGAATACATTTGACCTTCTTTACGTGAATGAATTATCTCTTCATCTTCTTTGTCTTCTGTGGGTAAATCTTCATCAACGAGAGTATAATCCTTATGTGCTTCATCCATAAAATCGACTATTTCATATATTAGGTCTTCTTTATGCATACCATATTTCATGTATTTTTCTATTTCATTTCCAATTGAATTATTATCAAATGCAGTATTTATGTTACACACACCTAAAGAAGCGGTTTCAAGTATATATACTGTCATATCTTTTGGAATAATTTTATACTGCATATGAATTTTATTATTTTCAATTATGTATGGATAAGCTCCGTGTGTAGCTACAAATACTGTAGGTATACGTCTTTCCATGAATTATTATAGTATATTCGTATACTATAATAACACAAAATAATTACACAACTATACATTAGGTTGACTTACTGCGAAAATAATCAAATGTTTTTTTTATACCTTCTTCCAAATGAATTCGTGGATTAAATCCCAATTTGGCTTTGGCTTTTTTAATAACCGGTTTGCGTTGTTTAGGGTCATTTTCAGTGGCTTCCAAATATTCTACTTCTAATTTGCGACCAATGACTTTTTCGAATACATTTACGAGTTGATTTAGAGTAAATTCACAATATGGATTTCCTAAATTAAATGGGCCCATTTCTGCACTATTCATCATATCGACTAATCCGGAAATTAAATCATCTACATAACAAAAACTACGGGTTTGAGAGCCGTCGCCATAAATCTGTAGTTTTTCACCATTCATAATTTGTTTTATAAAATTTGTAATGACGCGACCATCATGAATATCCATATAGGGACCATAGGTATTGAATAAGCGGACCACTTTTAAATCTAATTGAAATTTACGTCGATACTCATAGATAAGCGTTTCGCCGATACGTTTGCCTTCATCATAACAACTACGTTCACCCATGGTATTGACATTTCCAAAATATTCTTCCGGTTGTGGATGCACGTGCGGGTCGCCATAAATTTCGGAAGTGGAAGTATATAATACTTTTGCCCGATGTTGTTTGGCTAAACCTAATACATTCAGTGTTCCTAAAAAACAGGTTTTCAATGTTTCAATGGAATATAATTTGTATTTATCCGGGCTGGCAATACATGCTAAATGATATATTTCGTCGATTTTTGGGAAATTGATAGGTTGGGTGATATCGTATTTAATAAATGTGAAATTAGGATAATTTAAAAATTCCGCTATATTTGATTCGTTTCCAGTGATTAAATTGTCGAGACAGATGACTTTATTCATGTGGTTTTGTAAGAGTTTTTTGCATAGATTTCTTCCTAAAAATCCGGCGCCGCCAGTAACTAAAATATGGGTGAAATCTGTAGGCGTATTCATAATAATAATATAAAATATAGAACATAATATTATGATTATTTAAACGTTTTTCTAATAAACTGACCATTTGTCATTGTTGAATCCATTTATCTTGAGTAATTTGTCGGCATTGTCTTTCCAAAATTGGGTTTTCTGGTCAAGTAAAACATCTTCGCGTGATTTTGGATAAGTCGCGTTTTTCCGGGTATTCATACGATTTATATCGGCATCACTGGCCCCGGGTTTTTTACCGTAACAGTTTACCCCGAAACGAACATGTGGATTTGCAATATAACCGCCATTTATACCGGGTCTTCCACAATCATTTTTGTGATGTTTGGTTTGTTGTAATTTAGACCAAGTGGATTTTTGTGTGGGGAAAAAGGCCATTTGTCCATCTGACCAGCCATAACTACACCATTCAGCGCCCTTATTGTAAGCGGATTCCATTTCTTTATAGGTTGCTAAACGTGCCCCATAGGAAGTGCAAATAGCTTGGGCATCGTCGTATGTATATAAATTGTTGGAAATATTGAACACTTCTTCGCCTACTTCATCGACCTTGTCTTCTTTATCTTTTTTAGAGGATTTTCCATATAAGTAGTCAATGACTGAATTGGGAATAAAGACATCGAGTAAATCTAATTTGAAATAGTATTTGAAAAATTCGACGATAATAAAGGTTGCTAAAAACACCCATATTTTTTGTCGAATGAATAATATGGTCGAAGGAATAGTTGAATCACTTATGGGAACACGGCCTAAATAGATAAACCCGTAAAATAGGACAATCAAAATCAATGATTCGGCGATTCCATATGGATTTTGGAAGAATTCTTTCGACCATTTTACAATATAGCCGAGTAGATGGTCTTTATCGTTATCGGGTAAATCGAAATAGTAATATACGACTGCAGCAATTGCTATAACAATGAGGTATATATCGATGGTTTTGCTAAATAACATGACGGCCTCACTTCGTCCATTGTATATGGCAAAATAGAGGACAATATAAATGGATATGAATCCGGCGAAATAGGGGAGAGTGTTCATATTGAAAATGGAATTTATGGCATGATTTACATTTTTTTCTATATCGGCAATCATTTTATAATATAACCATAATTTATATAATAAAATGGACCTGTTGAATGTCCCACAGAGATATATTCCTAAAATATTATCGACGAGGGATACAAAAAAACAAAAACAATATTTGAAAAAATCGCGAAAATTATACAAAAAAGGTATTTATTATCAACGCCCAAAAGTGAAATCGTTCAAGTCAAAACCATCCCAACACGTAAAGAATGCTGAAAAAATATACAAAATAGATAAAATATCGCCATCGGCCGAATTGGCCGAAAAAACCCAATGTAGCCAAGAAGCTTTAGAAAAAATAGTGAACAAAGGTCGCGGTGCATATTATTCGAGTGGTTCGCGACCGAATCAAACTGCCGAATCGTGGGGAATTGCTCGATTGGCGAGTGCAATCAGTGGCGGTAACGCGAGTATCATAGATTATCATATATTGCATGATGGTTGCAAGCCAACCAGTAAAGCATTGAAAATGGCCAATCGAACGTGTAAAAAACAAAATAAATGTCAAAAATATTTCATGAATAAAACACGTAAGGAAACTAAAAAAAGGAATAATTTTGGAGAAAAATGGAAAAAAGGTGGTTCTGGAAAAAGTAAAACCCCAAAAC
>JACCEB011665086.1_pt1 | contig 10123 bp, 8 predicted proteins | sample 7454761 | NCBI WGS metagenome assembly JACCEB01 (sample SAMN15323454, study PRJNA562643) | freshwater metagenome | isolation source: river surface water | place: USA:Blue River Watershed | collected 2017-08-18
ATAATGATGAATTATATATTTATTCAATTTTTTATTCATCCAATCCAACAATATTTTTATCCCAAGGATATAATTTAACTTGAATTTGATTATTATCTGATTTATTAAGAAATGTTAAATAATAAAATTGTATTAATTTTGATGGATTTTTAATTATTCTATAACGTGTTTTATTATCAAATGCATAGATAATTTGTGAATATCCCTTTTCATTAAATCTTAAAATTGGTCCAAATGTCATTTTTGTAAGATAGTTAATTAATTAGTTAATTAATATAAACAAGTTTTCAATTTTTTAAATAAATTATAATTCTTTTTAAAATAAATTATATTCTGTTTGTCAATCCTTTCATTCTGATTTTAAGACGTGTTGTAATATTTGTATCATCTGTATTAATAACATCATCTTCATACATTTCTTTTAACATATGTAATAGATCAAGACTTTCTGCAATTATACTAAAATAAGTATAATCTTCTGATTCGTCATAATAATAAATGACACTCATATCTACACCAATATAATATGTTGGATCTTTACTTTTATTACGAATTATAGATACTGCTTCTGTAATTATTTGTGTTTGATTCCCATTCTTTTCTTCATAACGTTTTTGAAGAAGATATTTTCCAAGATGACGTTTGTGATGATATGAATTTAAATATACAATATTTAATTCTAGATCTTCATTTTTACTAAGAGCATGTGTTACTATTTTAATTGTTTTAATTTGGTTATAACATTGATAACGATCAATTAAAATAGATGGAAGAGCATCAGCGTTATAAACTGTTAAACCCCCCGCATTACGATGTCCACCTCCTCCAAATTTAGATGCAATCTCTTCAACATCTGTTCCAGTATTTGTTGATCGAAGACTAATATATGTTTCACCTGTATATTCATTTCGTGAATAACAAGTTGCAAAATTTACATCAGGGTTAGAAGTAAGAAAAGAATTACCAATTTCAGATTTTAAAATAGCAGTATTAACATTACCAACAAAATAAAGATGATTGTCTAATAGAATAAAGTTTACAGCAGTTTTTTTAATACCATCATTAATATATGTATCATTTTGTTTTAACATACCATCTCCAATAGGAATAACAGTATTTGTTACAAAATTATCATCTAATAGTTTTTCATATTGTTCAAATTGTTTTGGTACACTAAAAATATAAGAAGTAAATTGTCTTGTATGTGTCATTGATTTTTTCCAAATATCATTATCCTCTATATAACGTATCATAAGTGGAACATTGTCTTCACCAAAAAAATAAGCCCATGTAATATAGGCTCCTGAATGTTTCATATCAAATACTTTATTTTCTTTTGGTACTTGATGTAAATCTTTTTCTGCACTTTGATGATGATCTAATATAATCATTTTATTTACAGATTTTAACATTTTAGTTAAAACATTATATTTAAATGAAAAATCACACATTAATACATTACGATCATTTAACATTGGTGGTTGTTTTTGATATTGACATGCAATATATGTAATCTTTTTCTTTTTATTACCTTTCTTTTTATTATACAACCAACAAGCAAATGCTGATGCATATCCATCAATACAATCTCCATGATAAAGTACTGTATCAATTTCATCGGGTTTAAGACATAGATGATCGAATTTTAGCATAATATATAATTAAGTTAACTAATTGATTAAGTAGTTAAATTAGTTAATTATAAATAAATCAATTTTTTAATAGAATACTTTAAAATATTTATAATAAATATTATTAATAGTATCAGAAATATTATTATTAATATCTAAAACATCTGATAAATACTTATAACTAAAGGGTCTATGATGTGATATTTCTCCTAATGTAAAATTATCAATTAGACTCTTTTTATCAGATTTAGATGTATTATATTTAAACTTTTTATTTAATAATCTAGTTGTCATACTTATATTTTCTTCATATGTTATTTTAATATTATTATATGTCAATAAAATAGAATCTGATATCATATTATTATCTTTTGTATCAATTAGATTCATTAAAGATTTTACAGAAAATGTATCATTTAACATATTTATTTGAGGATCTGTTGGACTTAATATTGCAAGTTCGTGCATATGGAGATTTTTTGAGCACAATGCTATTAATGTTGCAGCACTATATGATTTACGTAAAACATAAGATGTTAATTCTAAACCATTTTCTAAAATAAAATATAAAAGACGATCATTTGATGAAATAGAACCTCCATCTGAATCTAGAATAATTTGGGGTAAATTATTTTTATGAAGAATTAAAAAGTTAATAATATTATCACAATCATCGATATCAAATATATTAGAACAAAGTTTATTAAAAATTATTTTATATTTTGTAGGTAAATCACATATAATTATTACATTATTCTTTTTTAAAATATTATTTAAAATCCATAAATCATATATATATTTACAAATATATGTTAATCCAAACAAACTTAATAAAAATATAATATTAGAAATAAAATTAAATACAAGAAACATATTATAATGAAATTACTTATTTAACTTGATTAATTTAGTTAACTAAATAATTAAGTATAAATAAATCAATTTTTTAAGAAACAATCCCATAGATAATATAAAAGAAACCATCTGGATTATTTTCAAGAATATAATTAACAAGTTGATTAAAATTATAAAAATGAATATTACGAATATGTGAATCTAACACAATATAAGTATCATTCATTTTTAGAAAGCAAAAACTTTGTCCATCACGATTTAAAATCATCATGTTATTATTTTGCATATTTTTAATTTCATTTAAAAAATTATTATAATCATTAATTTCTAAAGATGGTTTATAAATTTTATTAATAATTTCCTGTCCAAAAAGATACAACATAGTCATATCACCATAAATAGTTGTTTTTAATTCTACATTCAAATTAATTTCATCAATATTTTCACCTTCTACTTTAGAGTTATGTTGAATACGATTATTTGTACCATTTAACATACAATTATTATAAATTTGCAATAGCAAATTATGATTATTGTTTTCAATTGCATTAATAATAGCAACTTTATTTAAAACAAATTCTTTAGAAATCCAAGAACATTGATTAGAAATACAATTATAAGGATTATCATATTGTGATTTTACATTAAGAATCTTAATAATAATAACTAAACCACTCTTCAAATCATTCAATGTAATATTTTCTCGTTTACCATTAATTGAAAAATAAGTTTCAGTCAATTTATTAAATTTTACATAAGATTTTTCGAGAACAGAAATAATATAATTTGTGTCAAGAATAGTATCATCAAATGTGTTATCTGGAAAATAGAAATCTTCAATACAACTCGATGAGTTTGAAAGTTTCTTAATAATAATTTGTTTAAGTGCAATCATTTTGATTATAGTAATTCTTAAATTATATATAAGAATAATATATTAATTTAATTTTCAATTTTTTTATTATTTAAATATATATAATTATGGCTGCTTCTGCGTTAAGTGCATTAGGTGATATTGACAATTTAAATGAAAAAGAAAATACTAAAATTGTAAATGAAAATATAAAAAATATAATACTTTTACCTCAGGGGAATATACCACAATTTGATAGAGTATTATGTGATAAGAATTATGAAGAAAATAGTTATGAAACATATAATGGCATACAATGTAAAAATTATAGAGGTGTAGATATAAATGGTACACAACATTATTTATTAGTAGGGTCAATTAATTTAGATACACAACCTGAAATAACTTATTATCAAAGATTTTTAACTACAAAATGTAATCAAAAAGATCCAGTTATTATAGATTTTCATAAACGTGGATTATTAAGTGATCCAAGAAAAATTGTTTATTTTAAAGGTGCATATACTATATTTCCAAATGTATTTACAACAGAAATTAAATCTGAAGAAGATAAACAAAAATTTAAACAACAACTTGAAATATATGTTAAAGCTACGAGAAGTATTCTTGTACATATATTACCATATTTAAAAAAAATAGGTATAACTACTATTGTTGTTGACCCTGAACCTGGATTTCATCCAAGTACTATAGGATGGACAGAGGAAAGAAAGTTAGCTGGCTTAATTGGTTTATATACAGGAATGGGGTTAAAAGAAATTAAATGTTTATACACAACAAGTGCTTTAATTGCATTTGATTTTGATGTTCTTGATAATCCTCATTTAAGTCCACAACAGATAGATACAAAAATTAGAGAACAATTAGTAAAAAAAAGAGGTTACGTATATGATTATCCTATAATGATTGGAAGCATTGATGATATGTTAACAAATTATAATATTGGAACATCTGTTATTGGAAGAGCCCTTTCTTTTATACCAATAGCAGGACAAGATGTAAGAGATTTACAAGAATTTTTAAGAGTTCCAATTAAATTTAATGCAACTGTTGGTTCATTAAATAATTTACTTACAGTACGTAAAATGGATGCAGTATTTAATCCATCGCCAGATATAAGACATGCTTATAGACAAAAATATTTAAAATATAAACAAAAATATTTAGAATTAAAGAAAACTTTACCATAAAGTGCTTAATTTAAGCTCCTTTAAATTATATACTTTAGATTAAAATTGTTCTTTAATATGATTTAATGTATTCACAAGTAAAGTATTAAATTGTTTATTGTATCCATTGCATTCTTTATATTTAACATAAAAAATAATATCTAATTCATTATTTTTATTAATTAATTTACATGTAATAACTTTAATTTTATTATGTTTTGCCATTTCTCCTTCTAATGGTGTATTAACAATGTTATATATTTTATCAAGTGTTTGATTATCATATTCTGATTTTAAAATAAATTTATTTAATTTATTTTCATATATTTTAATAAGATCAACTTCATCAGAATGTTCTATTTTTACTTTATCTCCTATTTTTTTAATAATATTTTTTTGCATATTAATATAATTATTTATAACATCTTGTGTTATATTGTCATTTTCATTTATAAATTTTTCAATACACATAAATTGAAACATTATTGGTTTTATTTTTTTTGCCAAATTTAATTTATATATATTAATATCATTGAATTCTATATCAAAAGAAAAGTTATGTAATTTATCTAATATTTGTTCCATAATATTTTAATAATATGATATTTAGTTAATTTGATTTTAAATATAATTAAAATCAACTTTTTTATTATATTTTTATACTATTTTAAAAAAAAAGAGAATATTACAATTCGAACCGTTAAAAATCTAACATTAAGGTTTTGAAAAAGTATCTTATAATTCGTACCCTACAAATTTAAAAACTCTTAAGAGGTTTTTTGATTTTCAGACTAAGATATTATAATTCATACCATCCTAATTTAACTGATGCATTAGTAACTGAAATATTACCAGAATAAATAAGTCTTAAAGCTAAAACTAATACATCTGAATTATATTTTGTTAATGTAGTATATGAATTAATAATTCTTCCCAATTGATAATTAAAATCGTGTGGACTATTAAAACCATATGATGATCTAGTTTCAATAAATCCAGTATTTATAACAATACCTCCACTTATAGAACTAACTCCACCACTTACACCATTACCTAAAAAGTCACTTTGTAATAAATATTCTATAGTACTTGATGTATCTGCAGTATATAAATTTGAATATTTTTTCCAAGAATATCCTACAGAATATGTTATAGTTGGATTTAATATAACTTTATATTCTAAAACACTTTGTGTATTATTTGCATTTCCGATAGGAGTATTAATATAAATTGCCATTTGTGATGGAATAATAATAGAATTATACATTGTTCCATTTGAATCAGATGAATTTAATATATTTCCATTTGAATCTGTACCAATTCTAATAGCACAACATGGTATATCAATATTTAAATTATCAGCAATAATATTACTAATTAATGTTCCACTTGTATCAGTACCAATATGTCTATTAATACTATTACCTTCATATCCACCTTCTGAAATAACAGTTGAACATATTTGTGTTAATGTACAATTTACACCAGTTGATGTTGAATTTATTTGATATCTTACTGGTAATTGAGCGGATGTCATATATGTTGTAGTTATAGAATTTGCGTGATGAAATGAATGTGCTACATAATAAGTACCATTAATAATAAAACCAGTTCTAATTGATCCAACACCTAGCCATTCTAAATCAATCCAAAATATTTGTGATTTACTAAAATTTAAAGTTGTTTTTAATGATGAATCACCATTCCAACTAGCAATAGCTATAGATTCACTTAATCCTGCAATAGCCGATCTTTTATTAATAAATACACCACTTGGATTTATTTCCAGGTAAATACCATTATCATCATCAAAATAACCAACTCTTTGTGTACAAATTGATGTATTTGGTGTTGCTACTGTAACAGAACCAAAACAAAATGTATTCATAATTAACAATGATTTACCTGGCTGATATGCAAATCTATATTTAGTTTCATTTATTACTAAACCTGTACCTGCATTACAAGTTAAACCTATAGTTGATGAATTTGAATTATAAGATGGTGTTTGACCATTACCAGAAACACAATATGTAAATTTTCTATTTTGCTTACCAATGTTTTTGGAATCAAATATTGTATATGGTTGTGACATACGTATTCTACCAAATGAATCATATGCTGTTGGTGAAAAGGTAGTAGTAACTGTATTATTTACAGCTGTTTTTAAATTACCACTAGTATCAACATTAATAGATGAACCACTACTATCATAGATAGAAATACTATCAGTAGATTTAGCAATTTTACTTACTTTTAAATTACCACTAGTATCAACATTAATTGATGCACCACTAGAATCATAAACACGTATAGATGATTCAGTATGATGAATTATAAATCCTTCTATACTTGCACTAACAGCTATATGACCATTTTCATCAGTTCCAAGCATTTGTATAAGAGATAAACAAACATTATATATTCTTTTATCAGAAGGAGAAAATGTAGTTGCTGTCGTAATTCTTATTCTAAAATATTTTAACTTTGGATGTATTATATATTCTTTATTATCATTATTTATATTATAATTTTCAGTAATTTCATATCCAGTATCATCTTTATTATTTGTAAAATCGATATAAAGTGTATCATTTTTTGTTGTTGTAACATAGATTTGGATACATTTATATCCTTCGGTTGATTCATATGTTCCTGTAAATGGTAATGTATTTAGATTATTTTTATAATATCTTTTATAGTCGTAAGAATTTGATTGGGAAAACATTATATAATATATTATTAAATAATTAAATAATTAAATTAACTAAATAAAAAAATAATTACATAGAATCAAGAATTTCCATCATAGCAAAAGTTCCACTATGAAGAAGAATTGCTCTAGCGATTGCAAAAGAGAATCCACTATAAAAATGTTTTAATCCACCAGCTTCATAAGTTTTTTTAATAATATTTCCAATGCTTAGTTTATCACTAACATTTGATTGAATAATAGTTTTAATTCGATCTTGTGGGTAGATAAAAATCCATGCCATTGAACCACTAATACCTCCAAATACAAAACTTGCAGGAATTGTAATATCCTTATTTTGTGATGTAAAATATTTATTTTTTAAATATTCATATGTTGAAAAATAGATTGCAAATCCTGGAACTTCGCGTGTAAAAGTAGCACTCATACCTTTAAAGATATTACTTGGTTTTAGTGTATTTAATGTAATATTGTGATTTGTTTGTTTTAGAATCTTAATACGTTCATATGGTGTTACAATTGTAGAAGCTACAAAACCAGAAATTGCGCCACAAACAGGAGTTGAATAATTTAAATTATTTTTTAAATAATTATACGTACCAAAAACCATAGCTTTTTCGAGACCTACTCCAAGAAGAGGAGAAGTTACACCACGATAAAAATTTTTTAGATTATACTTAAATTTTTCAGATGAATTAACTTGAAAATGAGTTTTAATTGAATCTACTGGTTGACTTAAAATAATACCAAACATTCCACTTACTGCACCTTTCGTGTAGCTATTATTAATCATAAAATCGGAAAAGGCTTCCATTATTTTAATAAGATATTTATATTCATATATTCTTATAGAAGTTTAAAAGAATAAATAAATTTCAATTTTTATTTATAAAGCGAAGCTTTATAAATAAAAATTAGTCGGCCTAAAGGGAGATCAATTTTTATTTTGTTTAAAGAATAAAAAAAGTAGTTTGATTAGTTAACTATACTATGTATTCAATAGTAATTAATATTTTCTTATTTCCAGTTTTATATTGATTAAACATCCATACATATTTATTGAGAATATCTCCAGGAAGAATTTTATTAAATCGTTGTTTCATATGTTTTGACATAACATTACCAATATAAATATTTTCAACATCATCATAATCAACTGTATATTTAACAACACCATTTATTAAATCTTTTACAGTAAAGTCAATATTATCCGAATTTAGACATTTGTGCAATTTAATTGTATATCCTTTTTCATTATCAAATAAGTTAAAATATTTATTATTGAAAAACATTAAATTATCTTCATTACAATAAGATATATAATCTTTACAAGGATTATTAATTTTTTTCTCAAGTTTCATAAGATCGTGGACAATATGATCTTTTAGCATTGATAAACCAGTATTATGAAAAACTTTTTGAAGAACAAGTTTCCAAATAGTAAAATTCGCCCCCTTTAACTTTTCAATTGGAAAATAAAAGCCTAATTTACCATATACTGTATTTTTAAAGATATCATCTACAACAGTTTTATTTATATAATCATACAAATCACGAGATTCTTCGCCAGCATTATATAAATTTTCTTCAATAGAATTAAACATTGTATTTAATTGTGGTAATACGATATTTCGTAATTTACCACGTACACTCCATTCAGGAGTAGAATTCTTTGTGTAAATAATACCATATTTCTTAGCATATTTTAATATATCACTTTTGGGTAAATTTAAAAGGGGTCTCCACAAAATAATCCCTTCTTGTTCATCAAATTCATTCATTACAGGAAGATCTAAAATAGTTCTTCCTTTTAAAAGATTAGTAATAACATTTTCAGCAATATCTCCCTTATGATGACCAAGTGCAAACATTTTAATCTGAAAGTGATTTTTAATATTATTATAGAAATCAAATCGAATTCTACGAGTTTCATTTTCATAATAATCGCGATTAATAGAACGACGCTGAATATGATCAATATCAATTTGATGATATTTAATATGTAATTGAAAACAAAATTCTTTAATCATTTCTGCTTCCTTTTCAGCCTCGTGACGATTAGAATGTTTAATGTGAACGGCATGAACATCAAAATTATAAATTTGTCCCATCTTAGATAGAACATGTGCAATACACATACTATCTACACCTCCAGATAGAGATACACAATAAGACTCTTTAAATTTTAGTGAATATTTCTTAATACTCTTTAAAATTTCTTGATATAAAATATTATTATCATATATATTTTCGAAACTATTAATGTTACAGATACTTTCATCAATAATATCTCCAAAATAATTAAGAGATTTTTTAAAATCATCAATAGTAAGAAATTTTTGTGTATAATTAGAAACAATGTTCATAGATGTCGAATTGTAAAAAGAACGATAAGATGCACATTTAAAATTTAACCAGATATTATCATCAATAAAATTATAAGATTGTTCAAATTCTTTTATAAGATAAATAGCTTTTTTACAATGTTGTTCTAATTTTGTATGACGAAGTGGAAGAATAACAAAGTAGAAATATTTTTGTTCAACATTTACATTATATGTTGAGATAAAATGATATGCTAAATTTAAAGCCACAAAATCATCTTCCTTTCGAAAAGTATGATCATTTACTCTTTGAATATTGCGAGAAATTTGATCAAACAAGATAATATTTTCAATTAGATATATTTTATTATTAGTTTTAAGTTCATCGAGAATAACTTTTCTCTTTTCTTCTAATACCTTATCAAAGGTATCATAGATAGTTTTGTCGAAAATTTTATCTTGACAAAACCATTTCTTTGAGTTTTCAGGGGAAAACCAGAAATCAATAATATCTGACTTAATAGAAAGTTCCATTTTAAAATAATGTAAAGTATACC
>JACCEB011134267.1_pt1 | contig 10117 bp, 10 predicted proteins | sample 7454761 | NCBI WGS metagenome assembly JACCEB01 (sample SAMN15323454, study PRJNA562643) | freshwater metagenome | isolation source: river surface water | place: USA:Blue River Watershed | collected 2017-08-18
ATATAAATATATATAAGAAATATTATTGTATTATAATTTATACAATATGGAAGGTTTAAACATAAATAATATGGATTTAATGGCATTTCTTAACAGTATGAATAAGGTATCAAAGGCTGATAAAAAGAAGAAGAGTAAAAAATGTGTTATTAAAGAAAGCAAGGAATCGCATGATTCCGAAAATGTTGCTATAAATAAAGATATTGAAGAATGCTGTGAAATTAAAGAAGAAAGCGACACAGACACGAGCTCGGAAGAACAAGAAAAAAAGAAAACTAAGAAATCCGATAAAGTTAAAGATACCGAAGATGATGATGACGAAGATGATGACGACGATGATGACGACGATGATGACGACGATGATGAAGACGATGACGATGAAGACGACGATGATGATGACGATGACGATGAAGACGACGATGAAGACGACGATGATGACAGTGATGAAGATGAAGACGAAGATGATGATGTAAGAGACCTTGATATATTGACAAATGAGAAATTATATAGTATGCTAAATACTTTTTTTGTTGATGAATATGGTGTAACTATAGCTACATCAATGTCAAATATTTCATATGAGTTACATAATCTAAATAAAAATCTAAGTAAACTATTAAAGAACAAAAAAGATGTATAATTATAATAAAGAAGACAACTGTTGGCTATGTAAAAAATGCAATAAATATATAATGAATTGTATAGATATCGACCATCACAATAATATAGAACATCCTAATTTTGAAGATAAATACATTAAATCCTGGTATATTTATGGTAAACAAGGATTATCACCTTATGATTAAGTAGGAATATACGACAAATTAAATGAATCAGACAAATGAAGACCATAATTTTTTTTCCAATTTATGATTAGCACCTTTATCATCTTTTAAATATAATCCATAACGCCCTATATGTAATTTAAAAGGCTTTTCCAAATGAATCACTGCTTTTGGTAAAGAAGATATAAATGCTAAATCTGATTCATTTAAATCATCAAAAGCCTTTTTTTTCCATTTTAAATAAGAATCAATATTTGTATAAGAATTATTGCTCTTATTATAATAACAGGGTCCGTAGCGAGTAGTAATAAAACCGTCCTTATATTCTGGCTTAATCTTATTTATATTGGATTCCAAAGTATCTTTAGTGGATGGTACAGATGGTAAGGCTTGAAGAGACTTTGAGATTTTTGAATATATATCATCTAATATATTTTTCTTATTGTTTTTCATATTAATTATATCATCGAGGTCTCCTTCCATTTTGGATGTAAATTTTAAATCACATAAATATGGCATTACATTAAATATATACTCTATTACATTAATTCCAAGTTCCGTAGGTATTAATAAATCCTTACTATTTCCTCCCAAGTTTATCTTTTTTGTTTCTGTTATAATATCATCACTTTTGTTCTTCTTGATAAAGCTTATTATATTATATTCTTGCTGAGGATTTTTCCCAATTTCTACATATTTTTTCTCAATCAATTTATCTATAATTGACGCATAAGTAGATGGCCTTCCAATACCCTCCTTCTCCAATTGTTTAATTAATTGTACTTCATTGTATAGCGAAGGGATATTATCAATAAACCCATTTGATTTATATTCATACGAATAACATTCAGGATTATTATCAAGCATCTTAATAAACTCTTTACAATTCTCTGTTTTCTCTCCATATACAATCTTAAATCCCTCAAATGTCATAAATGATCTTGTGCTTTTAAATAAATATTCTTTATTTTCTCTATGCGAAGAAGTCATTAGCATTACTATATCAGTATATGACGCATCACTCATAAGAGATGCGATAGTCCTCTTTCTTATCATATCATATAACTTATCGTGATTAGATGATAACGCACCTGTTCCATTACAAGATATAATATTTGGATTTGTTATTCTAATAGCCTCGTGGGCTTCTTGGGCATTATTGATTTTTGATTTAAAACTCCTATATTTAGCGTATTTGTTATCATTATCATTATCATTATCATTAGCATCATACGTATTTTTAATATAGTTTATAATAATATTCTTGGCATCATTTGAAATATTAACAGAATCTGTGCGAATATAAGAAATTAGACCATTTTCATATAAATCCTGAGCATATTTCATAGTAATTTTTGCGTTCCATTTGTATTTATTATAACAATCTTGCTGCATTGATGTTGTAGTATAAGGGGGAGGAGGTGATACAGTATGAATTTTAACATCATATTTAATAGAATATTTGACATTAGTTCTTAGTTTTTCCATAATACTTTTTGTTATCTCGATATCATCTATATTATCGTGATTTATTAGAGAACCCATAAAATAACTCTTTTTATCTTTTTTGTCAAATATAAACTTACATTCAATATTCCACCGCTGTAATATTTCGCTATTCAATATCTTATTGCGCTGATTTATACACATAATCAATGCGGCATTTTGAACTCTCCCTGAGCTCAAATAATTTTTATTAAACTTAGACCATAATATAGGCGATACTTTGTATCCTATCATTCTATCAACAATTCGTCGGGTTTCCTGAGCATTAACTATATTCAAATCAATATCGCGCGGATTGCTTATAGCTCCTTTTACAGCTGTTTCAGTAATTTCATTAAAAGAGATACGATAACACTTCTTATTTTTAATTAAATCGGCAATAGAATCTTTAATATTATAGGCTATTGTTTCTCCTTCTAAATCCGGGTCAGTTGCTATATAAATAATATCTGATTTTACAACACAGCCCCTAATATTACTTATAACTTTAGGATTTGTCTTAATATAGTCTAACGCCCAAGTAGTCGTATCAAATCCCAATTTATCTTTTGGCAAATTGTAAATATGTCCCGAAGAATATGTTACTATGACATTCATATCATTGAGATATTTTTTAATAGTATTTGTTTTTGTAAAACTCTCTACAATAACCAACCTTTTCATAACTATAATTACAATTATCTCTATAAATATCTTGTCAATATCATTTTTTATATATTATATATTTAATAATGGATGCTAAGATAAATACTTATACATTAAAAAATGGTATAAAGGTGTTGATAGTACCGCTGAAAACTAAGCTAACATTTTTGTCAGTATCTATTTTGCTGGGTTCTCGGCACGAAAAGAATGGTGAGGGAAACTTAACACATTATTATGAACATCTTTTGGGGAGAATGACATCTCAAAAATATAAGGATTATAAATATATAGGAAATGAAATCATAAAACGTGGTGGAAATACCAATGCTTATGTATCATCTTACGAGTTAATAATATTCATACAAGGATATTTTAAGGATTTCGGCTTTTATGCTGATATTTTATCAAATAGCTTGAATGATTTTTATATAGACCCTAAATTGGCTGAAACTGAAAAAGGCTCTGTGATACAAGAATTGAAGAATATCATATCAAATGAAGAATATGATTTTGATTATAATATATTTAAATATTTATTTCCAAAATATGCGTATTTAGTAAATTTTAAAAAGGATATCAAATATGTTAAAAAATATAATATTCGGCTTATAAAGAACTTTATCAAAAAGAAGATATTAACTGAAAATATTGTGCTAAATATAACCTGTCCGCTCAACAAAATAAAGGAAACAAAATATTATGTAAATAAGTATTTCGGAATAATTAAAAAAACTAATAAAAAAAATATTAAGTTTCCTTTACTTCAAAATAATACGAAAAAAACAAAGGTTGTTCATATCAAAAATAAAGTTGTGAATAATAACACTATTATAAATATTTACGCATTCGCCGAAATGGAGTATTTATCGCGGGATAATATAAAACATATGATAATGGAAAGTATATTATTTAATTTTGATATTGGTGTGTTTTACAGGGAACTTCGTGAAAAAATGGGAATAATATACTCTATTCATTTATATAATGATATAAGTATTAAAAATGCTAAGCAATCATATTATTATATAGGTACAAAATGCGATATCAAAAATGTACCTACGGTTATATGTAAAATAATGGATATCCTTAAAACCTATAAAATTAGTAGGGAAGATATTAAATATTCCAAAAATAGAATATTAACAAGCTATGAATATCATAAGTTTTACAATATAGATTCATATAACGGATTTTATAAGAACTTCTTATTATATAATAAAAAATTAAGAAAAAAAAAAGACATCTACGATACTATAAAAAGTATAACAAATAAAGAAGTTTTGGATTATTATGAGAAGTTTAAGGAAAATATTATTAACAAAAGTACAATTTTTTACTATTCCCATAAAAACATCACAAAAAAGATAAATAATAAACTAACAATAATATAGAAAATGAACACAATCTATTTTTACATATATTTAGCTACTATAATAACAATAACGGTTGGTTTTAGTGTAGCCAGGTGTGTATTTGAAATACATACACTTGATATGTTTTTTTATCCTAATCACGATAACAACATTATAGAAAACCGCGTATATCTAATATCTCACATTATTGTTAATTTTGCTCTTGGGTTTTTATTCGGTTTTGAGGTAATCTTAGGAATGATTTTAAAAATTATATTATTTGAAGTATATCTTTATACAACCGAAAGATGCGACATATTTAATACATCAAAAATATCTCATTTATTAATAATAATTATGATATCATTAGTGAGCTATGCTATGGGCTGTTTTGCTAATATATTATTCGCTGATAATAAAAAAAATATATAAAATATATAAATCACGCGCATACACACATACACACCTCTTTATCATTACATTTTATATACTCTTTGTATCTCTCATACTCTCAATAGCAGATACATCCTATGAAGTATAGATGAGGGGGTTTGCGTGTGTATTCCTATTTAGGTATTTATCAATGACCGGCGCAATATTATCAACATGGAAGTTAATCATATTCCGCATAGGACAACGAAGAAATGTTCTGCAATTTTCATATACCATATCCTGGTCATAAATGTTGAATTCGTAATCCCTTTTTTTATCTTGGATTTGCGAGGTCATATATTTGAAGAAGCAATTTAAATGGATTGGCATTCCCGGAATCATCATTTTTTTTGAATCAAATGTAGGAAATGATACAAACCGCTCCTTCTTTTTAATGAAATCCTGACAAATACAGCAAATCTTTCCGGAGACTACACTGCTGGCTACGCAAGTTCCGCAACCAGATAGTGCCGCCCCACTAATTTGTTTTTTTGGATGCTCGATAATAATAGGCATATTTTCAATTGTCCATGCATATTTTTTATTACACATCTTTTCAATCCTCTTACAAGCTTGTTCATTGTACCAGATAGAAGCATACATATTTGTATCAGAAATACTAATGAACTTCATACAATAGTCTGTTTTAAAATTGATGATGTCTTTTATTATTTTGCTCTCAACCTCTTTTTTTTCAACAAATTTCAAAGTGTCAATTTCAGTTCCTGTGCAATTTGACAGAGAAATCTCTTTGTGGTTTGTCATAATAAATCCATTGCATAGGAAATCAAGCTTATTAAAAGGAGGTTTAAGATGGCATCCGTTAGTGTTTGAGCAGACAATGTCAAATGATATATCAAATGTCTTACCATCGCTGAAATACGCAATCTTTCCAACAGTTATCGTATATATGAATGTGTGTAAGTTACCGAATGGCTTGTCAATATAACTCTTAAAATCAGAGTTATTACGCAAAGAGGTTTTACGTTCAAGCTTAACGTTGTCAGTTCCAAACTCGTTGTTAAACAAAGATGTGATATTAGTCATCATATTATTCATATCACTCTCGTTGTATATACACACATCAATATCGTTAGGAACAAGAGTTCTAGCAATTGTCTTATGGTCATACTGTTCGTTCCAAAAGTGATTGCTACGATATCCATTATTTTCCCAGAAAATCTGAGAGTAATGTTCTGAAATAATGGAATCTCTAACAAATCCGCCGAAAATAATCCCATTCCAGTGGAAAATGATGTTCTTGATATCCCATAAAATATTGTGCTTGATATTATTGATGTTGTAAGAGACCTTGATAATACCAGACATTCTTACAGAAATATCAATTAATGACCTAACACGAGATACACGAGATACACGAGATACACGAGATACACGAGATACACGAGATGTCTTTTTGAAAAGCTGAAAGTCCTTACAAAACTAGGGATTGAACCTCGTTTGTGTATAATATTATTAAAATATATAACTATCAATTTTTATATATTTTGTTATTAAAAGTAATAAAATGTATTCCAAAAATATAAAAGATATAATGTATATATATAAATTATATAGAATAATAAATTATATAGAATAAAAAATATTAAGCGTGTTTGATATGATAGCTATTATTATTACTGCGTTAGCCTATATCATTTTTCAATTTTGCGTTTGAATAAGCATACATTACATTTTCGGCAGTATCTATTGGTAGAATAACATCTTTAGCACCATAAAATTCAGGTCCTTGACGTGATTCTCTATTTATTAATGAACGGAGAGTATTAAAATCACTTAGTTCATATTGTAATTGGAAGGGCATATTATTGCCTTGTACTAATTCTATGTAAATAGATGGTAATATTTTATTTTTTCCGTTGCGAGAATAGAAGCTATTAGGATAGTTAAAAACGGTATTTATAACACCTGTTCCTGAAACTAAAAACATATTTTTAGTATTTTCAAAAGCTATATGTTCGTTCGGAAAAGGTAATCCGGAACCTGAATAATTAATCATTCTATCAATAGGATTTGCTGCTAATACTAACATTTTATTATATTGCGACGGATTTTTTATATAACCTTCAAGAAACATTTTAGAATTGTTTTGAATGCTTACATTTAAATATATATATTCATCATTAAAAATCATTATCTCTATTCTATATATATAGATTTATTTATTTACATTTGTACTCTTGTACTTGTTCCTAAACCATGCTTATTTACCTCTATTTTTTCACAACTTGAAGGTGTGCATTTTACTATATAGCGTTCGGGGTACATAGTTCCAGAAACATCAATAGGGCGCGAACAAGGAGCACAAGGAGTTAAATTGTTAGTTGCGTTCATCTTATTCATCTCTATTATTTTTTCAGCATTGCTCTGTAAAAATACACGACTTTCATAACTGCTTTTAATCATATTGTTATTTGATAAATCAGTCATTAATTCGGCATTAACAGCGCATCGTGGTCTATAATCAGTGAATATTCTCCCATCCGACATTTTAATAGGACATTTAGTGCGATATTCTTCTAAATTTGTATTATTCGTACTATTCATTTTATTATTTTATTATCTATACAATTACAATATTTTTTATTTTACGTCTTTTTATTATACTCCAATATTCTGCCTATAAGTATTGCTTTTGAACCTTCGCTATTTAAAGATTTTTCTACACATTCTTCGCGAAGCTTCTCAATACTCATTTTTTTATACTTCTTTGTTATAGATTTATCCTGATCAGTACCAAAAGTAATATCGGAACTAACTGATATAGCATCGCTATCCATATTATCAACTATAGTCGTAGTACCCGCAGCATATATAACATCTACAATATCACATTCTGTTGTCTTCACATCCATTGAAACATCAGATACATTATTCACATCAGTGTTGTTGCCATATTCTACATTTTTATTTATAACTACATCATCTATGCCATTCTTTATATCATCCTTATATTCTATTATTTCAATTTTATTATCAATTTTAGATTTAATAAGGTTAGAAGGATTCTCTATTACATCTTGAATATTTACATCATTTATATCTACAGTACCTACAGTACCTACAGTAACTACCGTACCTACAGTACCTACAGTACCTACGGCATCTATCATATATGATGACATATCTATGTCTTGGATATCCTTGGAATCCTTGGAATCCTCTGAAACTTTTGAAATAGTTTTTTGCGATTTTACAGGGACTTCTGGGGGACAATAACTAACATTATTACAGAAGTTTTTTTTGCCGCCAGAGCCGCCGCTGGTGCTATCTTTAAATATTTCGTTCATAACTACATCGGCTTTTTCCATATTCTTTGATATTAAAGAATCTCGCTCAGTCTTTTTAATCATATCAACGCGTTTTTCTAATATAAAATAATTACCTTCAATTATAGTAATTTTTCTCCATAAGAACATTATTAAAAACAGAAAGAAACCCAATATAATTAAGTTTATATATGTTTGATCAAATAAAAAGCCGTACATTATTTATTAATATCATTACATATTTTGTTTTTCATTTTAATCGCATTATCTATAATATCTTTAGGAAAATCCTTAATATCTAATAATTCTATAGCAATACAAAGATATGAATGTCCTCTATTTATCTTATAAGGAAAGTAATATTTATTATTCATAGGTATCGCATCAACCGAAAGATTTATAAATTTTTCTGGATATATTTCTTCTAATTTTATTAATCTATGGAAATGTGTTGTAATAATCAATGTAATTCCTTGTAATTTGCTTAAATACTCAATAACCGCATAAGCCGTCGACATTCCTTCAATTGGTGGCGTAGAATGCATAGGTTCATCCATCAAGAATAGCCCCGACTTATTATTAGCATTTATTTCCTTAGCTTTATTAATCATATTCAGGCAATATTCGGCTTCTGCTTCAAAATACGAGCGATTACCTAAAACATCTGATACACGCATAAAAGAGTTAACAGTATCATATAATATCATTTGTGATTTAATACTATAAGAGATTCCTATAGTTTGCCCCAATATTACATTTGATAAGATTGTTTTTACATAAGTCGTCTTTCCGCCAGCATTAGGACCAGTGACAATAATATTTTTTCTTAAACTTACAGGATTTGATATTTGCGTATCAGTCAATATAGGATTTTTGGCATCCCAAAACTTCGTCTCAGTATTATTATAAGATACGATAGACCAATCTTTCTCTAAAAACAAATTATTAATAGAATAGATAACATCAACGGCATAAATAGTTTTTAAAAGCGAAGACAGCTTCTCTTTTAATATGTCGTCCTTCCATATTCTATAAATACACGACATACTATTATTTATCAAAATATCTTCATATGTAGCCCTAATATTAAAATATGGTTCTATTATATTTTTTGGCATATTATTCATAATATTAAGCGAATGATTGACGAACTTTACCAAGCCTTCCATTTTATTTTGAAGTTTATCCTTGGTACTGTATAAAAAGTATGCTACTTCATATGTCTGATACATATTATACATATATATTCCTATATAGAAAAATATAGATATGAATTTAATTAAATCTGTACGAATATTGCCAGTAGAAGCACACATCATTTTAATAATCTCTACAATTATTTCGAGATAAGACCTAAAACTGATATTCATTTTGAGATATCTGTTTAAATATATGTATGGTGCGACAAAAGTACTTATAGGGTATAATACAGATGTAATAGGTATAAAATATATCTTATAAAGATGATACATATCGAGAAGTGTCTCGATGTAATTTATATAACTTAATATAAATGACGAGGGAAATAATATTTCTATAGAATTATTCTCATTAATTTCCTCGGCAATCTTATAAATCCATAAAATATCGCTTTCATAGTCTTTCAATATTTCAATGTCTATATCATAATTTATCAAAGCCTTCTGTCGTTTTTCTAATAGTTTCCTGTCATTTATAGGATGTCTCATTAATTTCTCTATCAATATTTTGCTCCCTTCTAATGATGGCAAATTATGTGCCCATTTATCTATATTAGTATCTTTATATACATCATCTGATATCTCTATTTTGTTTCCTTTAATTATATTATCTGTGATAATTCTATTTAATATAGAGTTCTGTTTTTCTTTATCAAACGAAAACAGCTCTTTAAACTCTTCAATTAATTCTTCATCCATTATTTTATTATATTATTAAAAAATGATTTAAAATCTCGCACATATATATGTTTAAGAATGAATAAAACTAATAAGAGTTGTGGCGACGAAAATATTACTATCTTTGATAAAGGACGTATCTATATTATCAATAAAGAACCTTATGAAACCATAGGTGATGTTTATAAAAGAGGATGGTATATTATCAAAAATATTAAAGTAAATAAATC
>JACCEB010305193.1_pt1 | contig 10116 bp, 13 predicted proteins | sample 7454761 | NCBI WGS metagenome assembly JACCEB01 (sample SAMN15323454, study PRJNA562643) | freshwater metagenome | isolation source: river surface water | place: USA:Blue River Watershed | collected 2017-08-18
ACGGGCTTTTGGGTGTCTTCGTAGATCAGGTACATGGTGTGCTCCTTAGTCGTAGTAGCGGTAAGCGATGTTGGATTTACGCAGGTCGGCCAGTATCAGGCCGAGCTCGGATGCGCGAGACTTGTTGCGGGTTTCCCATGCTGCGTACTGGGCTTCACGCAAGGATAGGTACTCGCGGATTTGCTCGGCAGTCAGCGGAACGAATGAGAACTTGCGGTGCTTTTGGCTTTTCATGGTTTTGCCTTTCGGGTTAGCGGATGAAGCCGTTGCGGGTGTTTTGGTTCGGGTAGGTCGGCATGTTGAAGTGCCCGGAGTAGCCGTGCCGTGTCGCTTTCAGTAGCCCCTGCGCCGCTTTTGTAGCTTCGGCTGGGGTTTCGCAGTCGATGACTACGCGCAGCAGTTCGTCGCAGCGGCCGTTGGCAATGTCAGACCAGATCGTGATTGTGGTTGCGTGTTTCATGGTGTGCCTTTCGGGTTGATTGTTGCTGGTTTAGGGACAATACGGGCTGGATTGGACAGGAAATGGAACAGCGGCCAGCCCTCCCGCTGCCACGTTCAGGAAAAAACGGGTCACCGTGACCCGAAAATCAGACTGCGGCTTTCAGGAACGCTTTGCGCTGCGCCGGTGTCAGCGCTTTGAACTTGGCCAGCAGTGCATCGACCGGGTCAGTCTTGCCGCTCGACGTGTTGACGCGCCGCTCGCCCTTCAGGGCATTCATCACATCACGAACACGGGTCTTCAAAAACTCATGCCGAGCGTGTTTCGTGTCCAGCATGATTTTGCCCGTCGATGATTCATTCCAGCCTTCGCCGTTCGTGACGGCTTCGCAGACCGCCTTGATGACGTAGGGCCGCTGCAGTTCAGGCGTGTCGAGGCCGAGCGAGTGCAGTTCGATTAGCAGGTCATCCTGCTTTGCAAGGAACGATGCGACGATTTTGTTGACACGGGTTTGGGTTTGGTTGGCTTTCATGATTTTTCCTTTCGGTGTGTGGATAGAACAAAACGGGTCACGGTGACCCGAAAACGGGCGATAGATCAGAGTGCGTCGAGGATTGCGTACAGTTCATCTGCGGCATCAGTACCAGAGCAATCAGCCCCGCACTCATCCCAGACGTAATCTTCGAAGGGCATCCAGCAGATCAAGCTGATGAAGAAGTGTGCGCGTTCCTGTTCGGTCATGTCGTTCTCCTAGTGGCGACGGCGGGATGCCATCGATGCAATCTATTATCCAGATTCTTCCAGACGTTATCAGTCTGATAACCGTGGTTTTTGACCCCCACCCTACCCCGACCCCCAAATCTGGCTGCGATGGGGCGCTCCGCATATAACACTATTCCCCACCCATCTTCGCCATTGCCGTTATCACTTAGACAAGTACCGACACCCCAAAATTTTTTATAAAAATTTAAAAAATCAGGTACACTTCTTCCATCATGAAAAGCGCCCTCAACCCCCGACCGTCTATCTCTGTGCGTAGCGCAGTGGTAGCGCGCGTGTCTTGGGCACACGAGGTCGCTGGTTCGATCCCAGCCGCACAGACCACCCCCCAACTCCACCATTATTGCTACTGATTTCATTGGTAGCGGTAGTGTAGTGGCAGCACGACAAACTGTGAATTTGTCAGCGAGAGTTCGATTCTCCCCGTTACCCCAAGCTTTATGAGGCGGACGCCTATCAGGTAGGGCACCGGGCTGTAACCCCGAGGTCGGCTAGTTCCGTGTAAGTTCGAATCTTACCCGCCTCACCAATATTATAAAAATTGCAAATATTATTGTCTAACACTAGACAAATACAGGCGAAAAAAAGCCCCGGCACGGGGGTACCGGGGCGAACTGCGATCTGGAGAGGAATCGCAAAGGAGAAGCAAACGCGCAAGAAGACTTGCACACTTGCAAAACCGAATATACACTGCGTGCAACGTGGTTTCAAGGGAACCAGCGCATGCTAGACCATCTTATTGAGTTCACCCCAGAAGTCGAGGACGAAGCCTCGACAGATTTTGCACGTCTGGACAAAACAAAACCCGTCGATCTGATCGACGCGCAGGTAGAAACCGCCGACTGGCTTAAAGCTTTGGGCGCTGCAGGTGACGAAGTAGCCAACGAACTGGAGGCCAAAGCCGCCAGAGACGCATTCAGTAAGTACGTGACAGCCCAGCCTGTCGAAGAACAGCATCAAGCACTGGCGGAGATCAAAACGCCTGCAGCAGTACAACACCTTGTCGGAATGCTAACGGCATACGACTGGGAATTTGTGAATCAAGCAAAGGAGTTGCGCGGGTATACCGTTGCAAAAATTCTGGAAGAGACCAACCACCCAACAGCCAGTGTGCGGCTAAAAGCCTTGGCGCTGCTGGGCAAGGTGACGGAAGTCGGACTCTTCACAGAGAAGATCGAGGTCAAGAAGACCGAGCTATCCGACGCAGAGATCGACGCTAGGATCAAAGAAAAACTCGGCAAGCTGGCTAAGATCGTGGACATCACCGATGTTCGCGAAGTACAAGAAATAGAATGTCAAACAATTGACACGACAGGGGAACCCGGAGAAGCCAGTGAATCCGGTACTTAGTCCCGAGGAAATCGCCGCGCTTCAGCGCGTGCTGCCAACGCTGACCGCCCAAGAAAAAGCAGAACTGCTCCATGACTTGGAGATACGCGCATCCCGCGCGTCCAAGCAGATCGGGCAGGACTCCATGCTTGGGTTTGCCACACACGTCTACCCCGGATTCAAGATCGGCCCGCACCACAAGAAGCTGGCCAAGATATTCGAGGACGTGATCGCAGGCAAGAAAAAGCGCGTCATCATCAACATCGCGCCTCGCCACGGTAAGTCCGAGTTCTCGTCCTACCTGTTCCCGGCTTATTTTCTTGGCAAGTTCCCGGATAAGAAGATCATCATGGGCACGCACACCGCGTCCCTGTCAGAAGACTTTGGCCGTAGGGTCAGGAACTTAATTGAATCAGAAGAATACCAAGAGCTATTCCCCGACACCCGCATTGCTGACGACCAGAAGGCGGCTGGCAAGTGGTCTACCGGAGCCGGAGGCCAATACTATGCAGCGGGTGTTGGTGGCGCACTGGCCGGTCGTGGTGCAGACCTTTTTGTTATCGACGACCCGCACTCAGAACAAGACGTAAAGTCCAACAGCCGCTTGGCCTTTGATACGGCGTGGTCGTGGTTCCAGACCGGCCCACTGCAACGATTGATGCCGGGCGGGGCCATAATTGTCATCATGACACGTTGGAGCTTGTTGGATCTGACCGGCAGGCTGATTGACTACCAGACGCGTAACCCCGACGCGCTGCCGTGGGAGATCGTGGAGCTTCCGGCGATCCTGAACCAAGACACCGAGAACGAGAAAAGCCTGTGGCCAGAACAGTGGCCGCTGGACACCATGCGATCGGTCAGGGCTTCGATGGATCCGCGGTACTGGAACGCCCAGTACATGCAGCAGCCCACGTCAGAATCCTCGGCGATCATTTCCCGGAAAAGCTGGCGCATCTGGGAAGCCGAAGACCCGCCTAAGTGCGAGTACATCATCCAGAGTTGGGATACGGCGTTCGAGACCAAGAACAACTCTGACTATTCCGCGTGCACCACGTGGGGCATCTTCTATAACGAAGAAGAGAACGACACACCGCAGTTGATTTTGCTGGACGCGTTCAAAGACCGGATGGCGTTTCCAGAACTGAAACAAGTTGCACTGAAGCACTACAAGGACTGGGAACCCGATGCGTTCATTGTGGAAAAGAAAGCCGCAGGTGCCCCGCTTATTCAAGAACTCCGAGCAATGGGCATCCCTGTCCAAGAGTTCAGCCCCAGCCGGGGGAACGACAAGATTGTGCGCGTTAATGCGATTGCAGACCTGTTCACCAGCGGTAAAGTCTGGGCACCCGACACCCGGTGGGCAAGAGAAGTGATTGAAGAAGTTGCGGCCTTCCCGGTTGGCGAACACGATGACTTCGTGGATACTACGTCGCAAGCATTGCTACGCTTCAGGCAAGGGGGATTTATTACCCTCGACACGGACGAACCGGACACTGGCTACCACACGCCCCGACGGGCTGCTTATTATTAAGGAAACGAAATGGCTATCGACAAAGGCTTGTACCAAGCACCGCAGGGGTTGCCCGATGATGAGAACGATGAAGGTATTGAGATTGAAATCGTGGATCCCGAGGCAGTCAACATCCAAGGCCCCGGTTTTGAAATGGAGTTGCGCAAGGTCGAGAACGCAGAATCCTTTGGCGACAACCTTGCAGAAGAAGTCTTGGACGAAGCTGCGCTGGCTTCGCTTGGTGAAGAACTAACTGGCGACATCGAGAACGACAAAGGCTCCCGCAAAGAATGGGAGAAGATGTACGTCGAGGGCATCAAGCTCTTGGGTCTGCAGATCGAGGAACGCACGGAACCGTGGTCTGGCGCATGTGGTGTCTTTCACCCGATGCTTGCCGAAGCGGTTGTGCGCTTTCAATCTGAAACGATTACTGAGACCTTCCCGGCACAAGGGCCGGTGCGTACCAAGATCATCGGTAAAGAAACGCCTCAAGTCATGGAGGCTGCAGCCCGCGTTGAAGAGGACATGAACTTCGAGTTGACCGAGGTCATGACCGAGTACCGCCCGGAGCATGAGCGCATGCTGTGGAGCCTACCGGCGACCGGCTCGGCGTTCAAGAAGGTGTACTTTGATCCCAATTTGGGACGTCAGGTCTCCATGTTCATACCGGCAGAAGACATCATCCTGCCCTACGGTGCTACCGATATGGACACCTGCCATCGCGTAACGCACGTGATGCGCAAAACCAAGAACGAGATCAAGAAGCTGCAGCAGGCCGGGTTCTACCTTGATGTGGAGTTGGGCGAGCCGCAGAAGATCACCGAAGACATCCAGAAGGCCAAGGACAAAGAGACGGGCTTCTCGGACATTAACGACGAGCGTTACACGCTATATGAAGTGCACGCCGATCTGTATCTGGAGGACGACCCGTTCGCCGATGTGGACGACGATGGTGAGCACACAGAGATCGCGCTGCCGTATGTGGTGACGATCATCAAGGGCACGAACCAAGTGCTGTCTGTTCGCCGTAACTGGAAAGAAGACGACCCCCTGCAGTTAAAGCGTCAACACTTCGTGCACTACCAGTACATCCCCGGCTTCGGTGCGTATGGTTTCGGTCTGTTCCACCTGATCGGCGGCTTCGCCAAGAACGCAACGTCGCTGATGCGCCAGCTGGTGGATGCCGGTACGCTATCTAACTTGCCGGGCGGTCTAAAATCACGCGGTCTGCGTATCAAGGGAGATGACACACCCATCGCACCGGGTGAGTGGCGTGATGTGGACGTAGCCTCGGGCAACATCCGTGATTCGATCCTGCCGCTGCCGTATAAAGAGCCGTCGGTGGTTCTGTCCGGTCTGCTCGACAAGATCGTTGACGAAGGCCGTCGCTTTGCTGCGACTGCTGATTTGCAGGTCTCGGATATGTCCGCGAACTCGCCGGTGGGTTCGACCTTGGCGATCCTTGAGCGTCAACTGAAAGTGATGACGGCAGTGCAGGCGCGTGTGCACAACACGCTAAAGCGCGAGTTCAAGCTGCTGAAGGAGTTGATCCGCGACTACGCCGATCCGAACTACGAGTACACCCCGGAGTACGGCAACAAGAAAGCCAAGCGCGAAGATTACGATCTTGTTGACCTGATCCCGGTCAGTGATCCGAATGCCGCTACGCTGTCCCAGCGTGTTGTTCAGTACCAAGCCGTGATTCAACTGGCGCAGATGTCGCCGGGTATTTACGATCTGCCGTTCCTGCATCGCCAGATGTTGGAGGTTCTTGGTGTGAAGAATGCCGAGAAGATCGTGCCGTTGCCGGACGATCAGAAGCCGCGTGATCCGGTGGCTGAGAACATGGCCATTCTGAAGATGGAGCCGGTCAAGGCGTTCTTCTACCAAGACCACCAGTCGCATATTGCTGTACACATGGCGGCCATGCAGGATCCGATGATTATGCAGTTGATCGGGCAGAACCCGCAGGCACAAGCCATGCAGGCTGCGATGATGGCGCACGTGGCTGAACACGTTGGCTTCCTGTACCGCCAGAAGATCGAGCAGCAGATGGGTGTTGCCCTGCCGCCGGAAGACGAGAAGTTGCCGCCGCAGCTTGAGTTGGCGATGTCCCAGATGATGGCGCAGGCCGCACAACAAGTGCTCCAGCAGAGCCAAGCGCAAACCCAGCAGCAGCAGGCGCAAGAAGCAGCGCAAGACCCGATGGTTCAGATGCAGATGCAAGAACTGCAGATCCGTCAGCAGGAAGCGGCAACCAAAGCTGAGAAAGCTAAGACCGATGCCGCACTGGCAGCAGAGCGTCTGAAGCTGGATAAAGAAGTGAAGATGGGCGAACTGCAGCTCGAAGGTTTACGCGTAGGCGCAAAGATCGAGCAAGACAAGGCCCGTGATACAGCAACCCAGCAGATACAGGGCGTCAAGCTGGGCATAGAAGCAGCCCGAACTAAAAAGGAGAGTAGACAGCAATGATGGATGACTTCGCAAGCGCACTGCGCGACAAGCTGCGCAAAGACATGAACAACTATACGGACGATCTCGCCACCGGCATGTGTGGCGACTTTGCCGCTTATCAAAAACTCTGTGGGGTGATTCAAGGTCTCGCACTCGCAGAGCGCCACTTAATAGACCTTGTAGATGCAGCACGTAAAGGAGAAGAAGACGATGAGTGACCTTCTGTTGCCGCCGGGCGTAGCGATGCCCGAGCCGATTCAGGCGATTGACCAACCTACGGAAGACATCCCGATGGAAGAACGCGGCCGTATGCTGCCGAAACCAACGGGCTGGAAAATTCTGTGTGGTGTGCCGGAAGTCAAAGATACCTTTGAGAACTCCAGCATCATCAAGGCCGACTCGTTCATGAAGAACGAAGAGCAAACCACGACGGTTCTGTTTGTTCTTGCCGTAGGCCCCGACGCCTACAAGGACGAGAAGAAGTTTCCGAACGGCCCGTGGTGTAAAGAAGGCGACTTTGTACTCGTGCGCACGTATTCGGGCACACGCTTCAAGGTGTACGGACGGGAGTTCCGTCTGCTGAACGACGACCAGATTGACGCGGTTGTCGACGATCCGCGTGGCATCACACGCGCTTAATAGGAGAAACACATGAAGATGAATCAGGAAGAAGAGTTCAAGTTTCCTGACGAGGTAGACAAGAAAACTACCGAGCAGGAGAACGATTCCGTCGTCTTGGACGAGGGCGATGTTGAGATCGAGCTGATCGACGACACCCCCGAAAAAGACCGTGGCCGCAAGCCGTTGGACAAGGAAGTTGCTGATCCGACGGACGACGAGATCGAAAACTATTCCGATAAGGTGCAGGCTCGCATCAAGGAACTGACCCATGCACGGCACGATGAGCGCCGTCGCAAGGAAGAACTGTTGCGAGAAAAGCAAGAGATGGAACGTCTTATGACGTATCTGTCGGAAGAGAACAAAAAGCTCAAGCAGACCGTCAACGTGGGGCAGGAAATCTATGCATCCACAGCCAAAGACGCTGCCGAGGCACAACTGGCCGCAGCACGCCGCCAGTACAAAGACGCGCAGGAGTCCTACGATACCGACGCCATCATCGCTGCCCAAGAAGCACTGATGGAGGCCAAAGTACGGGTCGAGCAAGTCAAAAACTTCAAACCGACCCCTTTACAAGAGGATGAACCTGTTGTACAAAGAGAACCATCGCAAACCCAATCGGTTCAACCGGACGAAAAGACGCTGCGCTGGCAGGCAAAAAACCAGTGGTACGGTCAACCGGGGTTCGAAGAGTACACCAGCTACGCACTAGGGCTGCATCACAAGCTAGTCAACGCAGGGGTTAACCCGCGCACTGATACCTACTTCGAGCAAATCGACGCTCGCATGAAAAAGACGTTCCCCGAGCTATTCGGCGCGAATGTGGAAGACGATCAGCCTGAGCCTAAGCAAGCTCAAGAGGCCCCCAAAAAGCCTAATACGGTGGTTGCTCCGGCATCTCGTTCGTCCGGAACAAAGAAAATCCAGCTAACCCCGCGTCAATTGGCGCTGGCGAAAAAGTATGGACTTACCCCGCAGCAATACGCTGCTGAAGTGGCTAAATTGGAGGTGTCAAATGGCTGAAAATCGTATTCCCCGTGATCTCGTAACTCGTGAAAAGTCTGCTCGTGCTGTCTATGTACCGCCGACAGCACTTCCTGATCCGACCCCGGAGCCGGGCTGGAAATACCGTTGGATTGCAACGCACATCAACGGCCAGTCGTATGCTCAAAACGTCGCCATGCGTATGCGTGAGGGCTGGGTGCCGGTCAAGGCGGAAGACCATCCTGAACTGATGCTTCCGGCAAACGAAAAGGGCAACGTCGAAATTGGTGGACTAATGCTGTGTAAGCAGCCGGTCGAGTCGGTGGAAGCACGTAACGCGTACTACACTGCCCAAGCCGAAAAACAGGTGGAGTCGGTAGACAACACCTTGATGCGCCAAAACGATCCGCGTATGCCGCTGTTCAACGAACGGAAGTCTACGACTTCGTTTGGCAAAGGAAACAAGTAATACTTTATTAACTAGGAGTAAAACATGGCTTATCCTACTGTAAGCGCTCCGTACGGCTTCCAGCCGATTAACCGCATTGGCGGCAACCCGTACGCGGGTTCGACTCGTCTCGTGCCGGTTGATTCGGGTGCAGTCTACGACGGCGATCTGGTTGAACTGCTGTCCTCGGGTAAATGCAAAGTTGTCGCTGACGGCTCTGCCGCTCCGCAGGCACTGGGCGTTTGCGTCGGTGTTCAATACACCAACTCGTCTGGCCAAACCGTGCAGGCACAGTACGCTCCGGCTTCGGGCGTGACCAACGTGCTGGCATACGTCGTTGATGATCCGACCGCGCTGTTCAAGGTCGCTGTCGTTTCGTCGGGCACCACCATTGCTTCGCTGGGCCGTACCGCTGTTGGCCAGAACACCTCGGTGATTCTGAACGCTGGCAACGCAAGCACTGGCGATTCGAAGCAAGCTATCGACGACACCACGGCAACCACTGCAACTCTGCCGATCCGTATCGTTGACGTTGTGCCGGAAACCGCTACCGGTGCTGACGCGTATGTGGAAATGATCGTCAAGATCAACACCCATACGTATAACAACACCACTGGTGTATAAGGAGCTAACAAATGGCTATTTCTCGCGCACAACTTCTTAAAGAACTGCTGCCCGGCCTGAACGCACTGTTCGGTCTGGAATATGCACGCTACGGCGAAGAGCACAAAGAGATCTACGAAACCGAGACCTCCGAGCGTTCGTTCGAAGAAGAAACCAAGCTGTCGGGCTTCACCGCTGCTCCAGTCAAAAACGAAGGCCAAGCCATCGCGTATGACAACGGTCAGGAAGCTTGGACTGCTCGATACAACCACGAGACCATCGCCCAAGGTTTCTCGATCACTGAAGAAGCGATCGAAGATAACCTGTATGACAGCCTGTCGGCTCGTTATACCAAGGCTCTGGCCCGTTCGATGTCGTACACCAAGCAAGTCAAGGCGGCTACGGTTCTGAACAACGGCTTCTCGGCATCCTATCCGGGTGGCGACGGTGTCGCACTGTTCAGCAACGCGCACCCGCTGGTTTCGGGTGGTGTTAACAGCAACATCCCGAGCACCGCTGCTGACCTGAACGAAACCTCGCTGGAAAACGCCGTGATTCAAATCGCTGCGTGGACTGACGAACGCGGCCTGCTGATCGCAGCCCGCCCGCGTAAGCTGATCGTTCCGCCGTCGCTGCAGTTCGTTGCTACCCGTCTGCTGGAAACCAGCCTGCGTGTTGGTACCACCGACAACGACATCAACGCGCTGAAGAACAACGGTTCGATCCCGGAAGGTTACGCAATTAACCACTTCCTGACCGACACCAATGCTTGGTTCCTGACCACCGACGTGCCGAACGGTATGAAGCACTTTGTGCGTTCGCCGATGGCTACCTCGATGGACGGTGACTTCGACACTGGCAACGTTCGTTACAAGGCTCGTGAGCGTTACTCGTTCGGCTGGTCTGACCCGCTGGGCATGTACGGTTCGCAAGGTGCCTAAAGAAAAGGGG
>JACCEB011376865.1_pt1 | contig 10112 bp, 7 predicted proteins | sample 7454761 | NCBI WGS metagenome assembly JACCEB01 (sample SAMN15323454, study PRJNA562643) | freshwater metagenome | isolation source: river surface water | place: USA:Blue River Watershed | collected 2017-08-18
GGACCGTGATCATCACGCTCAAAGACGGCCGTAAAATTTCCAATACATGCAGGGCAGCCCGAGGATCTGGTCCAACGGGTGTCACTTGGCAAGAGGTCGAAAACAAATTCAACCATCTCATGCCACTGTCTGGACTGGACTCAAAAAGAATCCAGCAAATCAGCGATCAGGTACGTCACTTCAGAACTTTGCCCTCCGTGACGCATCTGACGCAACTACTGAGCCCGGTCTAGTTGAGCTTGACGCCTGATTCCTTCACGATACGGCCCCAGTTCGCGTAGTCTTTCTTCACGAACTCGCCAAAATCTTTTGAGCTTCCACCCACGACATTGACGCCACCTGCCTCAATCTTTTGGGCGACCTCAGGAACCTGGAGAACGCGATTGACCTCTTTGTTCAGACGCTCAACCACGGCAGGAGGTGTGCCGGCAGGTGCAAACAAACCGACCCAGATGCTCGCATCCATGTCTTTGACGCCACCTTCCTGCATCGTCATCGTGTCAGGCGCTTGCGCGGCACGCTTGGCTGTTGTCACGGCGACGGCTGTGAGCTTGCCACTTTTGACGTGAGGCAACAGGGACGCCAGAGAGCCGATGTATACATCAACCTGACCGCCCATCACATCAGTCATCGCAGGTGAAGCACCTTTGTAAGGCACTTGGAGCAAGTTGATATCAGCGCGTTTTTTGAAATCTTCACCCACCAGGTGACCCAGCGTACCCGCACCGGCAGTCGCCCAACGCAAGCCTTCGGCGGTTTTACCCTTGGCGATCATATCCATGGGCGTTTTGATCGAGGAGTTCGCAGCACTACCAATCGCCGCTGGAGTCACTGAAACCTGAACGATCGGCTCAAAGCTCTTGACACTGTCATAAGTCAAAGAAGGATACAGCCAGGGACCAAGCATCATGTTGTCGGTCTGCCCCATGACCAAGGTATAACCATCGGCGGGGGATTTGGAAGCTTGCTCGATGGCGAGGTTACCGCCCGCTCCGGGTTTGTTTTCAAGAATGACTTGCCAACCTGTCAGCTCGGCGAGCTTTGTTCCAACGATTCGGGACACAAAGTCCGTGCCACCGCCCGGAGGAAAGGGAATCAGGATCCGGATGGGTTTGTCAGGATAGCTTTGAGCCAATGCGCTGACCGGAGCCGCAGCCCAAGCCAGCGAGGCCACCAAAGCCAGTTGTGCAATTCGTTTGATATTTTTCATTACGTTCAATTTCTCCGTGTGTACTGTGCGGCGATTGTAAAAAAACACAATCAGACCGCACCTACGTTGATCTTAGGTTTGCGACCCAACACTGTCAAGCGAACCCCTATACCCGTCAAATTCCGATGATTCACTTGGCTTTATTTGAGTCGGAGGGTTTTAAAAGCTTGCCCCAAGTCGCAATTTCCTTGCGCAAAAACTGCTCAAATTCCATCGGTGAAGACACCGCTACGACGCCGTCAATCACAGACAAACGCTTGGCGACTTCAGGTTGCGCAAGACTGACACGCAAGGCCTCATTAATTTTGTTCACGACCTCCTTCGGTGTCCCGGCGGGTGCCAAAACGCCCCACCAGACAACCGCCTGAAAACCCGGGTAGCCCTGCTCAGCGATCGTGGGGGTATCAGGCGCTGAAGCGAGTCGCTCCGCACCAGAAGTGGCCACGAGCTTGATACGTTTGCTGTCCAAATGGGGTTTGAGCTGGGACATCCCCGTGAACAACATGTCAACATGACCACTTGCGACATCCAAAACACCCTGGCCAGCGCCTTTGTAGGGGATCTTGGTGATTTTTGTTCCTGTCGCGGCCATGAATAGCTCCGCGGCCAAGTCAGTCGCCGACCCCTCGCCCGACGTGGCTGTGGTCAGCTTGCCAGGATTATTCTTGGCGAATGCGACGAGTTCAGGAATGTTGTTAATTGGTAAACCACTGTTAACGGCCAATCCCATGGCATACGTGATGACTTGTCCCACCGGCGCGAAAGCTTCAGGAGTTTTATAGGGCAGATTGGGAAGCAAGGTTGGGTTGGTCGAAATCGTCGGACTGACCAACAGCAGCGTGTAGCCATCAGGCGCGGCTTTTGTGACAAGCTCGGTACCAACGACTGTGTTGCCACCACCTCGATTCTCGACAATCACGGGTTGTTTCAATGTATCGGATAACTTGTCAGACCAGGCTCGGGCAATAAAATCGCCACCACCGCCGGCCACGAAAGGCACCACAATGCGAATCGGGCGCTCAGGATAATTGTCCGCCGGACTTGCTTGGGCTCCACTGCAAGCAAGCAAAAAGCCGCACAGCAAAGCCGAGACCTTTCGATACATTCTTATCTCCTCATGATCAGTCTGTGAGTCGCCATTCAGGCGATCTGTAATAAGCTTACGCAACTGCTGACCAGAACACAACGAAGTCTTGCACCAACATGAAAACACCCCTTGCAGTACTGAATACATTCCGCCAGCACGACGGCACTTTGCATGACGCGTTCAATAGCCGTTGTGAAGTCAAGGGCAACGCCCCTTTTATTGTTCAGCAAGGTCAAACCTTATCCTGGTCTGAGTTTGATCGTGCCTACAAACAACTTGCTTACGCCTTGCATCTCAAAGGCGTACGTCACGGCATGCGTGTTGCGATCATGGGCCGAAACGATTCCGCACACGTACTGACCTTGTTCGCCCTTGCCTATCTTGGTGCCATCATGGTGCCAGTCAACCCGGACTTTGGCGAACGCGAAGCTGGCTATGTCTTTAAACATGCCGAGATTTGTGGAGTGATCGCAGAAACAGCTGTCATGCCTACGATCAAGGCAGTCCTAAAAAATATTGAGATGTCACCCTGGATCGTTGAAATCGATGCCTCTTCCGAGTCAAGCGATTCACTGAGTCATCTCATCGAATCCACAGATGGGCCTCACCTTCCTCCTCAGGGCAAAGCCTCAGACACTTGCATCATCATTTACACCTCTGGTACGACAGGGTTTCCAAAAGGTGTGATGCACAGCCAGTTCAACCTGATTACCGCAGGTGAGGCGAACGTTGAGCGCCTGCACTTGCAGCCTGAGGATCGGGTATTGATCATCCTGCCATTTTTTCATGTGAACGCCGTTTTTTATTCTTTGAGTGGCGTGCTGGCGAGTGGTGCCTGCATGATTCTGGTTCCGCGCTTCTCTGCCTCTAACTTCTGGCATGTCGCAGCGGATCATGGCGCAACGGTCGTCAATGTCATTGAAGCGATCGGATCCATTTTGTGCGCGCGCGATCGCAGCGAATACCGACCTGATCACAAATTGCGTGTCGCCTACGGAGTACGTAAAGGTTCAGCCTCCGTTTTCCGCCAAGAGTTTGGCATTCAAAAACTATTTTCCGGTTTTGGCATGACCGAAATCCCGGGTGTGACATGCAATCCTTGGGAAGGACCGGATAAACCAGGCAGCATGGGCTTACCAGGCAAACATCCTGATCCTCAGAGGCCTTGGGCTATCTGCCGCATCGTCGATGATGAAGGTCAGGATGTCCCTGTCGGCGTTGTTGGAGAACTTTGGGTCAAAACCCCCATCGTGATGCAAGGCTATTTTCGCGATCCGGAGCAGACGCAACAAGCGTTTCACGATGGATGGCTTAAAACCGGTGATCTTGTGCGATGCGATGAAGACGGTTACTACTACCACCTGTCCCGAAAAAAAGACATCATCCGCAGACGGGGTGAAAACATTGCCGCCGCTGAGCTTGAAATGGTGATTGCGGAGCTACCGGGCATCTATCAGGTTGCTGCGATTGCAGTGCCCTCGGAGCTTGGAGAGGACGAGATTCTGATTGCTGTGGTTAAAAAACCTGAGTCACTCTTGAAAGAACAGGATATCGTCGACTGGTGTCGCGCGAAACTCACTGCAGTCAAGGTCCCGCGCTTCGTGAGCTTTTTAAAAGAGCTCCCCTTGACGCCCACTCACAAAATACTGAAAACAGCTTTGAGAGCCGATCCAAACGTTCGTGCGCAAGCCGTTGATTTCCAAGTTCCTGGGCGGTGATTACCCTAATCCAGGCATGACTCTGATATTTAATTGTTCAAGTTATTGTTTAATCACTTTCACCTTTATTTCATCTCTCACATCACATCATGTCAAAAACAATTAACACTGCGATTGCCGGTAGCCTCCCTAAGCCTGCCTGGCTGGCCGAACCTGAAAAACTCTGGGCACCATGGCAATTGCAAGGTGAAGCGCTCGCACAAGCGAAAGTCGACGCCATGCGCTTATCCGTGGATGATCAGTTACGCGCTGGCATCACAGTGATTGGCGATGGCGAACAAACTCGCCAGCACTTTGTGACCACTTTTATTGATAGTTTGAAAGGCGTTGACTTCGTCAATCGTAAAACCGTTCGCATCCGTAACCGCTATGACGCGGATGTGCCAGTTGTGGTGGATCGTGTCAGCCGTGGCGGACCCGTCTTTGTCGAAGACGCCAAGCGCCTGCGTATGCTGACGAAGGGTCCGATCAAATTCACGCTTCCTGGTCCGATGACCATGATCGATACGCTTTACGACGATTACTATCGCAGTCGCGAAAAGCTGGCCTGGACGTTTGCTGAAATTTTGAACGAAGAGGCCAAAGAACTGGCTGCCGTCGGCGTCGATATCGTTCAGTTCGATGAGCCCGCTTTCAACGTTTACTTTGATGAGGTGCGTGACTGGGGCGTCAAAACTTTGGAGCGTGCCGCCCAGGGCCTGACTTGCAAGAGTGCTGTCCATATCTGTTATGGCTACGGAATCGAAGCCAATATCAAATGGAAGCAAAGTCTCGGTGACGAGTGGCGTCAATACGAAAAGGTTTTCCCGCTGCTGGCTCAAAGCACGATTAATCAAGTCAGTCTTGAATGCCAGAACTCTCGGGTGCCGATGGATTTAATTGAATTACTGCGTGGCAAGGATGTGCTGGTTGGCGCAATCGATGTTGCCACGAACAATGTTGAAACGCCCGAGCAGGTGGCTGACGTTTTGCGTCGTGCTTTAAAGTTTGTGAAGCCAGAGCATCTGTATGGTTGCACGAATTGCGGAATGGTCCCTCTTTCACGTGCGATTGCAAATGCCAAGCTTCAGGCGTTGGTGGCTGGTGCTGAGATTGTTTCTAAAGAGTTGGGTTGATTGTTTGAGCTTTGAGCTTTGAGCTTTGAGCTTTGAGTTTTGAGTTTTGAGGTGAGGTGAAAAGAAGGAGTGTTTGGTTTTGCTGAGCAAAATCCAAAGCACTCCTTTTTTCACTTCTTAAAGTAGTCTTCTGCCTCTTTAGAGATTAAAAACCTACTTCGAATAAATTAGGATAAACCTCGAAAAAATCACGGTGTCGCGAACAAATAGAAAATGGAGTGCTTTGGATTTTGCTCAGCAAAACCAAACACTCCATTTTCAAATCTTAAGAAGAACTCTCAAATTTTGAGAAGAACTCTCAAATCTTGAGAAGAACCCTCAAAACCTAAGAAAATACCTTAACCCTGCTGCGACACAAACACATTCTGAGCAGGCATCGGCGCAGGAAAACCAGCGGCACTCAGACTCTCGCGAATCACGCGATTCGTGTCAAAGTAAACCTGCCAGTAATTGTCGTTACTGCAAAACGGACGCACAGCCAAAACAGGCCCCACGAGATTAAATTCTAAAATCTCCACCACAACAGCAGGTTCAGCCAAAACATTCGGAATTGCGGAAATTTTTTCGCGCAACAATTGCATCGCAGCATTGTGATCCGCAGCGCCCGACAATTGACACTTTAAATCCACACGACGGAAAGGATTGTGACTGAAGTTTTGAATGTTGTCGGCGAACACCTTGTTGTTGCCCACCATCACCTGCACGTTGTCCGGCGTATTGATTGTCGTTGTGAACAATCCCAACTCCATGACCGTGCCCGTCACCCCTGCCACGGTCACAAAATCACCGACCTTGAGCGGGCGCAACACCACCATGAACGCACCTGCAGCAAAGTTTGCCAGCAAACCTGACCAGGCCACGCCAATTGCCACACCAGCCGCCGCGATCAAGGCCGCGAAAGTCGTAGTCTGAATCCCAAAATACCCTAGGATACCCACGACCAGCAATACATTCAGGGTCACCGTAATGACTGAACCGACATAACGTAAAACAGTTGGATCAGCTTTTTGTTTTTCCAACGAACGCCTGACCATGGAGACCGCAGTTCCAATCAGCCAACGACCGATGACCCAAAATACGATCGCTGCCAACACTTTGATACCGACATCGGTCGCCGTTGAAATCACCAGCTCCTGATACCGTGCAAATTCTTCTTTATCCATTGATTTAATGCTCCTTTAACAATGCCAAGACGGTAGAATGTTTGACAATATTTCTCAATACGCTATTTGGAATACACCGAAACCCTTAAACATGGTCAAAAGACCAAGCGTCCTGTTAAGATTTCCCGACAAGTCACACTAAAAACCAAGAGGCAAGCATGCATCTCTCCTTTACCCGAACCGCGGTCGCATCCGCCCTCCTCGCTCTTCTTTTGCCAATGACAGCTCAAGCAGAAACGATTTCTGTGGTGACTTCCTTTCCCAAGGAGCTGACAACCGCTTATAAAAAAGCCTACGAGGCAAAATACCCGAACGATAAAGTCGAGATTCTGAACAAAAATACTTCCGCAGGGATTGCCTACGTCAGAGAGCAAGCATCCGGCTCGCGGCCAGAAGTATTCTGGGCTTCTGCACCTGACGCGTTTGAGGTGCTGTCCAATCAAAAGCTACTTGTCAACATTGGCCCTGGCAACCCTGATATTCCAGCCAAGGTTGGCAACTACCCGGTCAATGATCCACAAGGCTTCTACCGAGGCCAGGCTCTGGCGGGTTACGGCATGATGTGGAACACCCGCTACATGAAGGCCAACAAACTTCCCGCCCCAAAAGAGTGGGTAGACTTGGTCAAACCTGTTTACTTCAGCCACCTTGCAATTTCGAGCCCCTCACGCTCAGGCACCACACACCTAACGGTGGAAACCATTCTTCAGGGTGAGGGCTGGAACAAAGGCTGGGAACAAGTCTTGATGATCGGTGGCAACAGTGCCGCGATCACCGAACGCAGCTTTGGCGTGCCTGACGGTGTGTCAAACGGACAGTTCGGTATTGGTCTGGTGATTGATTTCTTTGGTTTGGCTGCTAAAAATTCCGGCATGCCTGTGGATTTTGTTTATCCCTCCGTCACCTCGATTGTTCCCGCTAACATCGCATTGATCGAAGGCTCCAAGTCTCCTGAGGCGGGCAAACGCTTCATCGAGTTCACGCTGTCCGATGAAGGTCAGAAGCTCCTGCTCCAGAAGGACATCAGCCGTCTACCCGTCTTGCCAGCAATTTACAAACAAGCCCCAGCTGACTACCCCAACCCTTTTAGTGGTCAGATCCAAGCAAAAGTAAACTTTGATTCCGAGCTTTCGGAATCACGCTACATGGTGGTCCGCTCCTTGTTCGATCAAATGATCACCTTCCGTCACAAGGAACTCGTCGCTGCGACGAAAGCCATTCATGACGCAGAAAAGCGTCTAGCTGGGAAACCTAGCGCTCAACTTGATCAAGCACGTCAACTTGCTTTCTCGCCAGCCGTGGATGAAAAACAAATCAAAGATCCACAGTTGCTTGAGCTATTCAAAGCCAAAAAATCTGATGCTGACGCCACACGTGCGAAAGCAAAAATCGAAGAGGAATGGGCGAATCGAGCGAAAGAAAACTACGCTCGCGCGGTCACACTGGCCAATTCGGCAAAATAAGTCAGACAAGGCCCTTCGGGGCCTTTTTAAAGGTACCTGAAAACCGTGAAGCGCAACCATCCTGGGCTGATCGCGATCGCGATTGCGATCGCATTATTTTTATTCATTTTTCTAATCGGTCCGATTCTGACCGTTGTGTATACGGCCTTCACGGATGGTCAGGGCGGCTTTACCTTGACACATTTCCTTGCGTTCGCTGAGATCTCCCTCATGCGCGAGTCCTTCGCGAACAGTCTTTTCGTGGCAGGCACAACGGTCTTGTGCGCGACAGTCATCGCCATACCACTGGCCTATCTGACCATGCGTTTTCAATTCCGAGGCGCGGTCCTGATCCAAACACTAGGCGTATTACCTTTAGTGATGCCAGCATTTGTGGGCGCTGCCGCCATGCAACTGATCTTTGGCCGCTCAGGCGCCGTCAATCTGATCTTGATGGACAATTTCGGTATCAGCCTGCCAGTGATGGAAGGATTGAGCGGTATCATTTTTGTGGAAACGCTGCATTACTTTCCCTTCATCTTATTAAACCTCTCTGCCTCTCTCGCGACCATCGATTCTTCGATGGAAGAAGCAGGCCAAAATCTTGGAGCATCGGGATGGCGGCTTTTCAGAAAAGTGATTTTTCCCCTCGCCCTCCCAGGCTATATCGCGGGCGCATCCCTAGTGTTTATCAAGGTGTTTGATGACCTTGGCACACCTCTAGTCCTGAACGTGACCAACATGCTTGCGCCGCAAGCTTATTTGCGCGTCACGTCTATCGGCATCGAAGATCCGATCGGCTACGTGATTTGTGTGATTCTTGTGCTTTTCTCAGTGGCTGCCATGGCCGGATCCTGGTGGTTTGTCAAACGTCGGGACTATGCGCTCGTATCCCGAGGCGGTGCTCAAGCACCGAAACGAAAACTGACAAGCTGGCAAACCGCCCTGGCCTACGGTTGGATCATTGGTGTCTTGATGCTCGTCCTCTCTCCGCATCTTGGCATTCTCTTGATGTCACTCTTTAAAGTTTGGAGTTTCAGCGTCTTGCCTGAGCAGTTCACACTGGTTCACTACGCGACGATCTTTACCGACGCCAAACAGATGATCTGGAACACAATCTTGTATTGTGGTCTGGCTGCTTTCGTGGACATCATCATTGGTGGAGCGATTGCTTATATTGTCATTCGCACGACGATTCCAGGCCGACAAATTCTTGATCACCTCGTCACGGTCGCACTCGCGATGCCAGGTCTTGTTCTGGGTATCGGATACCTGCGAGCCTTCAGGGGTATCGAGTTGCCCTTCGGTGCCGGAGCATTTACGGCAAGCTGGGTCATTTTTGTCGTGGCGTATTCTGTGCGACGACTACCCTATGCACTCAGGTCATGCATGGCTGCGCTCACTCAAGTGCATCCCGCACTTGAAGAAGCCGCGGAAAATATCGGAGCCGGCCGCTGGCGGACTATTCGAAAAATTGTCATTCCACTGATGATGGGGGGACTACTCGCAGGCTTTGTCACGAGTTTCATTACTGCCGCCGCAGAGATCTCAGAAACGATCTTACTCACAAGCAGAGAAAGCCTGGCACCGATGTCTTATGGCATCTATCTATATTTTCAGTCGATCGCGGGCAGGGGTCCAGGAGCCGCACTCAGTGTCGTCGCCATTTCAATTGTGGCTCTCGGCACCTACATCACGCATCGTCTGGCCGCAGCTGCCACGCCACATCAAAACGTTGGGAATCGAACATGAAATCGGTTGGTATCGAGATAAAGAATATCGCATTGTCATTTGGCTCAACGGCGGTGCTCAAAGACATCACTCTCACCATTGAGCCTGGCGAGTTTTTTGCCTTGCTGGGCCCCTCCGGATCCGGCAAATCCACACTATTGAGACTGATCGCAGGCTTTAATCAGCACCAGCGTGGCGAACTGCTGATCGATGGGAAGGATGTGACCGGCACTCAACCCTGGTTGCGAAACGTTGGCATGGTGTTTCAAAACTATGCGCTCTGGCCTCACATGACAGTCGCCCAAAACGTCGCTTTTGGTCTGGAAGCCAGAAAATTGCCATCCGCTGAAATCCGAACCAAGGTTGCCAGCGCTCTTGAACTTGTTGACATGGCGGGACTTGCAAACCGTCGTCCCGGACAACTCTCGGGAGGTCAACAGCAGCGCGTGGCGATTGCCAGAACCCTCGCCATTGAACCCCAAGTGCTTCTTCTGGACGAACCACTTTCTAATCTGGATGCAAAGCTGCGCACTCAGACTCGACAAGAGCTTGTCCAGCTCCAGAGACGACTTGGCATCACCACTATTTTTGTGACGCACGATCAAGAAGAGGCACTGACGACCTGTCATCGTATCGCGGTCATGGA
>JACCEB011590910.1_pt1 | contig 10110 bp, 12 predicted proteins | sample 7454761 | NCBI WGS metagenome assembly JACCEB01 (sample SAMN15323454, study PRJNA562643) | freshwater metagenome | isolation source: river surface water | place: USA:Blue River Watershed | collected 2017-08-18
AAATATATGCTTTAACGCTTCCCACCACCCACAAATGTACCCATAGGTCCTTCATAATTACTAAACATCCAAGAGTTAGGACCACAATTGACTCCAGTACCGGCTTCAGCATAATTGGCAACCCAAAAATTAGGTTGTAATGGTAGTGGTTCAGTAGAATATCGTGTTCCATCACAACTTTCATAATCACGTTCTTCTTTCTTTAATTGATTGTCACGAACTTTACTATAATAATAAACACCATCTTCATCCCATCTGTCTGGAGTTACTTTACAAGGAAATTGACCTTTATAATCAGGTTTATCAGGAGTTTCAACCCATTTATTTGCTTCACGAGCAACTGGTTGAATAGGATTTATTTTTTCACCACGATGTAAATGTGTATATTCTAATTTATTATCAATAATACCACCATTTTCACCAACATCCATTATAAATTCTTCTACTCCATTCGTATTTTTTTGAATATTTGCGTTAATAACCAATGTACTATTTTCAACGTCAACGTGATTTAAATACATATATTCTGCTTTTTCTACATCATTTGGTTTCATACTATTTGTTGATAATACAATATTTCCAGTAATAATTACTTCATGAGGAGCAGGAATAAGTTGATCTTTGGTAGGATAACCATTATGATAAGTAGGATAAATATAAGGTGATGATTTAATACCATATGGTTTCATTTCAGATTTTTGTATAAATTTAATAGTATGAATTCTTAATTTAAGTTGGAAATAATGTTTTAATGATGTTACAAAAAGTTCATATTTATATTCTTTATTTCCTAAAGCATCACTCCAAACTTGTATATCTCCATAATTTGCTTTTTCAAATCCGTATGTTCCACTTTTATTTAATAAAGTTAATACACGATCACTCATTTCATCCATTGTTCGACGAAGAAGATCATCCATAGTAGCGTGTGTATAAGATTTATAAATACAAGGTGATCTTAGTTTAATAGGTTTTTTATTTACTTGAGATAAAAAGATTAATAGTTCTTTTTTAGCAAAATTTGTTTCATCTTCAATTAAATAATTTGGTGCTATACAATTATTATTTACTTCATAATTTGGTGTATTACAATCTGTTTTTTCTTTTATTCCATTTTTATTTACAACATTTTTATTTATAACATTTTCATCTACAATATTTTCAGTTAAATTCTTATTTAATGGTGGTCTTTTTTCATAGTTTAATAAATTATTTTGTATATTTTCTTTATAACTAAATATTAATAAAAGAAGTGCAATAAAAAAGATAAGTATATATTGAATCATTTTTTAATATTAAAATATTACTATTATAATATTTTATATTTATTTTAATAAAAAAATTTATATGTTAAAAAAAAAGTAAAAAAACTAAAATTGAATAAAAATAAGTTTATTTAAAAAAATGTTTATGAACATATTTCTTTGTTTCTTTTTCTTCTTTCTTTTCTAAATTAAAATCTACTTCATATAAACCATCTTCATTCTTTTTTAAAAATTCTAATTTTGATAACATTTTTGTACTTTTTGAAAATTTTATATATTTTTCACGTTCAAATACTGGGTCTTCAATATTATTTTTTATAGCTTCCATATCTTCATCACATAAATAAATATTTTTCTTTTGAATAAATTTATTAATTTCTTTCATTAAATCTTTAATACTCATTTCTTTTACATCTATCTTTATTTTTATATCTTCCGTTTTTACATTTGTTTCAAAAATATCATCTGTTAATAAATTTACTTTTTTACAATCATTATCTTCTTCATAATCCATTATTTTTGCTTTACCTGGTCGCGTTTTTTCATATTTTGCTTGTTTTTTTAAATCAATATTAAAAGATTTAAAATCAACACTTGCTCTAAAATTTTCTTTACTATAATCAACTATTTTTACTTCTCTTTTAAAAGTTGGCTCAATATATCCATATAAAACATAATTTTCTTCTTTTAACTTTTTTGTTTTATTTGTTAAATTATTTATAAATAATTCATATTCCATTTTTACCTTTTTATTTAATTATAAAATTACTTTTATGTTTAATTATTTTAATATAGATTCTTTAATCATTTATATTAAAATATATAAATTTTTATTTTTTCTTAATAAATAAAAATTATTTAAAAAAAATAATTTTTATATAATATTTTTTATATATAATATTTTTTTACTAAATTATTTATATATCATATAAAAATGAAAAGTATTTATTTTCATGTTCAAAAATATAACTATTCTTATGTTTATATTCTAATCCTTCTATATGAAGTTGGCAAAAGTCATAATCAAATCCATTTTCTAATACTTCTTTTTTTCGTTTTTTATTTAATGCTTTATTACAATTTTCATATGTATAATTTCTTTTAGTTTGATTATACTCTCTTACATATAATGTTATATTTGGTGCTAACGTAATTATTTCTTCCTTTTTTATACTACTATCTATAACATTATAATCATTTGGTTTATTTGTAGGACATAAAATATGATGATCAATATGTTTATATATATGTGTATAAATTATATATTTTTTTACATTTTTACCAATTTGTTCAGAAACATAATATAAATATACATTTATTGGACTCATAAATTCATAATCTTTTACATTGATTACATTTGGATTATAATAAACTTTATCTATTAATGTTGTTTTTGATCGATTTAATGTTGAAAGTATTTCAATATTGTTTTGAATAATATCTATTTGCTTTATTTCCTTTTTTAATTCCGCTTTTTTTATTTCTAACTCTTTTTTTTCAAAATTGAATAGATCCTTATTTTCATTATTTAATTTCATTTTTTTTACACATTTTGATAAATTTTCATTAATTTCATTATCTAATTCATTGATAATATCATTATTATCATTATTATTATCATCATTACTATTATTCATAATTTCATCTTCTACAATATTTGTAGTATTTATAATATAATTATTTAATGTTGTTTCCATTTCATTTTCTTTTGATTTTCGTACATATTTTCTTTTTGGTTTACCTTGTAATGTTTCTAATTTCATTTTTTTATAATATATTTTAATAAGAAGTTTTTTATATTTCTTTTTATTTTTATTTTTAATAATCATTTTTTAATATTTTTTAATAATTATTAATTTTAATAATTATTAAATTTCATAACATTTAACTTATTAAATGTTAATACATCTACAATAATTATATATTCTTCAAAATTATTTAACTCAATATTAAGATTATTAAAAGTGTTAACATTATTAACATAATCTGTATAATTTAGTACAATACTTTTAGTATTATTTAGTCTATCAAAATAACTATCTTTTATATAATTATTTATATATTCATTATTATTTGATGAGTAATAATCAAATACAATTTGATTTACATTATTAAAAAAACCAACTTGGTCATTCATTTTCTTACTTAAAAAAGTAAAATATGTATTTTATAATATTATTTTATATAAATAAATTATATTTTTATTTAAAAATCATTTTTTTTATTAAATCTATTTACGTTCATTGATTTTTATTTAATCAATTTCTGGAATTAACTTTTTAGCATATAAATAATGATTTTTACCACTTAAATATACTAAATATAAGTTCTTTTCCGGATCATAAATATTTGGTGAAGCATTATATACATTATGTACTTTATATCTATACATATTTTCAGTAGCACTTCGCTCTTTATCTGTACATATTGTTACATTAAGTGTTCGTTTTACAAATTTATACTTTGTATATACATGTACATTTACTCCAAATAGTTCTTTAAAAGCATAAGCCTCAATCATTGATCCCCATCGTGTGGGAATAGATATCTTCTTTTTACCTTTTTTACTATTATCTGTATTATCATTTACTATATAATCTGGGTCACCAGCATAAATCGCATAATATTTACTATAATCTTCAATTGATTCTATATAAGGATCGTGTGAAATAAGTACCATATCACGGACTAATATATTATCACATTCAACCATTGGTTTATCAAGATGACTCATAATCCAAGAACGTAAAAGCTCTTGAAGACGACGTGTTACAATAGTTTCATCAAATGTTGTATTATTATTTTTTGAATAATATTCTTTAATTAATTGTTGAAAATGTATATTATTTTTAATAAAATAAGTATCTTTATTATCAAATAAAAATTTTACCATCGCATTATACATACAAGAACCATCTTCATTGGTTTTCGTTTCAATATAATCATTTACGTTAATACTATTTGTAAAAAATTCATTTAATATATTACTATAAACTAAATTATACTCTTCAATTGAAGGATAATGAGATTTACAATAACAATAATTAGAATTTTTTACTTTATTTTTTTTACAATTTGTATATTCACAAATTTGATTCATTTTAAATAAAATGATTTATATTATTTATAATTAAAAAAAGAGTTTTAATTTTATATTATTTTATAAAATCATTTTTTTATAAAATTATTTACGTTTATAATTTGTTAAAATATAAGATATAATATATATATAAATAAGCAATTTAAATAAAATGGATACTTTAGAAATTATTGATTTTCCAAGCAAAATTAGATTTAATAATATGGATGGTACATTCGTATCAGAAAGTAATAAAGAATTTCTTAAAAAAGTCTGTAATATTGATACAAATGATTATGAATATTCATATACTTTAGATGATAAATGGGCTGGTTCTTATTTATTTATTAAAGATAAAGATTATCGATTTATAAAATGTGGTTCAGGTAGACCTATTGTTACAAACCGTACTGGTAAACTTGATTTATAATTAATTATTTATTCAACATTTTATTCTGGTTCCTCAACTGTGCTTTCATCTTCTTTACTTTCTTCTTCTTCAATATGTGCTTTACCTACTCCTAATTCCATACGACATACAGGACATTTTTTACTTTCTTTAAGTAACCACGGTTTTAAACATTCGTCATGAAGCACATGTTTACATTTTGTTATTTTTACAATATCATCTTCCTTAAAATCATCATTACAAATAATACACATTTTTGAATATTCATCTTCTTTACTACAACATTCACAATATTTCTTTGTTTCAATATTATTATACTCTTCTTCTGTTAATGTTACTTTAATATCATTCATATTTGTTGAACTAAATGGTCCAAGTGTTCCATTAAATATATTTCTTAAATTATTACTAAATTGATATCTCATTCTAAATGAATGATTAAAATCAAATAAATTATTATTCATACTATTTATAATCATTGGACTATTATTATATGGACTATTTAGCATTCCAAATAATTGAGAAACGTGCGTTGGTAAATTAGGTAAATTTTCATTTCTATATTCACTTGAAGAATACATAAATACATTAGATTCATTTTCTTCTTCTTCTTCTTCATATTCTATTTCATCATTATTTTCAAATTCTTGTGCTAATTGACTCATTAGTGTGTTTATTAAATTATTTTCAATTGAAGTTAATGGAGCTCTAATATTTTGTCTTTCTTCTACTTCATTATTATTTTCAATATTGGTTTCATTATTATTATTTTCAATATTAGTTTCATTATTATTATTTTCAATATTGGTTTCATTATTATTTTCACTATTTAATGTACTATTATTTTGAGAAATATTATTTGTTTGACTTCTTATGATTCTATTTAAACTCATTGGTATTGAAGGTAATATTGAACTAATTGGTATTACATTAATTTGTGAAGGAGTATTTAATAAATTCATAATATGAAGTGGTGTATTTCTAATATTATTATTTTGTTGAATCATACTTTCAAAATATGAATCATATTCATCTTCACTCTTTTTTGTTAAAAATTTATTATAATTATCAATATATTTATTATTTTTAATTACATTTCCGTGCTCATCTCGATGACGATCTTCAATTTCAAAATATTCTATAGTTTCAAGATTTATATTATGATTTTTTAACACTATATCAAAATAACGCGTATATGATGTATCTAATAAATCATCTTCTGTACTTTCAGTATCATTTCCAAGATAAATTGTACCATTTTTATGTACTAATTTTGTATATTCAATATTATAAATCATTAATGAAAATTTATTAAGTATTTCATCTTGAATATATCCAATGCGTTTGTGAGTATCATTTATTTCTATATTTTGTGTTTGATCTAAATATTTAATTTGAATAATCATTTTTTAAAGTAATTACTTTTATTAAAATTTGTATATACTTTTTCTACTAATTAATATATACTTTTCTTTTTAATATAAAAAAATAAAATCATTTATTTTATTTTATTTAAAAATTTTATTTTATAAAAAATTTAATTTACATGATTGATTAATTAAATCAAATCATTTAAATCATTACTAAATCTACACTCTTGACTCATATCACTATTTGGTGAAAATGTTGTTTTAATTACAAAATATGGATCTACACCATTTTTTGAAAATAAATCACTTGGATTTGGTGCTCCAAAATTTGATACATCATTACATTTCATTTGAACTTCACCATCTAAACAATCTTCACAATTTCCTCCAGTAATACTCTTTTTATAACATTTCTTTTTATTTTTATGGCACATATTACAAGCATCTAAATTTCGCTTTTGTTCATACATTATTTTACACTCTTTCTCACCACATTTTTCAGGACAATCTTCACGTTGAACATCTGAAGGTTTAATTTTCATTTTTGTTAAAACTCCACGCTCTAAATTTTTAAATAATAAATCTTTATATTGAATTGGATTTGATATTTCTTCTTCATTTAAAAAAGTTTCTTTATATAAATAATATTTATTTAAAAAAATATAAATAGATAATATAAAAAGAATAATTAAAATGATTTTTATAAAAGTACTTTCTTTTATTTTTTTTATTTTTTTTAAAAACATTTTTTATTTTCTATTCTATTCATTTATTTTTTCTATTTCTTTTTTTATTATTTTAACTAATTTTAATCTTTTATTATATGAATAATAAATCATCATAATTACAACTAAAATTATAAATAATAAAATATATAAAAGTTTCGATTCCATTTTTTTTTTATTACTATTATTAAATAATAATTATTATTTAATATTTTTAACTTCTTTTATTTTTATTCTATTTTTATTCTATTTTTATTCAATCTGTTTTAATAGTGTTACTTGTTTTTTTACCACAATAATTTTTATTTAAATAAAAGTATAAAAAATAAAATGGACCAAATATTAATGCTAATAATAATCCAATTACTTTTTCAGTCATACTTCCTGAATAACCAAAACATACTATTGAAGTAATAAAAGCAATGATACCAATAATCATCCATATTATTAAAAATATTAATAAACCTCCAAACGCAAATTTAGTTCCATTACTTACTTCTTTTTTTGGTTCATTTGGTGTAGTAACTACATTTTTACTATCCATATTTTCAATATATTCATTATTTCCTTCATTTAAAGTACTATTATCGTTTATTTCATTTCCCATATTATTTAAATTATCATTTGTTTCAACTGATGTAATGTTAAATACTTCATCAACATTAGCAGTTAAACTATTGTCTATAGTACTATTATCTTGATTTAAAGGAGCTAATTCAGAACCATCATATCCGTCAATATCCATTTTTTTTTTACGATTTATATAAAATTATATAATATTTATTTTTTAACAATTATACTAATATTTAATTAAATTATTCTTTTTTAAAAATAATTTAAAAATATATTGTTTTACTAAATAAATTTCATCTTCCGTTAAATCTAAATTATTTATATAATTTTCTAAACTAAACTTTGATAATATTATATTTTCAGCAATATACGAACAGTCAGATTCTTTATAATCTATACTACACTTTTTCATAATATGTCGCTCATTTATATTATCACTACACATTATACGCAATATTTTACAATTTAATGTATCATTTACTATATAATATCCAGATGATTCTAACATTTTATTAAATAATATTTCAAAATTAGTTTCATAAAAATCTAATTTATTATATATTTCAATATGATTTGAATTAATATTTATATGTGGTCTAAATATATATAAATCTTGTAAATGAGAATATAATAAATTATTAAAAGATTGCTCTTTAAATATAGATCCATTTAATCTTTGCTCAATTCGTGAAATAGCATAAATATAATTATGTTCTAAAATTTTAAATGTTAATTTTTTTATATCATCTTGTAATGGTATTAATATATCACTTCTACTTAAATATACTATATCCCCTATATAATGAGTATTTAAATAACTAATTATTTTATTTATTTTAGAATCATTTTGAACAAATATAATACTGTTTATTAACTCTTCATTTAGTTCATTTTTTAAATAATGAATAAGTAACTCTTTATGATTATCATGAAATAATATATATTTTTGAAATAAATTATTTTTACAATTTTCTATTATACATTTTATTTGAATTTCATTTGTAATATTATGATTTGTATGACTATAATACGTACAATATATATGATTCATATTTAAATCATTCTTTTTATTTAATTTTATATTTATATTTTTTTGTATATTTTTTTGTATATTTTTCTCTATATTCTTTGGTACACTTTTTTCTACACTTTCTTTTATAACTTTTTTATCTTCTTCCTTTAAATTTACCTTTTTTATTAATTTAATTTTTTTTATATCATTATTATTTCTATCATTCTTATTATCTTCATTATTTTTATTTAAATAGTTATTTTTAAATTCTTCAAATATAATATTTATTTCTTTATTACCATTTAATTTATCATAATTATTTAAAAAATTATTTTGATTAAATTTATGATTTTTATTATTTGTTAAATCTTTTAATACATTTATTAAAGCCTTATATTTATCCATAGGTTTATGTAAAATAAATTTATTAAAACTTATAATTTCTTTTATATTTTTTGTAAAAAAATCATCTTTATAATCTAAAAAATAAAATATACAAAATGAATTTTTTAAAAAATCAATAATATTGTTACCAACATATATATCAATTTTACCAGAAACTAATCCTTCTAATAATATTTCGTTATTACATAATATATCATGTATTTTATTATCATTATTTATAAAAAATAATGAAAAATTATTATTTTCTTCTCTATTTGTACATACTTTAAAAATAGTTTCATAATGATTTAATTTACTTTCATCAATTTTATCATATATTACAATATAATTTAAATGATTTTGTTCCATTTTAATATTTTTTAATATTACATATATATAATCTCTTTATGTTTAATTTATTTTTATTCTTTATATATTTTTATTAAAAAAATATTATTTATAAAAAAATAAAAAAAATATTTTAAATATATTTGGATATAAAGGAGTTATACTAACATATAATAGAAAGCACACATTTCTCCAAACATTACTTTATTTAACCACAAAAATGGAAAACAAACAACCCAAAGCCAGTCACTACCATCAACTTGCTAAAATTGTTGATGACATTAAACAAGAAAAGATTTCTGTAAAGCAAGCAATGAGCAAAATCCAAATTAAAGATGGACCTCCTAAACCTTACGCAAAGGTAAGCAGAAGTGGTGCTGTTGCTCTTTTCGGAATTTCAAAAGACCCTATTGTTCTTTATGAATCACAATGGAACCGTCTTATTAAAACTGTACAAAGTGGTTATCTTACTAAATACATGGAGTATAACAAAGATCGTATTAGTCACGGAAGACCTCGTAAACCTACTAACACTTCTGGAGTTGATTCAGTAGTTGGTGCTTCAGTAAACGTTGAAGAAGTTAAAAGTGATTAAAATAAAGAGTTTTTAACATCTTTAACGTGTTAAATGAATGAACTTTTAGCTATTAAAATAATTTTTTAATATAAAAATGAGTATAAAGAGATTTATAGAATAAATAATATAAAAAAGATTTTTATATTATTTGGTAAAGAAATGGTAAAACGTAAATTTGATGAATATAAATATAATAATAGTGAAACTATTTTTAACAATTTGAAAGATAATAAAGATAATGAATTTTATTATAAAATAAAGAATATAAAAGACGAAAATCTTGGTATTTCAACTGAATTTAATTCTAATTTTTTTGAAGAAGCTTCAAAAGCTTGGAATTCTAATAAAATAAAAAAAGAAAATGTTAC
>JACCEB011985292.1_pt1 | contig 10110 bp, 10 predicted proteins | sample 7454761 | NCBI WGS metagenome assembly JACCEB01 (sample SAMN15323454, study PRJNA562643) | freshwater metagenome | isolation source: river surface water | place: USA:Blue River Watershed | collected 2017-08-18
AAGTCAACTGGAGGTGTATATTTTGTAATATGAGGTTGACTAATAGGGTCACTAAATGATTTCAAAAAATAATATTTTTTAATTAGATGATATAAAAAAAGAAAACAAATTGTAAACAAAATAGTGGTTAGCATATAAATAGTTGTGAGTATAAAAAAGATTTAATTTCGACGTGAATCCAACCGTTTCATATCCATACATGATTCTATGGATATGATTATTTACAGTATATTTTACGTATTATATCTAGTATATACGCTTTGTTTTTGAAGCACGTCTTCTTAATTTTGATTTTGTTTTTTTATTCTTTCGCTTACCACCGGTTTTGACTTCAGGAGAGGATTGAAACCATCCTTTCATTTTATCAAATATACCTGGACTTGATTCGGTGACTTTCTCTTCTGAGGATGGCTCTACAGGTTTCTCTTCTGATGATGGTTCTACAGGGTTCTCTGCAATTGGTTTATCATCGGTTTTTCGTCCAAATAGTCCTTTCAAATTACTCCAAAATCCTGTATTATTTGTTTCTGCTTCGGCAACTGGTTCAGATTCTCCTCCTTTTTTAACTGGTTTTCTACCCATTGGTTAAGATATAATATATATGTATAAAAGAAACCAATACAGTCAAAAAAATAAAAAAATAATAAAACGTGAATTATTATAATTATTATACTAAATCATATAAACTCATCTTATTGATATGTCTTAAATGGTTTCAATTATCATTATTGAAAAAAATGGTACCATAAAATCATTATCCATTAAACAATATAACGAAAACGAATTATATAAAAAGGCCGGTTTTAAAGTAGAAACCAATTTCAAATGTCACGCCAATTGGAAGTTGAAGAAAGGGAATCAACCCATCACAGTCAGTGTATATGCAAAAGCAGTCGGTAGAGCAGGTCAAGAAAACAAGTATGATTTCCCTCCACCCATTGATAGTACCCTGTTTTACGGCAACTGTGTATTAATATGCACAAACACGGAAACCGGTGAAATATGTCCCATTACAGTTGAAGAATGGGAAGGCTATTACGAGCAATTATTTGGAGGATTCCATGATTTGGGTGATACGTCTGACAATAGTATATCTGAAGACAGTGATTCATATACGGGCCAAAAAACACGTAGTGGATACTTGTTAGATGGGTTTGTGGTAGATGATGAACCGATCGCAAAATCAAAATTGATTAAAGTGAAGAAGGATTGTGTTGTGAAATCAAAGAGTAGTAGTAGTAAACAAAAAAGTAAGCAACAAGCAATTGATGATGATTTCTTTTTTGATAATAAAGAAGAGACGTATTTAGATTGTGGTAGTGAATTAAAAGAGGAGGCGTATTTTGAATAAAAACTAGACTAAAATATAAAGTTGAAAAGAAAATAGAATAATCACATATAAATATATATACCGAATCAAATGAATAACCCTGTCAATATGAAGAATGCATCAACTCAAGATAAAAATCAAGATAAAAAAAATCTTCCCAAAGATTTAGAAAACATGGTTCGCGAGTTTTTTCAATCTGAATATTTAAGAAGAAGCGATAGGAAACTCGGTGAATTTGAATTAAGATTCGGTATCAATAAAGCACTGTCACACCCACTATCTAAAATCGATTATGACAATACGGTTCAATTCATTAAAAGTCAAGGGTTTACAACTTCAAACCCGAATGGGATTCATATTTTAAGAATGATTCCTGAATTCGTTGATTCATTTACTGGAATGACAAAAACATCGAATGCGAGAGGACGTGTTGAAATATTTGGACTTGACTTAATTCAAGAATACTGTAGAACAAACAACTTGCAAAAGATTGTCGATTTGACCAAAACATTTTCGGATGAAAGACAAATCCGAATTACGAAAAAAATGACGGCGACTTCTTCTTCCGATAAGTCATTACTTAAGCCGGTTGATTTCCGTGATTTTAATTTTAGGGCATCCTATCAAATTGAAGAAGATGTACCTTTACGCAGTTCTGCAGGTAAAGAAGTATTTGAAAAATGGTCGGATTCCAAAAAAATATTTAGATATATGAATCGGGTTCGATTTAGTCATCCTTCAATGCCAATTCACGTCGATTTAAGTATTTTGAAAGGAAATCGCACTTCAGGTGGGAATCCAATTTCAGAGTACACTTTGCAAGACGCGAATGTATTTGATAATCCGGAAACATATGAGATTGAGGTTGAATTAGACAATAATAATATTGGATTAGGAACCAATTATGATACCCCAGATAAAGTACACGAAGTTGTCAAAAAAGCAGTACGATTAATGTTGAGTGCACTTCAACGCACCCATTATCCAGTATCGTATGTTGAACGTGATAACATCTTACACGAATATATGAAAATAATTCACGGGGACTCGTATGAACATCGTAGATTAAGAAATAATGATTTCATTGGTCCATCATCGGTTACACTTCAACACGAGCACGTGTCTCTATCTACTCTAAACACAAATATACCGAATATACGTAATCATTATACGGTTACAGATAAAGCAGATGGTGAACGTCGGCTTTTATATGTGAGTGATACTGGTAAAATATATATGATAAGTTCGAATATGGAAGTTATATTTACCGGCACCCGTACACTTGAAAAAACACTTTACAAAAGTATATTGGATGGGGAACACATTATGTATGATAAAAAAGGGAATTATTTGAATTTGTATGCGGCGTTTGATATCTATTATTTGAATGGAACAAGCACTCGTGAATTTGCGTTTGTTGAAGAAGACGCCGATCTCGATAAGAAAGAAAACCCAGATGACAAGACAAATGCTGGTCCCAAACCTAAATTCAGGTTGAAATTATTAAATACGTTTACTCATTTGTTGAAACCGGTGTTAATCACTGAAAAATTAATACCAAATGAAACAAGTGAGAACCGTCACTGTGCATTTGTAGTCAAAACAAAAGAGTTCTATGAAAGTAATTCGAACGTTTCTATTTTCAAATGTTGTCAAAGTATTCTTTCGAAAGTGAGAGACGGATTATTCGTATATGAAACGGACGGTCTTATCTTTACACCTTGTAATACAGGCGTCGCTACTGAACAAGTTGGTGTTTCGGGGCCGTTGCATAAGGTTACTTGGGATAGGTCGTTTAAATGGAAACCAGTGGAATCAAATACGATTGACTTTTTAGTTCGTGTACAAAAAGAAAAAGGAGACAACACGGATAAAATATATACGATTATGCCTGATGGAGTGAATGTAGCCGGAGTATTGAATTTAAGTCAATATAAGAAACTGATCTTACATTGTGGATTTGATGAGAAAAAGCACGGATTCGAGAATCCAATGCAAATGTTGTTAGAAAACAAATTCAATAATAATAACAATAATAATAAATCAAATGTTGATAATAATGATACCTATCGTCCGGTTCCATTTCGTCCCACAAAACCGTTTGATCCGGATGCGTGTTTTTGTAATATTATGTTGGATGAAGGAAGTTATCAAACTCTTGTAATGAAAACGGAAGAAGGAGATGTATTCCAAGAGAATATGATTGTTGAATTTAGATATGATAAAGATAGGGAAGAAGGATGGAAATGGGTTCCTCTTCGTGTACGTTATGATAAAACGGCTGAACTAAATAATCGCCAAAAACAATTTGGTAATCCATACCACGTCGCGAATAATAATTGGCAATCGATTCATAATCCCATTACAGAAGATATGCTTGAATCCGGAGATTTCCCTGAATTCACTCCCGATGAAGAAGTGTATTACAATCGTTCAGGAAAAGATAGCAATACAAAAGGCTTGCGTAATTTCCACAACTTGTTTGTGAAACGAAAACTCATTGTGGGTGTGTCTGACCGAAAAAACACACTCATTGATTATGCAGTTGGAAAAGCAGGTGATTTATCCAAATGGATCGATGCCCATTTAGGGTTCGTATTTGGTGTCGATGTGTCCAAAGATAATATATTGAATCATTTGGATGGTGCTTGTGCGCGATATTTATTGACACAATCTAAAATGCGTGATAAAAATATTCCGAAAGCGATGTTTGCGGTAGGAAATAGTAGTTCAAACCTACGTAGTGGTGATGCGTTTTCATCAGATAAGGATAAAATGATCGCACGTGCAATCTTTGGTGAAGGGCCGAAAGATAGACAACAATTAGGTGAAGGATTATATAATCAATATGGAATTGGTAAGAATGGATTTCACATCAGTTCTTGTCAATTTGCGATGCATTATTTCTTTGAATCGAAATCTGTATTGCACGGGTTTGTTCGTAACTTGGCGGAATGTACAATGATGAATGGATACTTTATTGGCACTTGTTATGATGGTATGAAGGTGTTTAAATTATTGCGTGATAAATCGTTTCAAGAAGGGTTTTCTATTTTGAGAAATGGTCATAAAATATTTGAAATTACAAAAATGTATGAGGAAACGGGTATGCCGGATGATGAAACATCGTTAGGATATGCCATTGATGTGTATCAAGAATCAATCAATAAAGTGTTCCGTGAGTATTTAGTGAATTTTGAGTATTTCAAAAAAGTGATGATGGATTATGGTTTCGAATTAATAAATAATATAGATGCGCGTAAAATGGGGCTTCCAAATGCAACGGGTATGTTTGATGAAATGTATTACCAAATGGAAACAGATGCACGCAGAAAAACAAATCAAACGGAATATGGAGATGCGCTAGAAATGAGTAAAGAAGAAAAACAAATATCCTTTATGAATCGATATTTTGTGTTCCGTAAAATAAATAATCGTGCGAAACATTTACCAGAAGTCGACGATAAAAAATCCGATAAAAAAGATGAGGTTGACCAATCGGTAGATGATGTATTAATGGCTCCTAAAATCAACCCCAAAAATAAGAAGAATGATGAACCAGATAATAAGGATACTACATACAAACCAGTAGAAGAACCTCGAAAAATCAAAAAAACATATAAAACAAAAAGTAAAATTATTTTGAAAACGTATAAACCGCCTGTAGATCAAGAGGCAGATAAAGAATCATCATAAACCGGTATCAACACACAATTTTAACAATTCAAAAACTTATATTTTTTATAATAAAGAATAAAAAATATAAATGCAACCAACTATTTAGGAAATTATTATTCTTTTTGTAACTTATTTCCGTTATATAATATATACTACTTATGTACGTTCTTTTGTTTGTATTCCTTGTTGCTTTATTCGTTGCGTTTGTTCCCGGTGTTCTAGTTACTTTACCTCCACGTGGATCCCGTAAAATGGTTCTCCTTACACACGGTCTTCTTTTCGCCCTTGTATGGGGACTATTACACAGCACATTATCTGCTGTTGCTTCCAGATTCAATTACAAGATTGGTGGCGGCATGTTAGAAGCAATGGGACCTAAAAAACACCACAAAAATAAGCATCACGATGATAAAAAACACGTCCCTGCTATGAATGTTCCTTCTAAATAAATACTTACACATGGTTATGCGAACTAAAACAAAATAATATTATACAATCATAATATTATCATTAACGTATCTCATATCTCCGATTCGGTGGTTCGGTATCCATATTTTTTTTAATCCTCTTCTTCATCATCCTCCTCATCGTCATCTTGATTTTCAAGCCCTTCCACTTCGTCTTCGTCATCTTCTTCATCATCATCTTGATTTTCAAGTCCTTCCACTTCTTCATCGTCTTCCTCATCATCCTCTTCATCATTATTATCGAGTCCTTCTATTTGTTTTTTATAAAATTGGAGACCAATTAATGCAATGAAAAAAATGGCAATTCCAAATAATAAATACATATGAGCGGTAGATAATGAAAATCCTAATATAGTCGTGTTCATTTTTAATTTATACTATAGAACTATATATTATGTCGGCTAAATTGAACATGAATTTACAAGTACCCATTAAATGGAAGGGCAACTTATTTAGTCAAAATAGTTCATCAGTCCAAAAAAATGTGCCTGCAAATATGACAGGCCATTCTTTATTATTTAAACCAAATTCCCTAAATATTTATAGACGCGAAACAAATCCAGAAATCGTTAAAAACACAACTACAAATACAATATCAAGAGCATCTACCAAGTATGACCTTATCAATTTACCTAACGGAAGTGTATTGTCGGTAGAACCGACGGGTGACTGTCCCGAATTGGTTCAAGAAATACTTATGCCAAACACATCTTGTGTACGCGATATATCCAATAATTTATGTTTATCTAGTGAATCCTCTGCAAAAAGACGTTGCCGTAGTGGTTTAATATATAATAAAACCGTACAAAACCGGAAAACCGACACGTATTTCATATCCTCATCTCAATATTTAGCCAATCGAAATAAATCCTTCGAAAAAAATATGAATGTATACCAGAATGTAGGTGCAGATTGTGTTGCTACACACGAACTCAGCAACCCTCAATTCTACGAACAAGGTGCGGTTGAATCAAGTTCGCATGTTGCAAAAGTGAAATTCGACGAGATTACGAAAAGCGGTACTTTATTGCACGGACATGCTGGCACCGGTATTGAAAATGTTCTCGCCTATAATGTAGGGTTAACTACATATACATATAAAAATAAACTTGGATATCAAATTCCAAAAACGCCGCAATTCAATGATCAAGATATAGTAGTTCCTAAAAATAAAAGAACCACATCCTTTTATTACAATAAAAATATTTTCACGAACACTGCCATTTATGTTGAAGGATATGATATTGTAACGGTGGTTGCGGAAACACTCATTCAATTCGCAGATACGAAACCGATTGAATATATAGTAGTTGGGGGCGGTGGCAGTACTAAAATATTAACAAGTGTGCCTGGAGTAGTATCTGGAGGAAGTGGCGGAAAGGTAAGTCAAGGTGTGTTTGGATGTAAAAAATCAACTACTTATACAATTCAAGTTGGCGAAATATCCGATCCATTAATGAATGGAAACCCATCCGTTATTTATATGGATAAACAAGCAGTTATTACAAGTGCAGGTGGACAATGTGGCGAATTAAACATATATGAACCCGGAAATAATAAAAATGCAATGGGTGGAAATGGTGCAACCACATTGGCTACGAATCGAAATGGTGGTATAGGCGATTCCGTGAATTCAAGTGTTGTACCTATTATTGCATCCACCTCCTATGGTTCCTTTATATTTGGATATGGGGGTGGTGGCGGTACAAAAGATATTACAAACAATACACCTTCAATGGGACGTTCATCCCAATATGGTACAGGCGGTAACTACTTATTGGCAGTTGCACCTAGACAGGTGCTTGCAAATAGTGGCGACGGTGCAGGTGGATACGGGAGTATTGTACAACCATATAAACCAGCGAGTGGTGCGGCGGGAATAGTTATTTTAGCCATTCCGAAATTAAAAAATGTATTAAAATGTGTTCAAACTATTGGGAATAAAACATCATGTACGTAATATATATAAATGTCGGCGATATTAAATCATAAGCAAAAACCTCCTATTTCATGGAAAGGACAATCATTTAGCCAAATTAGTTCAACAATTCAAAAAAATGTTAGACCTGACACATTATCATTATTTAAGCCGAAACCAATATGTCATTACAGACGTGAATTGAAACCACCATCTGAGAATAGTTCAGTAAGATGCAATGCACGAACCTCCGTAAAATTCGATTTATTAAATATTCCAAATGGAAACACTGTTAAAGAAACGGATAGCGGTGTTGTTCCTATGAATTCGATTGAGATCAATCGTATACAGTCATCGTGTTTAAATACAATCAATAATAGTTGTTTTTCGGCTGAATCGAATGCGGTAGCAAGAGTAAGAAGTAGTGGAATGTTCCGTAAAGAAGTGGACTCAAACCAAAATCGGTTGAGTGATGCATATTCAGCGAGTTATACCCAATATTTGAAAAATCGAAACAAAAATTTCGAACAAAACCTGAATACAAAAACAAATATTGGAGGCGAATGCACATCTACCCATAAAGTAAACAACGCCAAATATGGTACACAAGGTGCCGTATCGGCAAGTAGCCGTTTAGAACGGTTAAAACTAGATACAGTCAATAAAACAGCGTATTCAATGAAAGATGTGTATGGTCAGGAAACGTCAAATGCTATGAAATATAGAGGAGCAAGTGCACCCGCGTACACGGTAAAGGATAAGATAGGAACATTGATGCCAAAAACACCCGTATATTATGCAGGATCCATGAGGGACTGTGTTGTGTAAAAAAAGTAAATGTAAGAATTGGTTCTTTTGTTTTATAATATAAGTTTATTATAAAGCAATTTATGCAAAGTTATATGTCAATGACGCAATATCAACAAAAAGTGGACCCACCGAAAATATATGTAGGCGTTACTTCAGTAAGTAATACTTCCATGAATGCCGTAGCATTCCCATCGGGAAATCAATCGTTGATTTCGAATATATCTAGCCCTTTTACTATTGAATTCTTTATTAAAAACAATCAAGACATCAACAATACAGCACAAGGCAAATTTGTTTTTGCCATTGGGAATACATCATTCCAGGCACTCGATATTCGATATGGAAATAGAGCTATAAACCGGCTCCAACTCTTCGACGCTGCGAGTGTTAATCGATATTCTACTCGTGGATATGATTTCGCTGGTAATATGGTGTCTTCCTCGAAAACATCTGATTGGCATCATGTCGCATTTGTATATAATGGGTCGGATGCAAACAATTTTTTATATATTGATGGAGTCCAATTGCCAAACATATATAATCAGAGTGTAACGGATATACCAAACACTACGTCTTATGGTTCATGGATAGCCAACGCGGGAACATATTCTATTAATTCCAGATTGGCGCAAACCGATTTGAATATGTATATACTATCAAATGGTCCCTATTTCCCATCGGTCAACGGGACTTATACAAATGATACAAAATTAGTGAATACAGATGGCACACCTATTTATGGATTACGCGTCACAAAACGTAGAGTATATACTGGCAATTTTACAGTACCTACAACACCATTACTTACAACACAGAGTGCGTCAACCAACATATCCGCAATTACATCAGGGGAATGTGTGTTTTGTTTAGAATCTTATAAAAAAGGAAACGTCACTGTGATACGGGATTTAGTACAAAATATAGATTTAACAACGATGTTGGAAGTGGCTACAAATAGCAATAAACCATAATTAATACATTCAACTAAAATAAAAAATTGAAATGATTTGTATACAACAGTCAAATGAATAACAAATCGAAATCAATCAACTGGAAACATAAATGGATATTGTTGCTGAACCTGACCTGTATTCTCCAAGTCTAGATACAATGGGAAATTATATAGATGTAATACCATCCTTTCGGAATGGAATTCGATGTCCATGTGGTTGCAGAAAAGATAAAATATATGAGAATCACACAGTATTTGCTACGCATATCAAAAGTAAAGCACATCAAAAATGGTTAGTCACTGTCAATTTGAATAAATCGAATTATTATATTGAAAATGAAAGGCTGAAAGAAACCGTCCAGAATCAACGATTGATTATCGCTAAACTTGATAAAGATTTACAACATAAAATGATGACAATTGATTACTTAACTCAACAATTGTGTGTAATGAAACCAAATCAAATTGTTCGCGATTTGATTACGTTTGATTAATAAAAAACCTTTAAAATATTGTTTAACTTATTTATATTTTAATATATCAAGTACTTTTGTAGTCGTTTTAAATTGATCATATCCATAAATATCTTGTAATAATAACCATTCAAATAAACCACCTCTATATAAATGCACATTCGTAAACCCTAATTTTTGGAACTGTTTATATTTCAATTCGGCACTGGTATCCATACTATTTTTTCCGTAAATAATAATCGAAATATCATAATCATTATTATCAATATGTTGATTGATAATATCTTCTTCAACGGATGCGAGAGTGGTTTTATCAATTAAACATGCTTGCATGTGTAATGGTAACGTATTAATTAATAAAAAAGGAAGACATTGAAATCCAGAGACATATTGTTGAATATGTTCAAATGAACATAGTTGTATATTTTTTTTAGTTTGAATCCATTGTAACATTATAAACAATTATTTATAATGTACAGTCA
>JACCEB010463252.1_pt1 | contig 10106 bp, 9 predicted proteins | sample 7454761 | NCBI WGS metagenome assembly JACCEB01 (sample SAMN15323454, study PRJNA562643) | freshwater metagenome | isolation source: river surface water | place: USA:Blue River Watershed | collected 2017-08-18
ATCTATCATAAGGCAAGACCTACGGATAGTCATTAAATAATTCAGATGTAAATGGCTCAGTAAAAGAAAAATCCCTTACGTGGATTTCCGAGGTATGGTCAGGCAAGACGTCGGCGGTCACAGCGACAGAAAGAAAATAACGAGATAGAGGCAATTCCGCAGACTGAAACAACAATGACCATCACCTCATAAAATTCTTTCAATTGTTTTCAAAAAATGGTCTCCAAAAAATAGACGCTGTGGTACAAGGGTATCGGAAAAATGTTGAATAGGGATTTGGATGGTGAGAATATTCCCTTGAGAAAAATAATAGGGCCTGTCAGGGAATATTCTCACCATCCAAATCCCTATTCTACCGAAATTAGACAATTGATTAATATATTGTAAAGAAATTGTGTAAATTACTGCGTACGCACACCCGCACACAATAAATTCACTCATATTGTATTTAATTTAATTCGTTATTTATTAAAATTAAATTTCAAATATATAGTTATAGAATTATACAAATGGCGTTTCAAAAAAGAAAAGATGTAAAATTTGGAATGGATAAAGAAAATAATTTATTGGAACATATCAATGAACATTTCGAATTAAATTTGCATAAACTTCCAAGATTACATCCATTTGATTTTACAGATGAAAATAGTGATAATCATTTTGAACTTAAAAGTAGAAGATGTATGCGATATACATTTAGTGAAACAATGGTAGGTCATAATAAAATATTATATATTAAAGAACACCCTAACAGAAATTATTATTTTGTATTTAGTTTTACAGATGGTTTATATTATATCAAATATAATGAAGAATTATTTAATACATTTAGAGTTCAAGTAGGCGGGCGATGTGACAGAGGAGAACCAGAATATAAAGATCATATTTACATCCCAGTTGAATATCTTTTATATATTGGTAATGTATAACAATATTCAATTCTTTTTAAACCCTTGATTTTAATTTTAAAATAATTAAAATAAAATAGTTTAAAACATAAAATTATTATATATTAATATATTATAGTAAATATACAATGACAACAATTAAGCAATTAAGAAAAGAAGCACTTAAATTGATCAAACAAAATATTAATACAATTGATGGTAGAAGCATTGCAAAGTATACACAAATTGCAACAACTGCCAGAACAGACAAATTACAAGGTATGATTGAAACATTAAAATTATTAAGATCTCCAGCAGTTCCAACAGTTCAAGATTATGGATTAGATAATGATGTAGCTATTATTGAACAACCAAAGAAACAAAAGAAATCAGTTACTATTAAAGACATAGTATATAAGAAAAAATCAACACCATCTAAGATAGTTCAAATGGTTGAAGTAGATTTGAGAGTAAAAGTTAATTATAGTATTATGAACTCTTCAAAATATGGATCAAAATCTTTTAACAGTAATAAAACGGTCCAAGAGGTAAATGTCCAAGTAACTGTCCCAAAAAATCAAATTCATAATAAAGAATACTTAAGATATGCCGTACTTAATGATTCTACTAATATAGAGTATGAAATTAATGGCTTTATTGAAGACTCAATGAAGTTAACTAAAATTGATGATATTCAAGTATTAAGTACAGCAGTTGATAAAAGTGAAATGTATAAAACTAAACCCGATATTAAGGGAATCAAAATGAGAGATGCCGAATTTGTTAACCTAGATATTGATGGATTAACTGACTATAAGTTTAAACCTTTCCAATGTGTGTATGGTGCATTGAAATATAAGTATGGGTTTGAAGCTGAAGCATTATTAAAGACATTTCAAGAATATGAAGATTCTTTGCAATTAGATCAATTTGTACCTGAACCATTAACATTAACATCGGGTGTATCAACTAATATGATTTTACATTTAGCAAAACTTAAAGACTTCTCTGTATATGCATTAGATATCAATAAGAAATTATTTGCCAAGCATATTAGAAAGAATCATAATAGATCACCGTTAGTTTATGTTCTTCATAATGAACACTTTTATTTAATCAATGATCCAATTACTATTTTATCAATTAAAAATACCAACAGAGAAAAGAAATCAACAGAACTTTCATCAGATTTATTTAGAGATTATGAGTCACCGATTGACACATTAGCAACATTACCAATATTGGAAGATATACCAGTTGCCGAATATTCAAATTATTCTAAATGTAATATTATGTATCAAACTACTGATTTATATTATATTCTAATGGATCTTTATAAAACATTCAATCAACAAATTAGTACAAAAAATATTCATATTAATGGTGATAAACAAGTTGTATACTTTTACTTTAAGAAATTTGATCTTCATATTTATGCTGATGTTAATTTTGATGTAGAAACAGGCACAACATACAAGGATGTTCAACAATTATGCAAACAATTGAATATTAGATTTAAGAATCAAACAATATCTGCAATTGTATTAGAATGTGAGAAGACATTTTACAAACTTAAATCAGAGCGTATAGAATTAACCAAAGAACAGAAACAAGAAATGTTAGATGAATGTGAATATAAATGTAGCAAATGTGAACAACAAGTTAAGAAAGGTAAATATCAATTTGATCATATTGTTCCGTTAGCTGCTGGAGGTTCTAATGAAGTTGATAATATACAAGTATTATGTATTGAATGTCACCATAATAAAACAAGAGAAGAACAACAAAATAGTGATTATATATTTGTTAATAAATCAGAATCATCATTTAATCAAGAAGTCAAAAATATATTCACTTCTAATGATGCTAAACCTTTTGCATTTATTGAGAATGTACCATATAGTTCAAAACAAATTGAACAAGAAGGATACAATAAATTATTACATATTGATATCTGCAAAACTAGACGTAATATATTATTGTACAATGATAAAGAATTACCATCATATACAGTAATGGATAAAGTTGAAGAATTTGATAAGACAAAAGATAGTAATATTCAAGTAGGTATTTATTATATTGTAACTTCTTGTTATTTTCCTTGCCGCGGTAATGGTTGGTATAGTCATAATATGGTACAACATTTATTGGATACTCAAAAAATTACATTAGATGATATCAAATATAAATTAGTTTCTACTTTGACTTTAGAACCTGATTATTTTACAGCCTTCTTTAATTATATTGTCAATAATTTTGGTGATAAATATGGCAAGCTTGGACCTAATGCAATGGTTGGAATGTTCAACAAACGAACTACTACAAGATCAAGACTTCATATGACTTCATCAGAAAAACAAGCTATTAGTCAATTTTATGATAGTCCAGATAAGAATGTACTTTATGATAGTGATGTTGGATTATATTGTATATACGAGAATCAACAAGTAGAATTTGATGAAACTAGAACACCATTATATAAATATGTTGTTGAACAAGAAGCGATTGAAATGGACTTATTAAAATCCAAAGTTGAACAAGCAGGTGGAATTATTACAAGATATAATACTGATTGTGTTAGTGCTTATTTTAAAGATGACAATAAAATTAAACATATTGTTCAAAATACATATTGGGATGAAAACAAACAAGTAAAGAAATATAAATTTGAACAAAAGGATAACAATAGTAAATATCCAGAAAGAATGAAACAATACAAAAGAACTACTAATTATGAACATAATTTTAATAGAGAATGGAATATTACAAAAGATAATGATAATTTTGATGAATTAGCCAACAATATAATTACAAGTAATCAAGGTATATTAATTAATGGTCGCGCTGGTTGTGGTAAATCAACACTATTAAAAAAGTTAATGTCCAAATTACCAGAAAATTCATATATTACCTTAGCACCAACTAATAAAGCTTGTAGAGTAGTTGATGGTCAAACAATTCATAAGTTTCTTGCTGGTGCTTTCAATAATAAGAAATCATTAAATAGAAAATTGGAAGGTAAACAATATATCATAGTTGATGAAATTAGTATGGTCAAAGAATTATTTTATAAAGTATTCTTATCTATCAAACGTATTAATCCAGAAATCAAATTTATCTTATGTGGTGACTTCAAACAATTGAAACCAGTTAATGATAGATATGATTATGATTATCAAAATTCTCCAGCATTATTTGAACTTTGTGATAATAACAAATTACAATTAACTAAATGCAGAAGAGCTGATACAATTATGTTTGATTTATGCAACCCATCTAAAATTAATAAACTAGATATTACACAATTTGGCACTAAATTTACTGAGAGACATTTAGCCTTTACCAATAACAAAAGAATTCAAATCAATGCAATCTGTATGAAAAACTTTATAAATCAACAAATTGAAATAGCCAAAAAGAATAAGAAGAAGCAGCCAACACCTTTAAAACTATCCAAATTAGAATTTGACAATAATAGCCAAGATGTATTGTTATTACCTAATATGCCAATTATTGCAAGAGTTAATCACAAGCCTTATCAAATTGCCAATAATGAGACTTTTACAATTGTATCTATTGGTGATAAAATAGTGGTCAAATCTGATAGTACAGGACAACAAATAACAGTTCAACTTAATGAATTTCAAAAATTGTTTTATATTGCTTTCTGTATAACTGTTCATAAATCTCAAGGCTGTACATTTAACTTTCCTTATACCATTCATCAATGGAAATTATTCGACAAAAGACTTAAGTATGTTGCATTAAGTAGAACCACTAAGAAAGAATATATTAATATTATTCAGTAATAAATTCAAAACTTTTTTCTATCTAATATAGTATACAATTACAATGAATACAATATTGGAAGAAACTTTTTATGATCCTAAATTTGGTTTAATGTCTTTTGATAAATTTAGAGCTAAAATCAAAGAATTACATCCAGAAATAAAAACTAAAGTTATTAAAGAATTTTATGCTAATCAAGAAATCAACCAATTAGCCAAGAAACCAATAACAAACCCAAACAATAGTTATAAAATAAATGGTCCTGAGTTATCATTTCAAATTGATTTGATGTTCATACCCAAAGCCATTAAAACGAAAGAAGCACAAATAAAGAAAGCTAAACAAGAGGGATTATTTCCAAAGAATTTATTTTATTGTTTCCTGTTGTGTATTGATATCTTAAGTAGGAAGGCTTATGTATATCCTTTACCAAATAAACAATTGTCTTCAGTGATAGAAGGATATATGGAATTTCTTAAAGATGTGAAGCAAGATACTGACACCGTTAAAGATACTGAAGATTACTTTGAACATAATCAACCATTTGCAATAGTTACAGATGATGGCTTTGACTTTGAGGAATTCCTTAAACTCAATGAAGAAAAAAATATATTGGTAGATGCTTCCACCGCTTATGATGATCATATTACAAATGGTAACCGATTAGGTATAATAGATAGATTAGTTCGAACAGTAAAAAATTTATTGATGAAATATGTATATGCAACAAGTGGTAAACAATACTCCATAAAAGAAGTTATCAAATCAATTGTTGAGAATTATAATAATACTCCACATAAATCATTAGATAATGCAACACCTAATGAAGTCTTTAATAGTAAAGCAGCAAGAATGAAAATATTTAATGCAAATCTTGAACATAATGAATTAATTGACAATACAATGAAATATGAAGTTGGTGATACAGTTAGAGTATTAAATAGAAAAGAAGCATTTAGTAAAGAAAAGCCACAATTTAGTAAAGAGATATATACCATATCAGAACAAACAGGTTATAAATATTATGTCAAAGATTCAGAAGACAAGCAACTAAAACGTAGATTCAAACCAACAGAATTATTAAAAGTAAATATTGAAACAGTACAAAATAAAAATCCTGTAAATATTGACAAAGAAATCAAAACCAATAAGAAGAAAACAAAAACAGATCAAGTATTAAAACAATTAGATATTCAACCATCCAATATATTGCCTGAAAATGAAAAACGTAATCGAAAACCTAACTCAAAATATCTCTAAGTGTATTTAAACTATTTTATTTTAGAATTAATTAATTATTTGAATTAAAATATTTAAAATTAAAATATATACTTATTAATATAAATACTATAGAATGCAAAATACTGAAACTTCAAATATTGAAACTACAAATCAAAATGTTGAATTAGTTTTGAATACTGAACTTATTGAATTTGTTCCAGTAATAGAAGATATTAATACTATTACTACTGATATGTCGCATTTAAAAATTAAACTACCAGAAGAATGCAGTCCAACAGAAGAATGCAGTCCAACAGAAGAACCAAAAGCACCTAGAGAAAAATCACAAGCTAAACAAGGTAGGCCAAGAAAATATAAATATATTGAAATTGATTCTACCACTGAACAACCAGTTGAAGTTGAACGTAAAGTTAAATCAAATTATTCATCACAATATTATCAAAATCATAAAGAGATTAAGGTAATTTGTCCAATTTGTTTAAAGAATGTACAAAAGTATTCAATTGGTAAACATCAAAAAACAAAGTATTGTCAATTGGTAGCATCCTTTAAAGAAACAAAAACTGATAATTTCGTTGTACCAAATGATGATCCAGTATTTATTCAGGAAATTACAATTTAGTTAAACAAATGAAATAAACTAATTTATTTATTTCATAGGTTTTTTATATCAATAACAATAGAAGAGCAATTATCGGAGGTTTAAAGCCAAGTTGCAATAATATTGTTGAAATCATTTTACTTGTCCATAATTGATTTATTAAATATTTTCCTGTTATTATCATTAGTCGTTTTTTAAAAAGAATCTTGCAACAGTACGTAATGTTGAAACTGATTTAGAAACTCTTTTAATACGTTTTGAACTGTGAAGATCTTCAATGATTTCACTAATTGCTTTTTTCTCTACTTCATTAAAAGTACCAGTAATAAAAGATTGCATTAGTTTAATTACTTCATCTTTTTTATTTATCTTTTCATTTTCTTTGTTGTTCTTTGAACTGTAGGCTTCTTCGACAAGACAGCAAACAAATAGTATAAAAGAAGGCATTGTTTTAAGGTCTTGTTTATTTACAACTTTACCAAAATGCGCTTCTATATGCTCTGCAATTGCTGTACTGCCACTTACTACCTTTGATTTATTGGTTGGTTTGATAAGATTTAGATTTTTCAATGGCATTATATATATATATTATTTAATGAGAAAATTTTTATTTATTTCTATTGCTAATTTAATAATAATATGCCTTCAACCAAACAATTTATCAATAATAATATTAGTATCAAATTATTAGGTAAACAAACTAAGAATAAATCTAAAAGTAAGAGAAAGAATCAAAATAGAGCTAATGATAAGAAAGTATTACAATCAAAACCAGCCTTTTCAAATTTCCAATATCCACAACCCATTATTATTAATCCACAACAACAAAAACAATTAGATGAAAATTATTCAAATAAATTAGCTACATTAATGCAAAAGAAATTTGATGAGGAATATGCAAAAAAGGAAAATGAAAAAGCAACTCAAAAGATGAATCGAGTAGGAGCATTTCAAGCTGTGGATAATGGTAATGGATTTAGTCAACCAGTTAATTTACTATCAAAACGTAATGATACTTTTGAAAGACCAACGTTACAATCAGAATCTGAACAACAACCAAGAATTAATCCAATAGTGCAAAGTCAAGTACGAAAAAATCCAGTTGTATATAATCCACCAACAGATTATTATGCTCAACCTATAGTAGATGGTTATACAACAGATGCAGTTCAAGGAGAACCATTGAACCCATTATGGCATTGTGATGTTTGTAACAGAGAAATGCAACTGAGAAGTAAACAAGCTCATTTAAAAACTAAAGGACATAAGGAAAAATTAAAAGAACAAGAGCAAGAACAAAAACAACAAGAACCAGAACAACAAGAACCTCAACAAAACCAACCTATTATAGATGCAAACAAAGAGATAAGTATATTAAAGAAACAAATGGGAACACCTCCACAGAAACAATATGTAGATGACACTATGATGATTCAATCACCTATTCTTCCAATTAATAGAAGTGTGCCGCCATCACTGTTAAAGAGTCCTGCATATGAAGCAAGTTTAGCAGAGTTATCAACTACCACTAAAAGAAACAATCTTATAGATGAATCACAATTTTTGAATGGTAATTTATCAGATTTGTTTAGGAGATCTAAAATGTATGATTCTGATAATCTTGAAGAAACTACCAATCCTTTGGCTGCATATGAAAGAAAACTAAAAGCAGAATCTGATAGAGTACTAAATAGTAAATTGTATGCAACTCCCAACAATAAAAGTGAAGATCAACAGCCTTCTATACAAATTCATTAATTGTTTTTATATATAGTATTATATAACACTATATATAAAAGATTTATTTAATATGCGATTCTAAATGCTGGATATTTTGGAGCAGGTACAACAATAGGTTGATTATATTCTGGTTCTGGTTCCTTTACCACTTTAGTAGTTTTCTTTGATTTTGGTTTACGTTGAACAATAACAATTTCTTCTTCATCAGATTCACTAGTAGTACTGTCATCATCATCATCTGGTGGTGGTTGTTCAACATATACAATTTTCTTTTCTTTCTTTAGTTTAGGTTCTTTTTGTTTCTCTTTCTTTTGTTGTTCTTCTTCTAACATTTTCTTATACATTTCCTTTTCTACTTGTTTACGTAATTTATCAGCTTTCTTGATAACTTTCTGTTGTGTTTCTTCTTCTTTCTGCTTTAAATATTCTTGTTCTAATTTCTTTCTCTCTTCCACTTTAGACATTCTGATTTCTCTAGTTTTAATCATTGATTGTCTTCTACGTTCTCTTTCAGCATCAGATAAATTTAATTTACGTTTTGGTTTTACTTCAATGTTATCCAAATTAATCGTCGCTTCAACTTCATTCAATGATGATTTCACATTACGTAATTCAATTTCATCATCGCTACTTGATGCTTCTTCCAAATTTTGTGTAAGTGCCATTTGTTCTTTCTTTGCAATCTTCAACATATTTCTATAATAATAACAATAGAAAATATTTTTTTAAATCTATAATAATTTTAATAATTTTAATAATAAATTGTAATATTATTTTCTTTTGCCAATATTATGAGTATAATTAAAGACACTAAACAGTACTATTTGAATCCAGCTTCTGATGCCATTAAAAATAACAATTGGTATTCTGATGTAACCTTTAATATAAGTGGTTTATTAAAAGATGATAATAATATTTTGTACAATACAATATCAATAGTTCATTGTGAAATTCCTTACAGTTTTTATGTTGTCAATGAAAGTAATAATAAATTAGTGTTATCAACTGGTACAATCAATGTGCCATATGGCAATTATAATGCAAATTCGTTAATGAAATATATAAATACACAGTTACCAGTAAATATGATACTATCATTTGATGCAACAACAGGCAAAATGAAATTAACATATAATCAATGGTTTTCTATCTTATCAACCTCAACAATACAAAAGTTATTAGGTTTAGCAGTTAATACAACTTATTCATCAACTAGTAATGTAATCGCTTTTCCATATCCAATGAATGTATTAGGTACAAAGAACTTATATATCAAGAGTAATGTAATGTTGGCTAATTATAATTCATTAACTAAAGATTATGTAACGTTGTCCTGTATTCCAGTGAATGTTGAACCATATGGCATAATTTTATACAACAATTATTCAAATTCTGCTTACATAATTCGAAATAAAAAATTAGACAATATTGAAATAAAAATATTTGATGATAATAATAATTTTGTAGACTTTAATAACATTGAATGGAATATTACAATTGAAATTACAACATATAAAGAAGTGACATTTGATAATGTAACATTAAACAGTTATATGGCCAATAACTTAATTAATTAAATTATTTATTTAGAATTAATTTTATTATAAGAAATAATTTTCTATTTATAGTATTATACAAATATATACAATGAGCAATCAAATGACACCCGTAGGAGTTCCAGCAGAAATGGTTTTTGATCTTCCAGCCTCTATGTTGGACTCTAGAAAAATTGAACAACGTATTCAACCTTATTCACAATCAACATATAGTACTGCTGGACAGATAGCAAAATTTACAATTCCACAAACAGATAGAACTTTAATTAATGGACAAACTATGTATTTAAC
>JACCEB010392153.1_pt1 | contig 10104 bp, 8 predicted proteins | sample 7454761 | NCBI WGS metagenome assembly JACCEB01 (sample SAMN15323454, study PRJNA562643) | freshwater metagenome | isolation source: river surface water | place: USA:Blue River Watershed | collected 2017-08-18
AGGACCCGAGGACGCCAACCCTGCCACCGAAGGTGTTAGTTCCGTTTCCTAGATTAGCAGTACCCGGAATGGTCGGCGCAAACTGGTTGAACACGCTCTGATTCCCGGGACCAGCGTTGATGACGATCGACCTTCCAGGTCCGTTATTGTTGGCGAACACGCTGTTGATCGTCCGCAAGCCGGACTGGGCGCGATTGACATTCTGCCCCCCGCTGGCAGCGATGCCGTTATCGGTGAACCAGCGGGTACCCGGAGTCCCCGCAGGCGAACCAGTGACCGCCGGCAGATCAACGAAGGTCGGAGCCACTCCGGCGACTCTGGGAGTAACCCCATCGATGGACCAGTTGACCCCAAGTTCGTTGAGGACCTTCTGCTCGACTTCGATGAACTTCGCTTCGATGTGGACCTGTTTGATGTCGGAGTAGCGACGGATGATGTTCTTCACGCGGTCCAGGTTCTTCGGGCTCTGCGTGACGATGAGGCGGGTGCCGTCGAACGACAGGGTCGCCGGAGGCTCGAACGGGACGCCCGAGCGGGTGAGGAAGCTCTTGATGGCGTTCTCCTGGGGATTGCCATCGGAAGGACCGGCGCCGCCGGCGCCGGCACCGCCGAAGGGATTGGCGGCCGCGCCGCCCGGAGCGGTGGTATTGAGGCCCTGGCCGGTCATCTTGACGACGGCGGCCTGGGTCAGTTCGAAGAACTGGGTGTCGAGAAGGCTGTCGCCGGCATCCTTGCGGACTTCGACGATGCCGGAGGGACTGACCGAGAAGCTGTAACCGACGCGCTTGCAGAGGTAGTCGAGGGCCTGGAAGACCGTGACGTCGCGGAGCTGCAGGTTGACGACGGGGCTTTCGCCGCCGTCGGTGACCGGGACGATGTTCACGCCCTTCTGATCCTTGTCGTAGGTCTGGGAGAGGGCCGAGAGCTTGGTGAGCGCGCGGTCCAGAGCCTCGTCGCGGGCGATGAAGCCCTCGGGAAGGCGGATCGTCTTCATCTTCTCGGTGACAGGGTCGTTGCCGTTCCCGAGGTCGGACTTGGTGTTCTCGCGGTTGAATACTTCCGGCAGCTTCCAGCTTTCGTCGAGCAGCTCCATGAGCTTACCCTTGGTCACTCCGCGGTTCCATTGACCGGAATTATCGGACAGCATCTGACGGATGCGGATCTGGTAGGCCTTGGACTCGGAATTATTGGGCTGATACTGCAGGACTTCGCGGTAGGCGTCGAGGGCCCCCTGGTAGTCGCCGTAGAGATAACGGGCGCGCCCCTTGACGAGGAGCTCGTTGACCTTGTCGTCCTTGTTACGCACGCCCGGGGAGAGCTCGTCGATATTGCGGTAGGTCGGATCGCTGCGCTTCACGGCGAGCTCCTTCTGGAGACGCTGGACGGCGGGATCGTCCTCGCCCTTGAGCTTGGCGTAGTCCGCGACGAGCGTGGTGGCGCGGGAGATGTCACGGGCCTCGATGGCGATCAAGGCGCGACGGGCGAGGGCCGAACCCTTGGTCGCCTTGATGCGCTCCTTGAGGTCCTTGTTGGTGAGGCTTTCGCCGCCCAGGGCGCGATCCGCCGCGTCGAGGTCGGAGATGGCCTTGTCGACCGACTCCGCGGTGCCCTTGCGCAGCAGCTTTTCGGCGGCGTCGATGGCGTCGTCCTGCTTGGCGAGGGCCGCGGCGTTCTCCTTGGCGAGACGCTTCACTTCTTCCTGGGCGACGGAGGGGCTGCCGGCGTCGCGGCGGACCACGATCTCCTGCTTCGCGAGGGCGATGGTGTCGCGCAGCTTCTGGGCGGCGGCGGTCGGGATGGCGGCGATGGCGCCGTTGGCGCCGTCGAGGATCTCGATGGCCCGCTTGAGGTCGCCGGCGGCGGCCTTGGCCTTGGCGGCTTCGATCGCGCGGGTGACTTCGTCGAAACGGTTCTGGTGGGCGGACGCGACCTCATCGAGGGCGCCGGCGGCCGGCGTGACGGCCGGCGCGGCATCGGTCGGCGCGGCGGCCTTGGCGGCCTTGGCGGCGGAGGCGGCGTCGGCGGACTGCTTGGAAGCGGCGGCTTCGGCCAGGGCAGCGGTGACGGAGATCAGGCCTTCATTGGCCCCCATGTCCTTGGGGTCGATCGCGAGGATCGCCTCGAACTTCTCCTTGGCGGCCTGGAGATTGCCTTCATCGCGGGCTTTGAGGGCCTCGGCGAGCAGCATCGGCTTGCGCGCGGCGGCGTCGCCGTCCTGGGCGACGAGCGTGCCAGCGGCGAGGGCAAAGGCGAAAGCGGCCCAGGCGAGCTGCGAACGGTGGATTTTTTTCATGAGTGGGGGCTTTGAAAATTATTGGAAGGTAGGGGTGGCGGCCTTGGGCGCAGGGGCCTTGGGGGCGGGCTTGTTCTTGGCGGCGGGGGGAGGCGGCGCCGGCACGACGAGCGTCTGCTGGTCGAAAGTCTTCTTACTGGGCCTCTTGGGGTTGAGGACGATGGTCTTCTCAAAAGTCACGCTCTTGTTGGGCAAGTCAATGCCTTTGACCACGAAGGAGGCGCCGTTGAGGACAAACTTATCCCCAACCGCGTTCAGGGTCTGGCTCCAGGCGGGGTCTTCCGGGGAGCGGAGGACGATGTCGATGCGGCCTTTGAACTGGAGCGGCTTTTCGTCGTCGATCTCGAGGACCTGACCAAATTTGCGGTCATCGACGGTGAGGACGTTGCGGACGTAGGGGAAACCGTCGGCATCCTTGCCCTTCTCCACGCGGTAGGACTTCAAGGTCAGGAACGGGGCCTCCGGGATGGGCTTGTTCAGCTTGCAGTCGTCGAGGTAGCGGTTGGTCTTCACGTTCTTCAGCGAGAAGAGCCGGTCTTCTTCCTTGCGGCTGGGCGGCAGCGTGGAGGAGCTCAGAATGTAATCGTAGATCGGATGGCCGACGGAGACGAGGGCCACGCCGAAGGGCGGCAGGACGTCGGCCTTGCGGCTGCGCGGGACGTATTCCTTGATGGTCGGATCCCAGACGACGTCGATCGTGGTGAACAGGTCGTAATCCCAGTTCTCCTCGTCTTCTTCGGGGTTCAGCCAATCCTTCACGTTGTCCTCGAGCGAAGCGCGGGGAGTGGCGGGATAGGCGGCGCCGGCGGGCGGAGCCTGGCGGAGCTTGGCGAGGACGAGCGCCTTGCCATCCTCATCCGGCACGGGCGGGGCGATGGTGCCGGGATTGAAATAGACGGCGAGGCCGCCGACGAACAGGAGGGCGCCGACGCTGATGAGGAGGATGTCCTTGCGGGAATTCATGTCCGGGGTGCTTTATTTCTTGGGTTCGCCTTCCGCGCCGGCGGCGGGCTTCTCCTCGGGGATCGAGAGGTAATCGACCTGGACGACGAAGGTCGACAGCTTGCGCTGGACGACCTGGACGCGCTTGTCCTCGGCGGACGCGGCCGCATTCCCGGCAGGAGCGCCGGCGACGGCCGGAGCCTGGTCGAAGAACGAAAGCGCCGGCGTGCCGACCACGGCCGGAGCCGGTCCTGCCGTCGGGACGAGGGCGACCGGGGCGGAGAGGAGCTTCTCGATCTCCTTGGTCGTGGAACCGACGTCGATGGTGGTCACCGCCAGCGGCCGGCCGGAGTTGCGGATCTTGTTCACGAACGTGCGCAGGGTCGGGGTGTAGCCGACGAAGCGCACGCGGAAAGAAAGCGCCTCGACGAGGCCGGGGCGGGCGAGCGAGCGGGCGGGGGCGAATTCGTCGACTTCGTTGCGCACCGCTTCGCCGTCCGGCCCGTAGGTGCCCGCGCCGGGGCGCCCCTCCGGGATCAGGACGAACGTCTCGATGGGCTCGCGATCGACGGATTCGATGAGCAGCGGCGACCCCGCGAGGCGGGATTCGATGAGCTGCCGGACGAGGAAGTCGATGATGAGCCGCTGCTGGTCGACCTTCTGGAAATCACGCTTGGGCGAGGTGCCCTGGTTGTGGATGTAACGATGGAAACCGAAGGCGGTGGGTTCGTTCGGCGAAAACTTCACGCCCTGGTCGGCGGCGAGCTTGCGCCAGCCGTCGACGGATTCGCGGAGCAAGGCGCTCAGTTCGGCGGAGTTGGCGGAGGCCTTGCCGCGGAGGGCCATCTCGGGATTGCCGGCGATGAGGGCGCGCAGCTTGTCGCGATGGGAGACCAGATCGGCGACGTCGGCCTGGGCGGCCTTGACGTTGTCCTCGTTGAGGGAGACCGCTTCCTCGCCCGGTCCGAAGGAGTGCCCGCGCAGCAGGCCGGCTTCGACGCCGACGCTGCGCTGCAAGGCGCGGGCGGTCTCTTCGCCGCCGCTGTAAGCGAGATAAGCCATGACCAGGCCGGCCAGGAAAGCCGCCCCCAGGACGATGAGCCCGAGGTTGAAGCCGAGGTTTTTCTTGAAACGATGCATGGGCTTAGAGGGCCTTGTCCTTGTGGATGACGAGGGTGATGGTGGCCTTCGGGGTGCGGATGGTGTTCTGCTCGGTCACGCTGATCTCGTTCTCCGGCACGGCGCTCACGTAAGGGGACTTGCGCACGGCCTCGAGCAACCGGCTGATGTGGGCCTTTTCCGAGGCGGACTTGTACTGCTTCACGTCGTAGGCGACGTCCGTGAACAGGAAGCGGACCGAGAGGATGACCTTGGTGACGACCTGCGGCGGCGGCGGCGTCTGGCCCTCGGGCACGGGCGCCGGCGGCAAGGTCTCATACTTGACGTGCATCTCCTCGATCCAGGTGTTCTTGCAGGTGCCGACGCGCGCCTGGAGGTCGCCGAGGAAGGCCGGCCAGTTGGAGCGGTTGAGGACGACGAATTCGAGTTCCTTGCACTTCGCGGCGAGGTCGACGGCCTGCTTGCGCGCCTCTTCGATGGAGGTCCGCCGGCCGCTGAGCTCGGCCTGGCGTTTCTGCACTTCCTCGATCTGCTGCTGGTTCCAGCCCTCGGAGGAGGCCAGCGCGAGCCAGACGCAGAAGGGGGCGGCGGCGGCGAGGGCGGCGGCGGCGAGCAGGCGGGGCTTGCGGGCGTCGAAGGCCTGCTGCGCGGCGATGTCGCGAGGGATGAGGTTGACGCCGTTGCACTGGGGCAGGACGAGGCGGGCGGCCTCGCCGATCACTTCGGTGATCTGATATTTGATCCGTTGCAGCAGCTCGGCGGCGATGCCTTCGCCCGGCGTGACGACGGCCGAGGGGTCGAACGGTTCGACGCCGAGGCGCAAGGTCTCGCAGAGCTGCTCGGCGAGTCCGGGCACCTGGGAACCGCGGCCCGTGACGAGGATGCGCGCCGGCTGACGGCCGTTGGCGCCGCGGCGGACGTTGATGAGCCGGCGGTTGATGTCCTGCGCCAGGCGGCGGATGAAAGTCTGCGCGTTGGCCTGCAGGATGGCGACCTGCGGATCGGACTCGGCGAGCTGGAGCACGCCGGAGAAATACCCGACCTTGATGGCTTCGGACGTGGCGAAAGGCTGGCCGGTGTTGTCGGAGACGCCCTGGGTGAGGAGGTTGCCGCCCATGTTGGTGGCGGTCTGGATGTTGACGCCGCCCGGGCCGACGAAGCTCAGGGTGGTCGACCGGGCGCCGACGTTGACGATCAGGACTTCTTCGGCGGCCGAACCGCCGCTGAGCCGGAAGGCCTGGCTGTCGAGCAAAGGCGCCGCCTGGATCGACATCGGGCGGAGGCCCGTCGAGGTGACGAGGTTGGCGATGCGCGTGGCGACTTCGGTGCGCAGGGCGAAGAGCAGCACTTCGGCTTCGACGCCGTCGGAGGCCATCAGCTGGCTGTCCCAGATGACTTCGTTGAGCGGATAAGGGATGGCGTTCTGCGCCTCGAAGGCGACGATCTGGGCCTGCTTGGCCTTCTCGACCTGGGCCACCTTGAGGGGCTTCTGCAGGAGCAGGAAGGCCGGCGCGATGACGGTCACGCGGCCCTTCAGGTCATGTTGGCTGACCAGGTTGGCGAGCGCGGCGATCGCGGCGTTCAACCATTCTTCGTCGCCGGTGAGTCCGGGCGCGATCTCTTCGACGTAGAACTGCTCGAGCACGAGGCTCCCGGAAGCGGCGGAAAACTGGGAGACCGAGACGTTGGACGCGGCCAGATTGACGATGGTGGCCTTCTTCTGGCTCATGCGGAGAAACGGTGGGGAGGGTTAGCGCGAGGAGGCGTCTTCCCGGATGAACTCCGGCTGAGGCGAACCCTGCGGCAGGCTGTCGTAGAAAGCGGAAGGCACGAGGTAGTGCGGACGAAGCATGCCGTTGTTGGCGTTGACGGCGCGGTCGGCTTCGGAGCGGGCCCCGTCGAAAATCTTCTTGTCCAGGAACTGCTTGTGCAAGGCGTTGGCCATGTCCGGGACCGGGCGCCCGGCCTCGGTGAACAGCGGCTGCTCGGTGCCGCCGACGTCGATCTGGACGTAGTAGTAGTCGGGCTGCATCTTAAGACGATCGCGCTTCACGATGTCACCCGGAAGGTAGAAATAGACGGAACGATCGGTGTTCACCTCCATGGTCAGAACCGTCGCGGAGGAACGATAGTAGGCGAACTCGGCCGCCGTCGTGGTGCCGATCGGCTTGAAAATGAGGGTCAGGGTGACCTTGACCTTGTCGACCCAGGTCTTGTTGATCGGCTTCTTCGGGCCGGCTTCGGCATCCGGGGTGGCCTTCGCCTCGGGGTTGAAATTGGCGTGAAGTTCGACCTGCGTTCGGATCCAAGGGTTCTGCTGGCCGCCCAGCTTGACCGGATCGAAGTGGATGGAACGCACGTTGACGGCGCTTTTACCCGAATTCGCGTCGGCTTTCCCCGCCTGGGCGAGGAGGCCGGAGACGGACAAGCAGATAGCCATTAGGCTGGCAAAAACAGCACGTACTTGGGGCATGGGGAGGGGAAATGTGTCTCTCGCTAATGCGGGTGGCAAACGCAAAAAGAGACGCTTCGGGAACAATTGTTTAATGCAAATATCTTGCGTCTGAGGGCTAACCCTGAACTGTCCTCCTTTGCGTGCTTCGCGTCCTCTCCATCCTTTGCTTCCTCGGTCTGTCCGCCGGCACGCAGGCGGCGAATGGCGACCTGACGAAACCTCTGGTAGTCTCCAGTTTTACGATCATCGCTGACTGGATACAAGTCCTTGGAGGTAAGCAATTTGAGTTAGTCAACTTGGTGCCATCCCATAGCGAGACCCATGGTTACCAATTAAGTGCCCGTAACGCCCGGGATCTGCGCCGTGCGAGTCTGATCGTGGGCATGAGCCCGACGCTCGAACCTTGGCTCGAGGCCTGGGCTAAGGCCAACGCGCGGACCGACCGACTGCTCTGGCTTGTCGACGAACCTAAGCTGGCCCACGAGAACCACGCCCACGGCTCCGACCCCCACGCTTGGACCGACCCGGCCGAGGTGAAGAAAATGACCCGCCTGCTGGCGGACCGACTGAGCCGAATCACCTCCGTATCACAGTCCGAAGTATCTTATCAACAATATGTTAAAGAAATAGACCGGGTCGATGAAGAGCTGCGCCGGCTGTTCGCGACCCTGCCGGCCGACCGACGTAACCTGATCACTCAGCACGCCAACCTCGGCCGCTTCGCCGAGAGTTATGGGCTGCGTATCGCCCGCACGATTCTGGCGAGCAGTTCGGCGGAATCAGCCGACCCCTCCGCCCGCCACTTTTCAGAGCTACTGACATTGATTCGCCGCGAAGGCATCCGGGTGATCGTCACCGACGCCGGCCAAAGCGATACTTTCGCCCGACGTCTCGCCGAGGACGCCGGCCTCCCTGCGCCGCTCGCCCTCTCCTTCGAATACCTGGAACCCTCCGGCCACCCCTGCGATAGCTGGACCGGAATGATGCTCCACAACGGCCGTCGCCTCCACGAGGCGCTCTCCCGCAGATGAGCCGCGCCTGGTCCCGATTCAGCCGCCAGCTGGGCGACGCCGTCTTCGCGTTGCTCCCCACCCTGCCGTATGCCCGCCCGGAGAAATCCGCCTGCGCCGGCGAAGCCGTCATCGCGCGAGGACTGACGGCCGGCGCCCGGGCCGACGGCCCCGCGGCGTTCCGTGATGCGGACTTCTCCATTCCCTGCGGTTGCCGCACGGCGCTGATCGGCCCGAACGGCTCAGGCAAGTCCACCTTGCTCCGCGTCCTGGCCGGACTCGTCCCGCCGCAGTCCGGCGAAGTCCTCGTGGCCGGCGCGCCGCCCGCGCTCGGGCGCAGCCGCATCGCCTACCTCGCCCAACGCCCGCAGCTGACGGAGGGTTTCCCGCTGCTCGTCCGCCGCCTCGTGCAGATGGGCACTTATGCGCACCACGGCTGGTTCGAGGAATGCCGCCATGGCGACGCCGGCGTCGACCGGGCCCTCGCGCAGCTCGGCCTGTCGGAGCTCGCGGACCGGCCGGCCTACGCGCTCTCCGGCGGCCAGCTGCAGCGCGCCCTCCTCGCCCGGGCGTTCGTGCAGGGCGCCGAGGTGCTGCTGCTCGACGAACCCTACGCCGCGCTCGACGCCGCGAGCCGCGAGATCATCGAGCGGTTCCTCTTCGAACAGGGCCACGCCTTCACCGTCGTGATGGCGACGCATGATCCGGCCGACCTCGCCCGCTTCGACCGCATCCTTGAGATCCGCGGCGGCGGCGTGACCACCCGCCACGCGTGCGCGGGCCATGACCACCGCCATGCTTGACCTCCTGCTCGAGCCGCTGTCGGAACCGTTCTTCGTGCGGGCGCTCCTCGCCGTCGCCCTCGGCGGCGTGACGTGCGCCTGCCTCGGCGCGTTCGTCGTCCTGCGCCGCATGGCCTTCGTGAGCACCGCCCTCACCCACTCCATCCTGCCGGGCGTGGTCGGCGCGATGCTGCTCGGCTTCTCGCCTTACCTGGGCGCGCTCGCGGCCGCGCTGCTCACCGCCGGCGGCGCGGCCTGGCTCGCCTCGCGGAAAGGCTCGAGCGAAGACAGCGCGATCGGCGTGATGCTCTCGGTCATGTTCGCGGCGGGCGTCGCGCTCATGCAGCAGGCGAACTCGTGGCGCGACTTCGCCGGCCTGCTCTTCGGCAGCGTGGTGGCGGTGGGCGAAGCCGACCTCATGGTCATCGCGGCGACCGCGGCCGGCGTGCTGGCCGGGCTGCGGGTGCTGCACAAGGAACTCGAACTGGCCTCCTTCGACGAAGAATACGCGACGCTGCTGGGGGCGCGGCCCGGGCTCATGCGCGTGGTCCTGCTCGCGCTCGTCGCGCTCGGCGCGGTGTCCTGCGTGCGCCTCGTCGGCGCGCTGCTGACGACGGCCCTCTTCGTGATCCCGGCGGCGACGGGCGTGCTGCTCGGCCGCACGGTCCCGCAGGTCATGGCCTGGGGCGTGGGATGCGCGCTCGCGGGCGGCGGCGCCGGCCTGTATCTTTCTTATTACCTGCCGGCGGTGCCTTCGGGCGCCGGGATCGTGCTGTGCTGCGCGCTGCCTTACCTGCTCGCGCGGCTCTTCGCGCCGCGCCGCTGATCAGAAGCGCGGCGGGCGGAGGCAGAGGGGCGGGCCGAGCACCTCGCGGGCGACGATCGCCTGGCGCAGCGCGGCCGCGCCGCGGAACTGCGAACGGGAAAGCGCGCGGGCCGGACGGGTGACGACGAGGTTCGTGCTGTCGAGGTGCGGCGCCGGCGCCGGACGCGCGGCTCCTTCGGCGGGTTCTTCCGCCGCCTTCGGCGCGGACTGGGGCGCGCGCGGCTTGCGCGCGCGACGCGGGATGGGCGGCGGCGCGGCCATGACCGAGGGCGCAGGCTTCTCGGCCTTCTCCTTCATCTGCCCGTAGGCCCACACGGCGAAACCGCCGACGGCCAGGACGATCTTGAGGACGATCGCCGGTTCCATGCTCAGGCCTTGGCGCCGGGCGCGGGACCGTCGCCGGCGATGCCCTTGCGCATCTCGGTGTCGGAGCGGAGGTTCTCGAGGCGCTGGAAGTCAAGGTAGCCCATGCGGCCCGAACGCAGGGCCTCGGCGAGGGCCTGCGGGATCTGGGCTTCGGCTTCGACGACGCGGGCGCGCATCTCTTCGACGCGGGCGCGCATCTCCTGTTCGAGCGCGACGGCGGCGGCGCGACGGATCTCGGCCTGGGCCTGCGCCATGTTCTTGTTCGCGTTGGCCTGCGCTTCCTGGAGCGTGGCGCCGATGTTCTCGCCGAC
>JACCEB011192270.1_pt1 | contig 10104 bp, 6 predicted proteins | sample 7454761 | NCBI WGS metagenome assembly JACCEB01 (sample SAMN15323454, study PRJNA562643) | freshwater metagenome | isolation source: river surface water | place: USA:Blue River Watershed | collected 2017-08-18
AGATTGGTGACGGCTCGGAACTTCTCAAAAAGATGGGCTTGTACCCTAAGCACGATATCTATGTTGGCGCGGGCAAGGAAATGGCCACGAAAGTGGAGATCCGTGGAAACTTATTTTTAATGCACGAAAAGAGCTGCGGCTTTCATCCTTTCAAACCGTACGGCCAGGCGATTCGGCTGGTTGGATTGAGGGGACACCCGAAATTGCCGGACGATCCGGGGAGTGCGAACGGCACGTGGCAAGTGGTTGTCGAAGATAACAGATTCAGCGGCGCACGCTGACGCAAAGCGGACCAATCGCTAGACACCTCACGGCGTGTGACAACATTGTGCGGAGCCGCTTATTCTCTGGCTCCCGGGGCGCTCCGGATACAGGCAACGGACGGATTGCACATCGAGGCCGGCTCTCGGAAAAACCGCTAGATCGGATTGCCAGCCAGCGCGTGAAGCTTGGCCAGTTCCTCCGCGCTTAGCGCACGATCATAGACAGCGACCCCGCCGATCCAACCGGTGAATCCAACGCCCCGCGAACTGTGGATGACTCGCCCGATGGTGAATGGCCCCCCGGTGCCGTCGTCCTTTGGCTCATAGATACCGTGCGGATACCACCAAGGATTGAGCCGAAGAGCAACAAGTTCGCGACCGGTTTCCTCGCCAGCCCGCATCGTCACCCTGACCCTTGTGTAGCGATACTCCCGAAGTTCAATCCGCTCATTGTCCGCCTCGCTGATCACGGTCACTTTGAGCGGAGAAACTTCGGGTGGGTTGTAATATTGATCCGCAGGAAACTGCGTATCCTCGCCCGCCTGCAGCCCGGGCAGCTTGGCAAGACGGCCCTGCATCCATGCGTTTGCGGCGTACGAAATCAAACGGTCTTTTTCGGGGTTCTCCAGCCAACGCTCACCGCTCTGGCCGTTGAGCCAGCCGGTCAATTCCTGCGCCCTGCTATCGAATGTCATCGCAAAAGTCTGCCAGGACCGGGCGAGCACATCGGAGGGCGCGTCGTGCGGTACCTTTGGCGACTGCTCGGCTGAGTTGCACTTGTGCAGCGCGTACTTGTTCATGAACGAGCTAGCGCCGTTCTCGGATACATGGCCGCATGCCGATCCCTCCTTGTTCAGGCCAGCAAACAACGCGTATTGACGCTGCCCACGTTCAACCTTTGCTATGGTCTCGGTGGTTTTCTCCTTGAGGTCTGTGCCCTCGTGCCAAATTCCGGCCAGCGCATGATTTCCGCTTTCTCGGATCGCCCATACCACAACTGTCACCGAACGGCCGGCGCCCTTGATATCCAGAGGCGTATTGTGCAAGCGCTCGCGTGGAACGAAAAGAAGCGGACGAAAGTCCGGGTTAGTCTCGGCCTTGATCCGGATCGCGTTACCAAAGGGACCGGAACCGAGCGTTGGGAAGTCATCGTAGCCTGCGATGGGGCCGGCGTTCCAGAGGTCTCGCACGTAATTGCCCGCATCAAGAGGATAATCATTCGTCGAGCCTGCGGGGACATGCGCCGTGTAGCGCTGGCCGGGCCCCTCTCTTTTGGTGAAGTCCCAAAAAGCGACAAGCCCTGGTACGTTTGTTACGACCTCAATACGTTCCTGACGCTGATCGCGAGCGAGAAGCGGGAATGCCATTGGGAAAAAAACGATAAGGAAAAAGATCACGGAACAACTCACCGCAGAAGTTGTGCTTGGACCGCATGAATCCGAGAGAGAAATGGTGTATGGGCGCATCGTTTGATCAGCCAGGTTTTAAGAACTAAGGTCAGCTTCTGGAATTATCAGCCACAACTTGATATTCACAACAATTTCAAGAAAGGACCTCCTGCCGCGTGTTTGCATCCGCTCATCACCCACAAATCTTTTCCCTCCTGATTTTGTGCATTCACTTGCAACCCGGCAGGGCCGATCCTCCCGTGGACCGTTTTGATTCCGTGAAGTGGAAGCCGACTGCGTGGGTGACTCCCCAGGTGCAAGCCCCACGAGTATCGCACCACATTTTTAGGAGCACGGCGACCAAAGGCGATGTCAGTTACCACTTGTATCGGCCAACTGCCTACGACACCGAGAACACGCGCCGCTTCCCCGTCGTGTACTGGCTGCATGGCTCTGGAGGCGGGCTGCCAGGCATTCCAAAAGTCGCCATGCGCTTTGACAACGCTATCCGCGCTGGCAACGTGCCGCCCTGCTTCGTTGTGTTTGTAAACGGACTGGAAATGGGCATGTACGTCGACTGGGAAGACGGCTCCGCACCGCTTGAGTCGATGATCATCCGCGACCTCGTGCCTCACATCGATGCAACCTATCGAACCCGGGCGACACGCGAGGGGCGCTTGCTGGACGGCTTCAGCATGGGTGGCTATGGCTCAAGCCGCCTCGGATTCAAGTTCCCGGAACTATTCCGCGCTGTATCCATTGTTGGAGCCGGGCCGATGCAACCCGAGCTCAATCGCACGCCGCGTGCGAGTCCCATTCAACCCGAGGATCTCCTCCGGCGCGCGTATGGAGGTAAACAGTCGGCTTTCCGCGAGGCAAGTCCCAGGCGGCTTGCAGAACTAAACGCGAAATCCATCGCCCAGAGCTCCCTGGTGCGAATCATCATCGGCGAGCAGGATGAGACGTTCCAAAACAACTTTGAATTCCACACGCACCTCCAGTCTCTCGGCATCCCACACCAATGGACAATTCTCCCGGGAGTCGGACATGATCCTGACAAGGTTCTAAGCGCGCTCGGCGAATCGAATTGGAGCTTCTATCGCACCGCCTTTGGCGAATCCGAAGCCCCGAGGCCCAACCCAAACTAGCGTCGGAACTGAAGCGCAAAAACGTCCGCCTCTTGTAGTACGAAGCGCAAACGCACGGATTGTCCCGCCAACGAACCAAGGCTTGGATTGTTCTTCCACACAACGGCCCGATCTGTGGAGTCGCCCACCAGCGGCAGTTGGTCCGCCAGAGCAAAACCGCGGATCGGTTTTCCGTCGGGGTATTGCACTTCCACCTTCACGCTGCCGCCCGCACTAGTCGAAAAATTGAGCGCGAGCTCGACACCGTCAAAAGTGAAAGTCTTCGTGAGAAGCTCCCCCGAATCCGCTCCGCCGTGAACTGAGGCGAACCCGTCCGTCCGGAGGGTGAATCGGCGGAAAGGCGTCGTGTAAATCGACATTTCGTCCGGCCCTGTGGGCACCACATTCAGCGCGGCGTAGTTGGACCTGTTGCCCCAGCGTGCCGGATCAAGCCCCGGCCGGATGAAGGCCTCGCGAAAGGTGCGGTCATAAGGAACATCACCCCGCGCTGTCATGAACATGATGTCGGTGCTGCTGCCCCGCTCTGGATGAAACCGGGTCGGCAGGGCGATGTAGATGTGAGGAGCGCGGTAGTAAGGGTGTGTAAGAGTCGTATAAATGTGCTCTCCGGGAAAATTCGGGTTAAGCGGCTTCGGCTCGCTCCAGTGCAGGAAGTCCTCAGAAGTGGAGCGCGAAACGCTTCGGAGCCCATCCAAACGCCATTCGGTAGCGGTACTGACACCCGCTGTAAATGTCCGCAAGTATGCTACGTATTTACCTTCGCTCTCCGACCAAAACGACACGTTCTGGGAGTCAAAAGCACCGCGTGTTAGCACGGGCTTTTCGCTCATCTTCCGCCAGTGGACCCCGTCACCAGACGCAAATGCGATGAGCCCGCCACCCGGATTGCGGAGAATCGTTCCAGCCAACGCCTTGAATCGCTCCTCAGCCGGAACGCCCGGGCGCGTGTCGAGGAAAGGCGAGAAGTTGTGACAGACGCTTTTCTCATGAAGGATCACGTTGTTTTCAGCGCTGCCTTCAACAGCGTGCAATCCGAGCTTAGGGCGAGTCCAGTGGAGGCCATCTCTGCTTTCGCAGTAACGGGTCACCTCGCTACTGTCGCCGTCAAACTTCGCGCCGCGCCCGTCGCGAGTGTAGAGTCGAAAGACGTCCCCGTCTTTTATCACCGTGCCATATTCGAGATTGTCAGCGGGCTCACTCGTGGCGGGCGCAAGCTTGGGCTCGTGCAACCGAAGCTCAACTCCCGTCATTTCTGCGATTAGAAAACGGTCGATGAAAAGTTCTCTGCGAGAACCAAGCTTGATCGGTTCTTGCGGACTACCAACGCAAAGCTCCTGCAATCCGATCAGCACGAAAAAGAGGCTCTGAAGAAAGTTTTTCATCGGGTTTATTTGGAATGTTCAACTTTCATTTCACAGAATCTCACCGACTTCAAGTAACGTGGCACAACTTCTTTTCCCTGACTTTCCACGCCGGCGCGATGACGAACTCGGAGTATACGCCGCACTTGAACACACCTTGGCCAAACTTGGATTTACACGGCGCACATCAATTCCACTTGCAACAGCCTCAGCCATCCCGGGGGTGCCACCAGCGCCAGGTGCCCCGCCGTTCTCCTGTTAAAACTCCCCCCAGCGCACACTTTTCCGTCAGATTCTGGTCCAGCCGGGAGTCACCAAGCAAAAACACAAGACATCCCGCGCCCGCGCAGTGCATCATTGCGACCAACGACCGAAGGATGCAGTCTGATGCAGTCTAATAGCCACCTCCATGTTTCACCCCCGCGACATTCTAGGTTTCTGCCTGGCCATCCTTTCTATCACCGGCGACGTTCACTCCGAGGAACCCTTTGAGGCATTCCTTGAGAGACATTGCATTCGCTGCCACGGCCCGGAGAAGGAAAAGGGAGACCTCCGACTCGACCGGCTTTCCCGCGATTTCAAGCTTGGCGCGGACAGCCATCAATGGGCTGAGGCGATCGAAAAGGTCAACAGCGGCGAGATGCCTCCAAAGAAAGAAAAGAGACCTACCCAGGACGAAATCGGCGCATTCGTGACAAGTCTGGATACACGTCTCAAAGACGGACGCGCAGCCCGGATGGCGGCGCGCCCTGCGGTGGCCCACTACCGACTGAGTCGGCGCGAGTATCAAAACACGGTCTACGACTTGCTCGGCGTTCGATACGATCCGACCAAGCCGGGTGAACTCAACGAGGACATACGCTGGCACGGGTTCGAGCGCATTGGCTCGGAACTCTCGCTGTCACCCTCACATGTAGACCGCTACTACCGCGCCGCAGAGCTCGTGCTCGATCGAGCCTTTCCTGCCGCCGCCTCAAGCGAGGCGCGCAAGGTCCTCAAAACCGCCGCCGAACTCCGCTACGGCGGCGGGAAAGACCAGCAAGCGGCACTGGACCGTTTCGGCATCAAACGGCCGCTGCGTTACCTGCTGTTTCCGGGAAGCACGCAGAACGCAATCGCGCCAAACTGGTTTGGAAAAACCGGGCCGGAGCACAGCGGTCTCTACCGCGTCCGAATCCAGGCCAGCGGCATCCGTCCCATCGGCGGACAGCCGGCGCACCTGAGCATCGGAAAACGCACGGGCGAGGAAACCGTGGACGGTGTCATTGAATTCGATGTCACTGCGCCCGAGGACAACCCGCAGGTGTACGAGTTCGAGGTTTTTTTGGAAATGCCTGCCACGCTGGATTTCTGCGTTGTTTCCACGAACGTGATCGACCGGCGGGCGGGCGCCGCTTTCCGAAACGCACTCTCAAGCCGCGGCGGCTACATCTTCACGCACAGCAGCGAGACACTTCTCTTAAATCCGAACGCGCCGCAGATGTTCGATGACAAGGGAAACGGTCTTTTCTCGACGGTTCTTTTGGACTGGATCGAATGGGAGGGACCGCTTGTTTCGGAGTCCGAAAAAGCAAAGCGCAACAATGTGATGCCTGCCGGGGACGCAACCCCAGAGGCAGTGGCCACGCATTTGCAGCAATTCGCTGAACGCGCGTGGCGCAGGCCTGTGCGCCTTGAGGAGCTGGAGCAGTACTTGCGTGCTTACCGCGCCGAGCGCGAAGCTGGTGAAACCACAACCGACGCTTACCGCGTGGCGCTGAAAGGTGTCCTGACATCGCGACATTTCATTTATTTGGTCGAGGGCGACATCGCGCCTCGCGAACGTTTGACAGACGCAGAGCTTGCCTCGCGTCTTTCGTTTTTGCTTTGGAGCTCGATGCCTGATGATGCGCTTTTTGCGGCAGTCAAAGCCGGCAGGCTGACTGGCGACGGGCTCCGGAACGAAGTTGACCGGATGCTCATCGACCCAAAATCGACGCGGTTCATCGATGACTTCGCGCGTCAATGGCTGCAGTTGCACCGCCTCGGAATGTTTCCGCCTGACAAGAAACTTTACCCGGCCTACGACGCCTGGCTTGAGACGAGCATGCGCGCTGAACCGGTGGAGTTTTTCCGCGAGATCTTCAAAAGGAACCTTCCCATCGACACCCTGATTCATTCCGACTGGACAATGGCAAACGCGCGTCTTTGCGATTTCTACGGACTGCCAGAACCAAAGACGGGCGAGTTCCAGCGCGTCTCCTTCAAGCCTGAGGATCATCGCGGAGGTCTCCTCGCAATGGGTGCCGTGCTCGGTCTCACCTCCGATGGGACAAGGCACCGTCCTGTTCATCGCGGCGTGTGGCTTAGCGAGACGATTCTCGGCAAGACACCGCCACCGCCACCCGCAAACGTCCCGGCAATCGAACCTAATCCTCCACAAAGCCCAAAAGCCACGCTGCGCGAAAAACTTGAGGCGCACCGCAACGACGCGAACTGCGCCGCTTGCCACGCCAGAATCGATCCGCTCGGGATCGCCTGGGATAATTACAACGCAATCGGGCAGTGGCGCACCCGTGAGAAGGTCGCGGCGGGAGTGGGCGAAGATCCTGCGGTCAATCCTGCCGGTGTGATGCCAGACGGGCGCACGTTTAAAGACGCCGAAGAATTCAAAAAATTACTGCTCGAGGACCGTGAGAAGGTGGCGCGCGCCTTCATTGAGCATCTGTGCACCTACGGGCTCCGCCGTGCACTTGCTTTTGACGACCAGGACGACATCAACGCCATTCAAGCTGAAGCAAAGAAAAACCAATACAGGGTAAAGGACATCGTCCGGGCGGTTGCGCTCTCGGGCCTTATGAGCAAACGCTAAGATTAGGCACCAGCGCACAATCCTGACCCGTGCGCTCATTCAGAAAATACGAAGTACAAACTACGCACCAAAATCCCCCATGAATTTCCAATCTCAATCCTGGCTGCTCAACCGACGCCACGCGCTCAAAGCCCTCGGCAGCTTTATTTCCCTGCCGTTTCTCGAATGCATGGTCCCGGCGCGGGCTGCAGCAAACGCGACCGCGACGCCGAAGCGCAGCGCCTTCATCTACCTTGCCAACGGGGTGCATTCGCTCAATTACCAGATCACGAAGCCCGGACGGGATTATGAGTTTTCGCGCTCATTGAAGCCGCTTGAGAAGCATCGTGATTTCATCACTCCAATCAGCGGCCTGCATCATCCCGGGGCACTGAGTCACCACCACAATTGCATTTCAGTTTGGCTCACAGGTGGAAGACTCGGCCCTTCGGACAAGAACACCATTTCTGTGGACCAAAAAATGGCCGAGATCACCTCAAAGCATACCCGCTATCCCTCCATGGAGGTGGCGCTCACGCAAGAGTCCCTCGCCTGGACTGCGGACGGCGTGCGGCTGCCCGCGATGCGGCGCTGCAGCGAGATCTTCGCTTCCCTGTTCGAAGAGCCAAAAGGCGGCAAAACGGCCCAAAGGCGCGCCCTACGCCACAAGGGAAGCGTCCTCGACGCCAACCTCGCGGAAGTACGCAGGCTCGAAGAAAAAATGGGCACTGCGGACAAGGGCCGTCTTCAGCAATATCTCACCTCCGTTCGCGAAGCGGAGATCCGCACGCAGCGCGCTGATGCGTGGCTCGACACCCCGCTTCCAGTCATCTCCGAATCGGATCGCAAGCGCACCAACCGCGACATCCCGGCGACCATGGCGGGTGACTATTTTCGAACCGTCTACGATTTGATGGTGCTCGCTTTTCAAACGGATGTAACCCGCGTCGCCACATTCAGCCTCGGCGGCGAAGGCGACGCTTTTTCCATCCCGGAAATCGGCATCACCGAATCCCGCCACCAGCTCAGCCATCACGGCGGTGATGCTGGCTACATGGAAAAACTCACCAACTACGACACTTTTGCGATCGAGCAGTTCAGCTACTTCCTGACCAAGCTTACCGAGACAAAGGATCTTGATGGGAAGCCGCTGCTCGGCTCCACGATGGCGCTGTTTGGCAGCGGGATGTCCTACGGCCACAGCCACGGGAACGCCAATTTGCCAATCGTTCTCGCAGGTGGCTCCGACCTTGGTCTGAAACATGGCAGCCATCTGGATTTTAACCAGGGCCACTTCAACGGCTATCAGCTCGACAAGCCTGCCGAGCACTACGGCCTCTGCAGCCGCCCGGCGAACGGCGATGCCCACATGAGCAACCTGTTACTGTTGATGGCACAACGCATGGGCGTGGAAACCGAGAAGTTCGGTGACAGCAACAAGGTGGTCACGCTGTGATCATGCTGTGATCGTTCTCTTCATTCATTGTCGTACGAGCCCTGCTTTTTGTTTCTCGTGCTCTACTCCCGTCGCTTAGCTCGAGGCTTGCTCGGGTTCGCTTCCGCGTGTTTCACAGTCACCACTCTGCACGCACAAGATTCAGCAGTTCAAGTGCCGGAACTGAGCACAGCGGCGCATTCGCAGAAAACCGAGAGTCACGAGCAGGCAACCGGGATTTTCCGCCCAATCCCCGGCTCTTTTCCTCCTCTTGAAAAAGCCCGGACTTACCGCGGGGAATTAGTTTTTGTGGACCACGCACACTGCCGTGGCAGCCTCAGAATTCAAACGAAAAACGCTTTTCGATTCAACAGCCCTCATCCCTTTGCGCTTCTCCCCTACGCCGTGGTTCGCTACCGCGGCGCACCGGCGGATCTCCGGGACATACCCCTGGGCACCGTCCTGCATGCGAAGGCGTTCCTGCCTCCCGACCCCACGACCTCGAGTGTGCCGGTTTCATCGCACAAGCGCGACGACGGTGCTGCTCCTTCCGAGAATCACGTCATTCTGTTGGAAGACGAACCCAGCAAATGCCTGCGCGAAAATGAGGTTTGGATGCTCAAAGAAATTGAGCTCCGAAAAGATCAAGGAATTCTCCTCACCGTCCGCGGCTCAAAAAGCGGAGTGCAGATCCAAGCGAGCGAGGAAAGCATGACGTTCGACAACGCCACGCGCATCTGGCGCGGCAGAGAATGCCTCTGCGTCTCGGACCTTGTAGCGGAAGGAACATGGCCTGCCGAAGGCAAGAAGTCGCTTAGCTGCCAGCAAACTCTCCTTGGAGTGATATGGAAGCCTACTCCGGGCGGCGTATTCACGCGGTTTCACGTTTCAGACATCTGGCTGGATGAAACCTCGATGCAACGCGCCTCACAGCATCAGACCGCGACGCACACAAGCTTCATGCGCAGCCGCTGGATGCCTGCGTGGGTCGATGCGGTGCAATACGGAACCTTCGGACGCGCCACTGTGACTGCAACTCTCTTCGGAGGGATGGACCCATCGCTTTACGACGATTTTAAAGAGGGCGGCCACGCGCTGATGAACGGCGCAGCAACAACCTTGAAGCATACTGAAGGCGGCACTGCCGGCCCGTCTCAGATGGCGGCCCGCGGTCCCATTCTTGATGTCAAAAAACTCCCCGGAACGCCCCCTCTTGGGAGCAGCGGCATCCAAATTCGTGTTGAGACAGACCTCATCACCGAGGGTATACGGCCCACACGCATCATCCGGGTACGCCCTGCAGGCTGGCCCGATTTACACATGCCACGCGAAGAATACCTGAACGGATCGACATTCGAGGACAGATTTCCAAGCCCCGCAATTTTTCCAAAATACTGATTCCATCCATACAAACTTCCACACAATGAAAAGTTTCCTTTCCCCTTTCGGCTTTTTGTTGCTCTTGCTCTCGATTCACGGTGCTGCCGCGGATGAACCATTCCGCCCGGTAGAAGGAAAATTTCCTCCCTTGGAAAAGGCACACTCCTACCGGGGCGAACTTGTGTTTGTCGATCATGCGAACAGGCGCGGAAGTATTCGAGTGCAGGGGGCGGGCACATACTTTCGGAATGCACCGCATCCCTTTGCGATGCTGCCGTACGGCATCGTCCGCTATCATG
>JACCEB011567309.1_pt1 | contig 10103 bp, 7 predicted proteins | sample 7454761 | NCBI WGS metagenome assembly JACCEB01 (sample SAMN15323454, study PRJNA562643) | freshwater metagenome | isolation source: river surface water | place: USA:Blue River Watershed | collected 2017-08-18
AGATATAAATTTAAAAACAATACAAAATAATAAAAAAATAATTGATGACGCAAAAGTAAAAATTGATAAAGCAGTTGGAATATTAGATTATACAGAAAATATGTTAAAACAATTTACTCCTACAAGTATTAACGATTTTGATTATTTTAACCAATCTATAACTGGAGTTTTTGGTTTATTTCAAAGAATAAATCTTGTAAGAACTAGTATCAATAATTATAAATCTACTTATGATAATAAAGTTCCTAAAATAGATAATATTATTACTAATATAAATAATATAATAACAAAATGGAAAACTACTGCAAATGACAGAAAAAATATAACTCTATTAGAATACTAATTATATTTGCGAAATTTTATATATATTTAAAAAATATATATAAATATATGCAACGCTTATATTCAAATTTTGATACCGAAAATTTAACTTTAGATGATATTGGTAAAACACCGCCTAGAGTATATATATTTGCTATTATTATTTCAACAGTATTTACATATGGTTTTAGTTATTTCATACCGAACTAAAAATACTACTAGTCACAAGATATGGATCACAGTTTGCAGCGGGTCTTCTATCTTCAAAGTACCCTTTATTATTTTTAGCAGTTTCATAACCAATTCTAATACTTGTATTTCTGCTACCAATTCCATAAGAAAAATCTTTAATATTTGCTGTTTCATGTGAACCGGTTAATCTTAAATTATTATCTAAACCATATTTTAAAATGTCAGTTTCATGTGATTTTTTCAAGTTTTCAATAACTCTTATTATTTCTTTTATTCCACCATCGTTTCTCATTTTACAAGTTGAAAAATTAGTATGCATACCACTCCCGCTAAGTGTTCCAATTGGTTTTGGATGGAAATTAATATCAAGTTCATAAATAGCAGCAATTCTTTCAAGTAAATAACGTGCTGCCATCATATCATCCCCTGCATTAATACCAACACATGGGCCAATTTGAAATTCCCATTGTCTTGGTGCAACCTCCGCATTAATCCCACTAATTTTAATCCCGGCTTCTAAACATGCAATGGCATGTTCTTCTGCAATTTGAGTACATATTTTTTCTTGAACTATTGGATTACAATAATATTGACCCAATTTATCACAATTAATTGCTTGGACTTTTTTATCAAACATATAATACTCTTGTTCCAAACCAAACCATGGTTCTTCTTCTAATTTAGAATTAAATATCTTTTCTGCTTCATGTCTATGATTATTTGATAAAGGTTCACCTTTGATATTATAAGTTGAACATACTACTAGTTTATTATTTTTACATAATTTAGATTTATTATTTAATAATGGATTGTTAAATATTTTACACGGTTTTAAAATTATTTCGCTTGAATCTATATCTGCTTGTCCTGTTGAGCTCCCATCATAATTCCAATCTGTAATATCATCTGTAATATTATTTGAACTACAAACTCTAATCTTGGATCTAAAATTATTTTTGGCATCTAACCAAATATATTCTACTAGTACATTTGTTATCATTATACTTTTTTAAATATATATTATTTTTTTAAATAATATATAATCAAATAAATAAAGTTTATGCAATTCTGCATGAATTTACATCAGGTATTTCTACTGATGTTTTTCCCGTTGTTGCATTTGGTATAACCTCTGGTATAACCTCTGGTGTAACTTCTTCAGTGTTTTTATCAGTTTCTACTGGTTCAGTTTTTTGAACAGACACAAAATTAAATTGACCTTCAATCTTTGTAAACATTTCATGTGAAAATACTTTTTCCATTAAACTAACAGTTGATGGGGCTACATTTCCAGAATTTTTATCTTGTGTTGCTTCAATTTCTTTTTGAATATCTTCTAGAGATCCAGTTAAGAATAAGTCTAGAAGTCTTGTTGAAAATCCACCAAGCATAGTAGTATTTGGAAATGATGCTGGTACTTGAAATCCTGAAATATTAGAACGAAGATTCCAGAAAATAATATGTGGTACTGAATATGATTTTTCTTCAAATTTACGTTTAATCATTTCATAAGATGTTTCATTCCAATTACCGTCGCCTTCATTAAATTGCATGTCTGAAAAGATAGCAAGTACTTTTGGCATCTTGTCTTGTGGAACATTGTTCTTTACACCAATGTCTAAGAGCATTTCAATTGCACTTTGAATGTTAGTTGAACCACCCCAACGTGATTTCCATTCGCTCATAGATTCTAATTTGCTATGAAGAGACCCACCACGTGGTAATTTTGCAAGTTCTGGTTGAGTATTAAACGTCATGAATCTGTTTGCAAAATCGGCTTCTTGTTGATCTTCTGGATTATCCATTACAATGGATGTAAATAATCCAAGGGTAATTGCATTAATCATTGGTGAACCACTCATTGAAGATGACAAATCAATCATTGGGAAGATTGATGGAGTAGTATTAGTAGTTTTAATTAGTTCTTTAATCTCATTTAATCTTGCTTCCCATTGTGCTTCCCATACTGGATCTTCTGATTCACCATTAAAATATCTTTCAATAATCTTTGATAAATCAGTAACAGTAGAATTAACTTTAGCTGTCTTAAGATGATTCAATAAATTGTATTTACATTCTTCTCTGTCAAGATATCCAATATCTTCAATAGCAAGTCTACTATCCTTCTTAACTCTTGTAATTTTTCTTGAATCTTTTGGAAATGGACTAACTACTTCATTTTGAAAAGCTTTAGAAAGGTTAGTCATTGCAACAGATGGTACGTTTTTAAAGTCAATTTCACTCCATACGTTTGCACACATTAAAGTTTCAGTAGTTTTTAATACTTGATTCAAACAAGATAGAGTAAGTCTGTACATTTTCTTTGATTGTTGAATCTTTTGTGAGTGAAACATTTTCTTTGTAATTGCCTTGGCAAATTCATTATGTTTAGAACCTTCACGTGGGGCCCATTTACCAGCTAAACTGAGTTTTTCTGGGTGATCTAAGTTTTGTTTATCTTCAGTTAATTGTTTTGCAAAAATAAATGCACATAAATCTTTCAATTCTGAATTATTAGTTAATTCAAAAATTTTAGTATAATCACCCCAGTAACCAAAATCATGTAGATTAATTAAAATTAATTTAGCATGTTGATTATAATTATCCCAAAGCCATAAAAATATAGTATAGAATAAATCTCTTTCACCTTTGCCTTTACGGGGTTCTCTAAGGAATAGAGTGATCTTTATTAATTTCATCAAATAATCATTTTTAATATTTACCTCTTGATTTTCAATAAGTGTCTTTAAATTATTTAATTTCTCAATAATATCTGATTTATTATGTCCTCGAACTAATGTAAATATTTCTGATAAAAATCCATAGAAATCTTCACTTGAATCCGCAGCCGTGGCATGTGCAAGAGCACCATTTTCACCTTGAACCAAATTTCTTTGGGTAGATGAGTATGAATCAAAAGCTTGTTTGAAATCGGATGAAGTTTGCATATTTATTATTATTCATATAATAATTAATACTTTAAACCGTTTAAATATCATTTTTTTTATATTAAAATAATTAAAAAAATACTTAAAGATTAATTATATATAGTAATATTGTGTAAAGATACTCACAGCAAAACTTGGATTAACGTAAACGCAAACACAAAGTATCTTGAACACAAAGAAGAGAATTCACACAGCAAATTTTTTAATATAAATTAAAATACCTATGAATTCTGTAAGGGGGACACTGAGGGTTTGAAACTGGGGAGAAACTTGGGACGCTGAAGATTCTGAAAAATTTTATTTTTAATGATACACACAGCAAACAAATAAATTAAATTTTGCTTAATTTTTTATGTATTATGAAAGAATAATTTAAAAAAAAATCATTTTTAAATTATAAAAAAATTGAAATATTATTCACTCTATGATACTTTATATTGTGATTTTATATTATATAAATATGTCTCAAACATATAAGATTTCTGATTTTTCGAGTATTTTGGATATGTCTCCTAGTGAAGCATGTTCAATTTTCAAACGGGATAGTTGGTTTCCATCAACTAGCTCTAGATATGTACATTTTCTTATAAATAATAAGAAAATTATTTTTATCGAACGTTCAAATGAACCCAAAGAGGGTTTTATTAAGATTGATTCTTCTATTAATCCAGAAACAATCACAATTGATTCTGAACTTGATTTACATCAATTGGCATCAGTTGTATTTTCTGTGAATGGAAACAAAGGAGTATTTATTTTGTTGAAAAAGTTTATTAAAAAAATTAAACAAAATGAAAGTGAATATTATTCTTGCATAAGTAATAAAAATATGAAAATATTTGTTGCACATATTGCTTGGTTGAAAGCAAACATTGGAGATAATAAAAAAATTCCGGAATGGATTTATTCAGATCCTCTCTTTTCTGAAATTGCAAAACAGTACGAATCAATGACTCGTACAAAACTATATGTTTCTGATTTACCAGATCTTGAAAAAGGAATGAATATTTTCTCAAATATTCTTTTCTTGTGTTTTATAATGGTTCGTGATCGTTGCAATGATATTATCTATCGTAAACATCCTACACTTTATGACCAATCAGTAACTATTATTAAAAATATAGATATTGATATTAAAAAATTCAATGAAGTTTGTGCGAATATTAGTTTAGAATAATATTCTCTTTATTTATATGGCAAATAAGCTATTATTGACTTCAACTATTGTAATGGTTATTATACATTATATAAGTTTATATAAATATAATTCAAAAAATACTAATATATTAATCTATTCTATTTTATTTGGTTTAATAACATCTTTATTGAATCACGGATTATCACATAATATTTTTAAAATGTTAGATCGTTCTATGATGGTAATTGCTTTTTTTATAAATATATATTTTTTTGGGAAGATATATTCTAAAATCAAAGATAAATATCATATTGAGAATGCATATTTATTGACTATATGTGCAGTATTACTATTTTTCTGTACAAAATTTTTACTTAAATCTGGTAAATTGACTGTAAATTATATACCTCATCTATTTGCCCATATATTAATTACTATTGCCAATAGTATATTATTAAGGGAATATTACCTATTAAATAAAAATTGAAATTTATTAATATATAGACTCCCTTTTTACTTTTGTTTTTTTTATCTTTAATAAATGTCAGCTATTAACCCAGTTAATAATGAAGTTCCCAGCTCTCGGAGCAACAAATCCAAGCCTCTTGTGAGGTCTGGTAAGGATTTTGAAACTTTGGGGATTTATCCTCATTTGCCAGAAATCTTTCGTTCTATTGAAGATGAATCGTGCAAAGTTATCAATCTGTTTGCTCCCACTGGCATGGGAAAGAGCGTTGGTATCTCGGCATTTTTTTACATTAATAACATGAAAAAAGTTATTAAGCGTCAGATGTACTTCTCAATCCCTACTGTTTTGGGAGTACAAAAGATGTATGGGTTTATTTCGGGTAAATTCCCGACGGATAATATTGGCTTTTCGGCAAATCGGCAACATAGTAAGAATCATAAGAAGGCGGAGGTGTGTTTGTATACCACTCAGTCTTTGACTAATCATTTGATGAGTATGTATTCTGAAAGCAACGATATGTCGGATGTATTTGTTGTGATTGACGAGGCCCATCATCCATCTTACGAGAACTTCGTCTTGATGAAGTATTGTGACTGGTTGATTGGCCAAGGCAAGAACATTCGTGTCTTGATCACCACCGCTACTCCTAACTTTTCTGAGTTTCCGAACCTCGCACCTCACGCCACCTTTAACATTAAGGGTGAGTCAAAGGGGATTGAGATTTGTTACTCTGAAGAGAAACCTTTTATTCTCGGGTCAAAGCGCGGGGAGATTGTGGTTGATATGGAGAAGGCTATGGATTTGACAATTAGAACTTTGGATCGCGCACTTACTGAACGCAAAGATGGTCACGTTTTGGTCTTTGTACCTGGCGAACCTGAAGGCAATCGGTGTATGGAAGCTGCGATGCAAACTTTGCGGCACAAGGATATTGAATACCATGTGCTTTGCTCTAATTTGTCAAAGGAGGATATGCTGAAGATTACGGACGAGGAAACGGGTCGTCGCAAGGTTATTTTTAGCACCAACATTGCTGAATCGAGTGTCACCATCCAAAACTTAGTTGTGGTTGTTGACATGTTGCTTCACAAGGAGCGGGTTTTGAAGAAGAAGTCGGCTGACTCTGAACCTATTCCTGTCATTATGACAAATGTTGTTCCTCTTGATTCTTCGATCCAACGTCGCGGACGGGTTGGTCGTACTCAGTTTGGGTACTACTATCCTATTTGTGATGAAGGGTTTTTTGGGCATATGAAACATCATACGGATCCGGTTTTTCATTTCAATGATAAATTGGGTTCTGTCATGAGTTTTATGTGTAACGGTCTTCCTGCAAACGATATTCTTACGCTTCACTCAACTGAGTACGAAAAGATTATTGAATTGCTGACTCGGTACGATTTATTTTGTTTCGAGACGAATAAAATTAAGGCGAATGGTGAGCTGGTTTCGCGTCTGTCTATTCAGATTGACCTGGCTCTCTTTCTCATTAACTTTTGTAAAGGAAAATCGTTTTATGATTGTCTGATTCCTATTGCTGTTACTGCGCTGATTTCAGCGAAGGAAACAGTACCGAATATCTTTTACTTCACTCCCGAACAACGACGGAAATTGAGTATTCAAGATAAAGTAGGGATGATTCACGCGAAGTGTGAACCGTTTATGGCTGATGACATTATGGTTGATGGGTTAATCAAGTTACTTGCGGATTACAAAACCGCTGGTAAGCCTATGGGCGAATGGTGCGATCGTTACTCTTTGAATAGTAAGTTCTTCAAGACATGGTTGTTGATTTTCGACCGCCTGTCTAAAGAGCTGAAACCCGAGATTAGTGTCCCCCAATGGAACAAGGCTTTTACCGAACTTGGTGAACTGTTTAAGACGAATGACTATGACTATGCGGAAATGTATGACCTCATGAAAATTGTCTTTCCTCTTGTGTTGAAACGGACACGGGCTGATTTGTATGTCGATGCCGACGGCGTTGAATATCAACTTGAATCTATGCGGCTTTCTGATAAATTGCCCGAGGTTATCACCCCTGTCTCTATTTACTCCTTTATAATTCAGAGTAAGAAGAAAGATGCCGGTAATGTTCAAAAGAACATTATTTCTCTTGCTTTCTGAGTTATAGAAAATGAACATTTTATACAAACTGAACTTTTTTTATTCAAAAAAATGAATTTAAAAATATCTACACATCATATTTTATTTATTATATTAAAATGTTTTTTAAACAACCATCTAAACAAATCTCATATCATGATGACCTATATATCTCACCAAAAATTATTATAGATAGATCAAATAATTATAATAAAGTTATTGCAAAAGAAAATATAAAACAAGGAGAGATTTTAATAAAAGAGTATCCAAAGATAAATTTATTTGGTGAAAAAGCAGAAGATAGAGACGTTTCATTTTTAAAAAAACTATTATTATCAACTGATAATGAACTTTATCCAAGAGAATTTAAAGAATTCAAAAGAACAAAAATGACAAAAAAAATTTTTGATAAAATAAAAAATACTAATATATCTACACAAAAGTTTTTTGAAAATTATGATTCGTCTTATATAGAGTATTTTTATGCGAAACATCTATTTAATTCTTTTGAAGGTTATGAATACGGACCTTTATATCTTCCGATGATTGCTAAACTAAATCATTCTTGTTGTCCAAATACAAAATTTCTTTTTGATAAACAAACAGGAATTATGACGTTAATTGCAACTAAAGATATTAATAAAAAAACAGAGATAACTGATTCATATATAACGAATAAAAAAATCGATGATCATAAAGAATATTTAAATGAACATTATGGTTTTACTTGTTCATGTTAAAAAGTAATATACTTGTTAAAGTATTTTTTCTTTTCTTCTGGGTTTGGTATTTCTGGAAAAATTTCCTTAAATACTCTAAATAGTTCTGGTAAATTTCTTCTTCTAGAAATATCATTTACACCATTTGATTCCCAACCTCTCTTTATCATATTATATAATTGTCTTATTTGTGTATTTTCATCCCAATTGCTATTTTCTATAAAGTTTTTATATTCTTCTATTAAAGTTAATGGTTCATTCATATTATTTGTTTCACCTAATAATATTGGGTCATCTGTACTTAAATTTACATGTAAACCTTGCCCTATCATTTCATATATTGGATGAGTTTTATATGTTAAACTCATATTCTTAATAAATTTAATATTACTTGTAATACATACATCATATGAAATGTTTGCTGTCTTTGAGTGTTCAATTAATTTATTTTTAGGATTATTAAAATTAATTATCTGTATACCATGACCTATTCTTTCTGGTGCAAACATTATAGTTTCAAGTAAGTTTTTATCTGTACGACCAAATTCTCCTGCATGTGGATTTATAATTCCAGGAGGGGCATTTCTTCTTACTTTTAATAATTCAGCACTAAATTCACTCATGGATGCACTTTCATCTCTACCACCAATACCAATACCTTTAAAATATTTATTATCCTCAGATAAAAGTTTATTTATATCAGCAATATAATGTTTAAACTGATATTCTTCATCAAAGAATTCTACTTGACCACGTGGAACATCACATATAAATTCTATAAATATTGGTTTATATTTAGGATTCTTCTTAATTTCTTCTAATACATCAGTTATAATTAGAGCTTGTCTATATAAAGTTAATCCAGTCTTTGGATGGTTAAATATATTTGATGAATCAGAAACACCAAAAAATTTTAATGCCGAATATTGGAATTGTGTAAACATAATATTTTGTTTTAATCTATCTTCAAATATATAATCAAATAATATTTTCATAATAGTTCTAAAGTTTGTTTCTCTTTTTACCATATCAAGACCATCCTTGTTTACATAATTTTTAAGTATTGCTACATATAAATTGAATTTTGAAAATAATTCAGCATCAGTAAATTTAAAATCAAACTTTGCTGGAAATATACCTTTATCAATAAATATTTGTGGTGGAACAATTGCTTCTAAATGTATATGTAATTCGGTTTTTGGTGCATTTAATATAAATCTTTCTAATTTAGTTAATATATCAGGAGATATTATTGCTCCAGGCATTTTAACTGGAGGTGCTGGTGCAGCAGCTTTGTTTACTAAATTCATAGGACTAATCTTTTGTGGTTGACCTGCAAGATTTACTACTAGACCGGCTAACGGTGCTGCAGCAGCTTTTGCTGCAACTGGGGCTACAGCCGGTTTTGCTGCAGGTTTTGCTGCAACATATGCAGCAGGTTTTGGTGCTACTGGAGGTGGAACAACTGGTGCACCAACAATTGGTACATCAATTGCTGGTAAACCTGGTGCCATACCTGCTTTAATTAATACTAATTGATTTCCTATTCTATCAAATTCAACACGTGTATCACTATGTGGTTTTAAATTAAAATCAGCATCATTTTTTAATGGAATTAATGATTCATAATGATTACCACTATGGATCATCCATACACCATTTGAACAATAATCACCGAAATTTACACTATTATATGTTCCCCCTGCATTACGTGAAAATATTACAACATTTAGATTATATTCTAATCCTAAACATAATGAATTTATATGTACTGCATATGTACCATTCTTTGCCATATTTCTTAAAAAGTATTCTACTTGTTCATCTTCAGTAGCTGGTAATACGTGTACTGGAAACGCCTCATGTATTTGATTTAAAATATGTCTTCTTAATTGACTGCCATTAAAATGATTATTTAAATTATTACGCATCCATTGAATATTATTTCTTCTTAATTGTATATTATTAATACCAGCATCTCTATTTATACGTCTTAAACCATGTAAGAATGCATGATACATACAATCACCATCACCTGGAACACCAATAATATTTATTGGTTGATTTAAACATGCATAAACTGGAGATACTACTCCTGGTGGTGGCGGTGGTAGCGGTACAACTGCTGGTGGTGGCGGTGGTGGCGGTACAACTGCTGCTGGTGGCGGTGGTGGCGGTACTGCTGCTGCTGGTGGAGGTGGAACAACTAC
>JACCEB010536326.1_pt1 | contig 10102 bp, 4 predicted proteins | sample 7454761 | NCBI WGS metagenome assembly JACCEB01 (sample SAMN15323454, study PRJNA562643) | freshwater metagenome | isolation source: river surface water | place: USA:Blue River Watershed | collected 2017-08-18
TAAGTTGATTTTTCATTTTTAATTTTAATAAATCTTACAATAATTAGTAATTGGTTGACCACATTTACAAATTAATTTTCCTTCCTTCTTATTAATTTTCCAACAATATGAACAATATGTTAAATGTGAACAGTCAGATGACAAATAATAAGCTTTGTTTGTACAATTATCTGTAATACACTTAAATACATTTTCTGTACTAGTATGATTAATAATTTTTGCATTATTGATATCCGCTCTACAAACTGGACACTTTTTTTCATAATTTCTAGAATCTGTTTGTGTACGTGTTGGTGTAAGATATGGTACTTGTGAAGGCATTAGATCAATATTATTAAGTTTGTCTAAACTTGATCTAATTTCTGGTGGTGTTTCAGCATCTTCATTGATATTAAAGAATATATGTTTAGTACATTTCTTACAAGCTAGACAATGACCACAATCATATACTACTTCTTTTAAACCTTCATAACATACATTACATTTATCGGTTTCTTCCATATCATATTGATCATCAACTGCAATAGATTGAGTACAATCTAATGAATATCCTGGTGTTGAATATTGTCTTGAAACAGCTGATGATACTGATCTTTGTAACACTAAAGGTGTATTAGCCATTTGATCTAAAAGGCGTTCAGAACGTTTTTTGCATGATGAAACCAATTTAGTAATATGACTAATTAATGCAAGATAGTAAATTTCTAGTCTTGATGGATCTGTCGATTTTGAAATTCGTTTGGATTGGATATTAAAACTGGATGAACCAACTTTTAATCCTAAATCTGCAATATCAGATTTAATTTTATCCATTAATTCTTTATTATTTGGTTCTGTATCAAGTTGTTCTTTAAGATCCATAATATTATTAAAATCTTCTAGAATATCAAAGTACAATGCCGATAAAATTGTTTCGGTTTCAGTAAAAGATCCTCCTGGCAATTTAAATTTTGTAATTCCAGATTTTGATACAATTTCAACATAAACATCATCACATGGTGATGATAATCCAAAATATACTTCATCATAGGTATTGAATTTACCAATTTTTGACAAAGTAAATTTGTTAAGTGTATTATCGTTATCTTTAAACGTTACATGTCTAGAAACAATTTCAACATCATTATCATCAGTAACTTTTGACTTAGATTTTGATATTTTACGTTTTTTTACGGCAACACCTTTGTCTGTATCCACGCATGTAGATCCTTTATTAAATTCATTTAATAAATTTCTGTTAACTGGATTAACAGGAAAGTCTTCTAACAAAACATCATCACACATTGAATGTGATACATCAACGTAAAATATGAAGACAAGATCTTCATTTAATGGTTTAATTTCTAATCCAGTACCATTAATTTTACCTAGATTTTGTTGTAACTGTCCTGAAAATATTTTTTCTGGAAATTTAAACTCATCAGTATCAATTTTAACATCATAAGTAGTATTAACTACATTATGATTTGAATTAATAGTATCACATGATGCATATATGTTAATTTCAACATCTTCATCAAGTAAAGTTGTACATCCAAAAGTATCTCCAATAATAGAGTCGTGAACAATTTCAGAACTATTTCCGGCAATAAATTGATTACCGTAGAATTTTAATAAAGCTTCATCATATTGACTTTTTTGACCAATGCCAAGAGAAAAATCAAAATTCTTTGTTAAATCAGATCTATCATATAATTTGGATTTTCCATACTCACTCATTTGATCGTGTCTTACTGAATGTTCACCATCTGACATTAAATAAGAAATTTTCTTTCCATTCAATTTATTTAAAGCACCATTTAAATAGTCATGGGCCTGATTAACTGCAAAGAAATTAGTTGATCCGTTTGGAATTAAATTATTGATAATAATGGTTTTTAAATCCTTAATATCAATATGTTGAATTTTATGAATAAGATTAAATGATGATGAATCATCAGTTAATGGTATTGTTGAATAAATATTAGCATTATCATTAAAAGTAACTATTATAATATTGATATGTTCGCCATAATCACTACTGATTTTATCAATAAATTCAGAAGTTTTTGATAATGCTTCGTTTACAATAGTTGATTTAGATCTATAATGATTATTACCATTATATTGTACTCTACGATAATTTACTGATCTTTGTAATAATGGTAGTGGCGGTGGTAACATTGATACATCAAATACATCTGGTAATTGAGAATTAGATTGTAATGCATCAAAATCAAATTGTACTATTCCACCTAATGGATTAATACCATTATCATTCAATATATTTGGTGACGCAGAATTTCCTTGTAATGCATCAAAATCATATTGAGAAGGCATATTATTTGATCTCCGCAATAATGGTGGCGGAGATAACATAGATCCAGTACCTAATATATCAGGTGAAGAAAAATCTATTTGTGATACTATTGGTGTATTTGGTTCACTATTATTTAACAATGATGGAGCACCTAAAGGCACAGATACATTGTTTAGACTCAAATCGATTTGAGTTTGGGATTCAGTTAAATCATTAATTGAATCCATATTATTATCTATAGACGACATTGATTGATTATTGTCATTTTGGTTATCATTATCAACCGAATCGTTGATTGAAAATGATCTAATATTATATTGCGACATAAATATATAAATATCAGATATTTATATATTTATATATAAATAAAATAATTCAATTTTTTATTAGATATCTAATTCTGTCATTATATTTGCAGGTAATGGTTTATCAGTAATTTTTACTTTATTTTTTTTTACCTTTGTAACTTTTTCATTTTCAACTGATTTTGTTTTTTTTAAATCTTTAGCAGTTTTAATTGTATTTGTATTTACCGTTTGAATTGCCAATTTATTTGTTTTTATTGGCTCGTTTATTTCAATACCATCGTCTAATGCAAAATCAAAAGTTGGTTCACCTGAATCATCAATATCAAACATATCAAGAGTTTTTTGAAAAACTGTTCTACGTTTTAATTTTTGATCATTAGTATTATTTCTTGGTAAATATTTTCTAATTAATTCAAAAGAATTAGGAATATCATCAATAGACCATTTAATATAATTCATTTCATTCTCTTGTGTATATTTTTTTGCTTCATTCCACCAATTAACTGTTTTTTCAGTTGTCATTAACATAGTTCCATATTTTTGTTCAATAGTTACTTCTCTTAAATAATTATTAAAAATTAATAATCTAATCAATTCTTTGAGAAAATCAATACCGTATTTAAATCCTTGACTATAAGTATCTAAACCTTGAAAGTCAGCAATATGTTTACCTTTTGACCCTCTTAAAATATCTATTATTTTATTTCCACCTATACCTCTACGTTTAATAATAAATAATGTTTTCATTATTAAATAACTTGGCCAATATAATGGTTCTGGGTTAAAAATTTTCTTTTTCTCTTTCTCTATTTGAAAACAATTATCACATTTTAAACATAAATCTTCTTTGTTTTCACCAAAATGTTTTAAAATTAATTTTTTTCTACATGTACTTGTTATTGCCCATTTTTCCATTAATTTAATTTGCTCTTCTTTAAACTTTCTATAATTATCATTGTTTATATCTTTTAATAATGCTCTACATACATGTAAATCTTTATCTGACCAAAATAAAACACATTCCGATTCTAATCCATCTCTACCTGCACGTCCAATTTCCTGATAATAAGATTCCATATCATTAGGTATACCATAATGAATAATTAGATGTACATTTTGATCAATACCCATACCAAATGCAATAGTAGCAACAATACAACGATAAGTACCATTAATAAAACCATTATGAACTTCTTTACGTTTTTTTGATGTTAAACCTCCATGATATGCTTCACAAGGTACATTTAAACCTTTAACAATATTACATATAATTTCGGTATCATCACGAGTTTTTGCATAAATAATAATATAATCATTAGCGTATTTTTCTATATATGGTAAAATATCTGATTGAATATCTAATTTACGTTTACATGCTAATGATAAATTAGGTCTATCAAAACTTGATTTTATAATTACCGGTTTGTCTAATTGTAAAAAATGAACTATGTCTTTTTGTGCTTTTGGTGTTGCTGTTGCAGTACATGCTAATACTGGAACATTTGGAATCCAATCTTTTAGTAAACTTAATTGTTGATATTCTTTACGAAAATCATGACCCCATGTTGAAATACAATGTGCTTCATCAATTGCAATTAAACATAATTTATCTGCTTTAACTAAATCTTTTAAAAAGATTTCTTCTTTAACTAAATATTCTGGTGTCATATAAAGTATTTTATGTTCATCAGCATCTAAAATTAAATTTTTTTCTGCTTCTTTTTCTTGAACAGACATATTAGAATTAAAACACACACTTGGAATTCCAATTTTATTAAGATTAATTTGTTGATCCTCCATTAAAGCAATTAATGGTGAAATAACAATTACACATTTATGAAAATATAAAAATGGCAATTGATAACAAATTGATTTACCATATCCTGTTGCTAATATAGCAAGTACATCATTACCTGCTATTAAATTTTTAATAACATCTAATTGTAATTGTTTTAAATTTCTATCAGGATATATATTTTTATATAGAGTATTAATTTCCATATTATTAGTTAATAGTTAATGTTAGTATATTTTTAATTATTATTTATCTTTTCAATAATTTTACATAAAGGTTATATATAAAAGATATAGTGACTAATATAACGATAATTATTAAAATGTAGATTACTAATTGATTATTTAATTATGTTAAATCAATACATTTTTTTATATTATTCGTATAATTTTAATATTTTTCTATATAATTATATTAATTAAGAATGGATATAAATAATTATATAGAAATTACTCCATGTGATAAATTACCTGATGAAATCATAAATTGTGAATCTTTTAGAGATTTAAGATTACAAATATTACCTCCAGTTATACAAAATCCACAACCAGAAATATTTAGATTATGTATGGATGTATTTAAAAAATTAGAAAATGATCAACCAATTAATAATGAATCTGTTTCAGACGAAGATAGCGAAGATATACAAGATATAAATACAATAAATACAGATATAAATACAAATATATTAAAAGTATTATCAAATAGTTGTCCAACAAAATTATCTGATATATTAAAAATTTTTAATTTATATGATTTATTGTATAACCAATTAGACGATGAAAATAAATATATTGATTTTGCTGATATCATTTTTGAATGTATTAATACTAAAGTTGTAAAAATTAATGTTAATGAACAAGATAAAAAAGATAATTGTGTTAAAATATATAAAGATTCATTTAATAAATGGACAAATGATGAAAATATCTTACCTTTTTATTTTTTTAATACACCAAATAATGGAACACAAAGAGTTACATCAAATAATGATAGAAAACATGTATTAACATTAAAAATAAAAAATGAAGATTTAAATGATGATTTATTGACATTATTTATGATAATTAAAATTCCAGATAGTGAATATTTTTTATTAATTAAATGTTTAGTAATTAACGATCCATATTGTGCTATTAGATCTGATCCTATATTTAAAAAATATTTTAATAAATTTATTCAACAATCAGATGAAATAAATAACAACAAAATATATGATTCTTTAGTATTAAGAGATTTATGTTTAGATTCATTCAATGGTATGAAACCAAATGAATATATTGATAAAGTAATGTATACAATTAGTCACTGTAATGGACTATGTAATGGTAATTGTGAATCTGAATTACCTATTTCTAGTGAATTAAATTGTCAACCATGTACTGAATCAGCACATTATATCCAAAAATTCGCAAAATATTGTTTTCACACAAAATATTTAATAATATTACACACTATACAAGATTTATTACAAGTTTGTTTATTTTTAATTGTAATATTAGTTCGTTGTAATAATAGTTTATGTAGAAAGTTTTTAAATACATTACCACATATCTTATCTTCAGCAATTATATTTAATGCGGGTATTGGAGATTCTACTGAATCAAAAACTGAAGCAAATCTTAATACTAAAATTCCTCTAAAAGAACGTGTTAATCATTGGAAAAATATATCAACAAAATATAAATTTAATTTAACTAAATTAATTGATAGAGCTTCTGAATTATGTAATGATGATGAAAATAAAAGTTCACCATTTGGAGATAGTAATGCAGAAAAAGAAAGAACTAAAAAATTAATTGGATTTTTAGAAAAAATAGGTACATCAGTACATATTTTAAAAATTCACAGTAAATTAATAATGATAATTGAAAATGCAAGAAATATTTTTTGCACTAAAGATTCTGGTATTAATCCTGATTCTATTCAATCTATACAAGATGTTATTAGATTATTAATACAAAGAGACGGTTGTTTAAATTTTGAAAACAACAATACATTATATGGATGTTTATTAACAAAATCCGTAAAAGATTATTTATCTGAATTTGTTGAATTTGAAAGAAGTATTCGAGAAAAAATTTGGTCTATTTCTCATGGTCAATTAGGTGTTAAAAAATTAATATGGCAATATATTGTTAATTATGTAACCTCATGTAGTTTAACTTCAGTTAAACGTCCAATATTATTAATTGGACCTCCTGGTGTCGGTAAAACTTTTATTTCTATGTGTTTAGCAAGAATATTATGTTTTGAACCAGATGAAAAACCTACTGATGAAGAAGTTCAAAAATGTGTAGTTATTATATCTACTCCTTCTATATCAAGTGAAAGTGCATTATTTGGAACAAGTTTTGTATATGTTGGTGCTGTTCCTGGACAAATTACTTCTGCTTTATTATTTAGAGCTCAATTAGGTAGAATTGTTTTGGTAATTGATGAAATTGATAAACCATGTAAATATGTTGAACAAATGTTGTCATTATTTGATATGACTCAAAATCATAGTTTAACTGATAATTATTTAGAATCTCATGTTGATGGTAGATTATGTGCATGTATGATTGCAACTGCTAATGATGAATCTAGAATTAATCCAATTATTAAAGATCGTATGATTGTTATTAAAGTTAGTGGTTATTCAGTATTTGGAAAAATTAGATTAATTAAAGATCATATGATCCCAACATTATTAAAAAGTGTTGGTTTACCAAAAGATTTAATTTGTATACCAGACTCAGTATTAGAAGATATTATAATTGGTAGAACATTAGAAGCAGGTGTTCGAGCAATTAAAAATTTAATTATTGATATAATTAATAATGTAGCATTAGCGATATCGACAAGTTTAGTAAAAATAAATACAAATGTTAAATTCGATAAAAATGCTAATTATGGATTAACTGATAATGAAGCATTAGATATATCTAATATTGATGAAAATGATATACGTCATAATTTATATTGTTATACTAACTATAATATTCAAGAATTTATTGATTTAGTATTTAATAGATACATTATTTATCTTAAAAAAATAAATACTGGCCATCAACCAATAATTATAACTAAACAAGATGTTGATTTAATATTCTCTGATAAATATAAAATTATGAAGGATAAAGTATCTGATATTAAAAAATGGACTTCTGGTATTGTTACTGGATTATATGCTACTGTTATGGGTACTGGTGGTATTTTAATAATTACCATTAGATTAAATAAATCTTTAGGAAAACATAATAATGGTCCATTAGTTACTTTATCTGCTAAAAATACTATGATCGATTCTGCTAAAATTGTTGAAATGTTAGTTAGAGATTATATGTGTTCTTATGATGAATTAAAAAATAGATTAGGTATTGATAGTAATACTTTTAAAAATAGAATTACTGATATTTATAATAATGCTAATGTTCATGTTTTATTAGATGGTTCTACACCTAAAGATGGTCCTAGTGCTGGAGGTGCATTTATGTGTGCATTATTAAGTAGAATAACTGGTCAAACATTATCTAAATATGTTGGTTTAACCGGAGAAATCAGTATTCATTTTAAGATATCTAGAATTGGTGGTATATCACAAAAAATTAATGGTATGATTGTTGCTGGTGGTAGATCTGTTGTTGCACCAGCAGAAAATACTAATGATGTTTATACAGAAATAGTAAATGAAAATTCCATTAATTGTAAAAATGAACCTGGTAAAAGAATCGCATTTATATATTATTCTGAATTTGAAAAATCATGGATTTTATTAATTAGAACTAGACCTGATAGTGTAACCAATATGTCAGTATCTTCTTTTGATGTTAATATTACTAAAGCAACTTATTTTGATATTATGAATAAAGAATCATATTTAGACACACATATTAATCCTATTATTAAATTAAAATTAAATGGTGTTACAAATAGTCATAATGGATTATTAGATAATGGTTTAGATCATCATATACATACTTTTACTGACATTTCTACTGGTACTTCTCAACATATTAAATTATTAGATATTATGAATAATTATTTTACAGTTATCTGTATGGAAAATATATTTGATATTTATAAATATTTAGTCCTCTCTAAAAGAATTTATGAACCACAATTTTATAATGAAACTGATTTCGATTATAGCGATATAACATGGTCCAATGATAAAATTCAAGATGAAATTCATTATGATGGTATTGAAAAACCACAATCATCTACACCATCAATTCAACATAATAAAGAAGATAAAGATAATAAAGATGATGATGAAGATAAAGATGATGAATAAATTAAATATAAATAATAATTAAATTATTTTAATTATTATTTATTATTTGTTAAATGTAACGATAATTGAAAAATATGTGGATATGATGATAATACATTCATTAAACCAATTATATCATTCCATTCATATCCTTCTAATTTATATAATTTGTAAAAATCATTTTCAATAAATATTTTATCTTCTGACACATATTCTGATATATAGTCATTTACAATTTTTTCTTCATCTTTATCTCTTGATTTAAATAATCCAATACGTAAATATAAAACAGTTGTTAATAATCCTATCGATTCATACGTTTGTTGATTAATATCATTATAAGATATTTTTAATTCTGGTACTAATGGAAATATTTCTAATGAATCACATGAATTTGTACTTGATGGAATACAAACACCGCCAACTGAATTATTTATTTTTTCATATTCTTTTTTAAAATTTATTAAATCATTCGGTCTTCCATATATTACAAATTTATCATAATAACTTGTTGCATTTTCTGTCGTTTCTGTAAATGCTGTAATTTGATAATCTATGTTATTTCCTAATGTATTTTTTATCGTTTCTCTAAAATATGCACTACTATTTAAATTATAAAATGTTATTAATAATGACTGATAATCGTAATATTGATTTTCTTTAAAACCACCATATAATGTTGGTTGATCAAATTTTGATGGTTCTAATTTAATATTTGTTGTTTCTGGAATTATTATATTGTTACGTAATTTTTCTTCAAGTATTATCGTTTTATTATTTGGTATTTTTAATTCTTCTGGTTTTACATAATCAACTGATGTCTTTTTATTGTATTCTGTTCTAATATAATATATGTATTTTTTTGTTTTTTTATTTTGTTTTCTACAATAATATTTTTTTATTGTTTGTGATTGTTCTATATATAATATTATTTCTGGTCCATATTCATCTATTTCTTGTATCGTTTTTGTATCAGTTTTATTAACAGTTGAATCAGTTTTATTAACGGTTGTATCAGTTTTATTAACGGTTGTATCAGTTTTATTAACGGTTATATTATTTTGTTTGTCAAAATCGATTGTTGTTTGTTCATCAGGAATAATTTCAGCATTAATAATTGTATTAGTTGATACTGGTTTAATCATATTAGATACTTTAACTTTAATAGCTAAATCTTCTTCTGATATTATATGTGTATCATTATGAACAACATCATTTTTATTATTAGACAAAAAAATAACTAACAAAATTAATAAAATTATTAAAATAAAAACAATAATGAATATAAAATAATTATTATTATTTGTTTTGTTGTCACTCATTATAGTATTCAGTAAGATTAAAATTTAGTTTATATTTATTATTAATTTCATTTAACATTAATAACAAATAATAATTATTTACTATGTCATTATTACTATAATATTCTATTAACCATAAAA